>JFJP01039760.1_pt1 | contig 19277 bp, 22 predicted proteins | sample 431651 | NCBI WGS metagenome assembly JFJP01 (sample SAMN02602958, study PRJNA72255) | Microbial mat metagenome, whole genome shotgun sequencing project. | biome: fresh water; feature: sink hole; material: water; isolation source: purple microbial (photo- and chemosynthetic) mats found in...
TCTTTTCGACTATTCCATAAAAACTGATATTTACCTACAGCACTGGATTTTGGATTTTCTGCTATATATGGATTTTTAATATCTTTTGATTCTGATGCGAAAATTCCTTCTTTGATTTTTTCAATATCAATATTGTTATTTTCTTCTATTGTATTAATTGTAGGAGTAATAACTTCTTCTTGTTTAATAGTTGGTTGTTTAGAGATGTCTTGTGGTGCTAATGATATTCAAAGAGATTGTAAAAACTGTTCTTTTTTCGATTCTGTAGATAATCATACAAAGGTTTTAATTGTGTTTTTTATAGCAGATTGTTCTCATGATGCCATTTGAAAAACTGTTTGTATTGTTCAAACATGTTCATTAGTGATAATTTTTTCTTTAAGTTGAGTTGTTTCAGCCTTAGTTTTTGAAATTATTCATGTTATATCTTCAAAAAACTCTACTCATTTTTTGACTTTATTTTGAAGTAAACTCTTATGTGCTTCGCTTATATAATCTTTAACACTACATCATAACTCTGGTATTTCTTTGGGATATTTATCTTCCAAATATTGTATAAAAGCTTGTGTAGAAGGAGATTGTAAAAAAACATCATCTGTTTCATTAAACTTTTTTATAGCATTACCTACCTTTTTTATGGTATCAAACACGCCTTTCAATTTTTCTGGAAACATATTGATAGTAATAATTAAATAAATCACCACTATTATACTACTTTATTTCCCAAAACACAAAAAAGAGTGATTTTCTGACCTTATTGATAGTTGACACTAGATGAAAATGTGTGATATGGTGTTTCTATCTATGTCTTGTGTTGTAAGATAAATAAAAAGATCATTTTCTTTAATTTTCTCTTGATTTTATATATATATTTCCATATACATACCCTTGATACGAAAAATATTTGTGTCAGTAGACACCAAAAATGCGAGCATGATGTAGTTGGTGTAGCATAGCAGACTTCAGCTCTGCTCGTACGGGTTCGAGTCCCGTTGCTCGCTATTTCAAAAACTACAAGATTAAAAAATTAATACGGGCGAGTGGCAGAGTGGTCAATTGCAAGGGACTGTAAATCCCTCGGGGCAACCCTACGTAGGTTCAAATCCTACCTTTCCCATGCTTATAATATCTATCGTATTAGATATACAACCTACTTGATTAAGGTAGTCCTGAATTCTTTCGGGATTGTTGACTATATTGTCACAATCAACATGAGTTATTTCTTATAAAAGACTATAACCATGCATTCCTTCCCCATTTTTTGGGCCCTTAGCTCATTTGGCTAGAGCGCCTGCCTTGCACGCAGGAGGTGATCGGTTCGACTCCGATAGGGTCCATTCTTTTTGTGTATTAAACCATATATATTGTCCTCATAGTTCAATGGATAGAACACCAGCCTTCTAAGCTGGCTACCTAGGTTCGATTCCTAGTGAGGATACCATTTGTTCTGAATTGTGTTTGGTTTCTACTGAGTTCTCGTGGTCTAGTGGTTATGACGCTACCCTCTCACGGTGGAAATCGCGGGTTCGACCCCCGCCGGGAACGATTATCTATATTTGTTTTTTATTGTATATTATGTAGCTGTATGGTTCAAGTTCCTTCTCAATCTTCTCGTCCAGTATGACCTCGTGTTTGAACTTGAAGTGTGGGTTCAAGACCAACATCTACCAGACCAACTTCTTCTTCGTCTGTATCAAGACCATCAACATCTCCTAGTAAACCAACACCAAGAACAGCATCTCCTGATCAACAAAATATCGTTTATATAAATGATAAGATTAAGGCGTTTGAGGTAATTGTTATATCAGAAGAGGGTGAAAATCTATGACAGATGAAAAGATCTGAAGCTTTATTGCTTGCAGAATCACAATGATTGGATCTAGTTCAATTATCTTACAATCCTATTGATAAAGTCTGTACTGCAAAAATTACAGATTTTGGAAAATATTTGTATGAAAAAAAGAAAATAACCAAAGAAAAGAAGAAAACAGTGAATAAGTGAATGAAGCAAATGAAATTTGCTTATGGAATAGGAACAAATGATCTGTTGCTTAAAATCAAAAAGATTAGAGAATTGTTGGCTGATTGATATACTATGAGAGTGTTTGTTCAACTCAAATGAAGAGAAAATATTTATAAAGATAAAATTATTGAAAAATTTATGTTTATACAAGAAGCTCTCTCCGATTGTGCAAAATCACAAACACCTCAACCTAAACAAGACAAAAATACTTATTCATTTCTGTTTACATCATTATTAAAAAAATAACCTAAATATCTCCCTAATTTATTATAAAATCCTTTATTTATTATTTAATCGTTTGTCTTATGAAAAAGAAGACTCATAAATGAACAGCCAAGAGAATCAAAGTAACATCTACAGGTAAATTAATTCACTCAAAAGCTTGAAGAAGTCATCTTCGTGTAAAGAAATGAGATAATTTAGATAAATTATGATTTGGTAAGGCTATAAGCAAAGCAGATCATAAAAAAATAAAAGCTTTACTTCCCTATTCTGCATAATCGCCCATGGTAAGAGTTACAAATGGTCTCCAAAGACACAAAAGACATAAGAAGTTTAGAGAACTTGCAAAAGGATTTAGACTTTGAAGAAGTTCTGTTTATAAACAAATTAGACTTGCTCTTGTAAAACAAGGACAACACGCTTATGTTGGTAGAAAAGAAAAGAAAAGAGAACAAAGACAAATATGGATTGAAAGATTATCGTCTGCTTTGAGAATGAAAGGATTGAAATATAGTACATTCATTGCTCAGACAAAAGAAAAAAATGTTATCTTAAATAGAAAAGTGTTATCAAATATTGCTATTGCTTTTCCTCAAGTTTTCGATTCTTTTGTTGTAGAGATTACAAAATAATTCTTCAGCTATTGATATTCTAATATTGTATGTTAGAATGTTCCGCCGGGGTGGTGGAATTGGTAGACACGAAGGACTTAAAATCCTTTTCTCGTAATTGAGAGTGCCGGTTCGATTCCGGTCCCCGGCAAACCTAAATCTTATTACTTATTAATTGATATCTCATTTAAAAACATAATTTGTTTCTTTATATTTATAAATACCTACTACATGTGATTCGTTGTATATAGAACAGGCGATCTTAATAGTAATGAAAGAATGATTTCTTTCTTTAAAAAAGAATTGTATGTTTCTCATCTTATGGAAAAAGCAAAGAAACAAAAACACTACGGTACTAAATTTTATAGAAAATCTGTAGAATATAATTTCCCAGGCGCAAGAAGATATGTAAGATTAAGAGCTCTTGTTTCAGACGCTTATAGAAAAAATAAGAAAAAATATAATACTCTGTCTCAATTAGGTAAAGTATTATAGTTATTTATTTATTATTTAATGTTATATAATGTACGCAGTTGTTGAATTACAATGACATCAATATATTGTCTCTCAAGATAATGAGTTGATTGTAGATAGTCTTGATCTTGATATAGGAAAACATTTTGATGTAGATGCTCTTGCTCTCTTCAATGAGGATGGTTCAAAAGTTTCTCTTGGTTTGCCTGTTGTAAAGGGTGCTTCAGTATCTTTTGAAGTTATTCATCACCAAAGAGGAGAAAAAATTAGAGTTCTTAAATTCAAAAGAAAAAATAGATATGAAAGAAATTTTTGACATAGATCTTATCAGACTGTTTTAGTAGTAAAATCAGTGAATGGCTAGTAATAGTGATTTAGAATTTATCTGAGAAGTTATGGATGTCTTACCTGCTGGTAAGTATCTTATTCGTCTTATAGATATGGAGATTACCATTCATGGTAAAATGTCAGGTAAGATGAAAGTAAATAGAATTACTGTTATGCAGTGAGATTATGTAAAAGTAGAATTAAGTGAATATGATATGTCTCAAGGTCGTATTGTATATAGATTTAAAGACCCACAACAAGCAATTGCTTCAACGGTGTCTTCTGAAGAATAATTTATTTATCTATGTTACCTATTGTTATGAAAGTTCTTACTTCTCTAAAAGTGATTTGTTCTGGATGTATGTTGATTAGAAGAAAATCTAAATCAGGTGTTTCTAGATTATATAGATATTGCAAAACAAATCCAAAACATAAAGCGAGACAAAACTAATTTTTAATTTATTTGTATGTGTTATTATGCTTAGACTTATGGGTCATGTAATTCCAGATAATAAATCAATCTGGATAGGTCTTACAACTATCTATGGTATTGGAAGAAAAAAATCACAAACTATCTTAGATAAGATTGGTATTGATTTTATGACGAAAGTAAAAAATCTTTCTGATGAACAAGAAAAGAAGATCTCTGAAGAACTTCAATCATATCTTCTTGAAAATGATCTCAAAAGAGAGGTTATGACACACATCAAAAGATTGAAAGAAATAAAATGTTATAGAGGTATGAGACATAATCTTTGACTCCCTGTAAGAGGTCAATTGACAAGAAAAAATGCGAGAACTGCGAAAAAATTGCTTGGAAGAGCAAGAGTTAGACCTGTTCTTAAAAAGTAGTTATAAGTGTTGAGTATTAAGTTATAAGTTACTTAATATACAAACTAATTTCATTTATAACTTATAATTTATAATTTATAATTTCATTATCATGGCACAAAAGAAAACCGTTACTAAAAAAAAGAAAGATATTAAGATCGCATCATGAATTTTGCATGTACATACTACAAGTAATAATACTATTGTAAATCTTACTTCATTGGATTGAGCAAAAATACTATGATGAGGAACTGGTACACAATCATTTAAATGATCTAAAAAGAGTACTCCTTATGCTGCTGAAATTCTTACTAAAGAAATTCTAAAAGAAGGTAAAACATATGGTCTCGATCGTGTGGCTATTATCTTTAAAGGTACTGGTATGGCTAGAGAAGGTGTTTTCAAAGCAATCAATGAAACTGGTTTGGTAGAAATTGATTATATTCACGAAAATACACCAATTCAGTTTGGATGATGTAAAAGAGCTAGACCAAAGAGAAATTAATATTTAATAAAATACATATAATTATAATTGTTTTTTATCCCAACAATCGTTAGTGGTATGAGATATACTGGACCTAAAATGAAACTTTGTAGAAGAGAACAAAAAAATCTTTTCTGACCATCAAAGTATAATATAAACAAAGACACTTCACTACCTGGTAAGTCTGGAAAGACTATGGTGAGGCTTTCTGAATATGGAAAACTATTGAGAAACAAACAAGTTCTCAAAAGAATGTACCAAATGTCAGAAAAACAATTTTCTAGATTGGTAAATGAGACCGCACTAAAGATCTCTAGAAATAAATCAATGACGCATGATGCTGCATTGTATCAATTGTTGGAAAGAAGATGTGATGCTGTTCTTGTAAGAGCGGGTATTGCTAGTACTATTATGCAAGCGAGACAAATGATTACTCATGGTCACTGGCTTCTTAATGGTATCAAACATAACATCCCATCATATTATACAAAACCAGGAGATGTGCTCAGTGTGAGAAAATCACTTCAAAACTCACCGCTGTACACAAATACAGCAACAGCTGCACAACATATTCCTTTTTGGATTACGCCAAATCCTACTACTATGTCTGTAGAACTTAATCAAATGCCAGTAAATGAAGGAAAAGAACTTCCAGCAGATTTGTTGAAAGTTATTGAATTTTATGCGAGAGTGTAAGGTATTTATTGATGGTATTATATATTAATTTTATCTTTAATTGTTCACACACATGCTCGATCTACAGAAATATATTGGATTTCCAAAGATAATTGTGGACACTGTTGACGCAAAGACAACAACATACGATCTTCAATATCTTCCTAGAGGAATGGGACATACTCTTGGTAATGCATTTAGAAGAATCATGCTCGCTTATGATATGGCAGCATCTGCTACTGGTATTACTATTCGTGGAGTTACTCATGAATATCAAGTCGTTGATGGAATGAAAGAAAGCATTGTTGAAGTTATGTTACATATCAAAAAACTTCGTTTCCTTATGGATGATGTTGATGAAAAAGAAATTACATTATCTCAAACATTTACAGGAGTTGGTGTGTATACATCTGCAGATCTCAAAATGCCTTCAGGTGTTGTATTACTCAATAAAGACGTTGCTTTGTTTGAAATTACAGATCCAAGTCTCAAATTTGCTATAGATATTAGAATTGAAAAAGGTTATGGGTATTATAGTATTGAATTCTTGAGAAATAGACAAAAAAATAAAGATGAATCTGACGTAGACATGATCTTGATCGACAATGACTTTAGGGTGATTGATTCGGTAGTATATGACGTAGAAGAAGTGATAGATGATGTAAGTGGTTCTGTAAAAGATAAACTTATCCTTACTATCAAATCTCAATTTGCAGCATATTCTCCACAAAAGTTTATGGCATTTGCTTGAGAAGTATTATCAAGTTATGCAAAATTATTTGTATTAGATGATGTGTATATCGATAGATCTGTATTAGCTACGTATGCTGATTTTGAACACGAAGATAGAGCATCATATGAAGGAGGTTCTTCTGATTCTATCAAATCTACCCCTATTGATGCACTTCCATTGAGCGAAAGAACAAGAAATGCTCTTATCAAAAATGGTATTCTTTATGTAGAAGACCTAGAAAAGAAAAAGAAAGGCGAACTCTTAATCATGAAATGAGTAGGGAGAAAAGCTATTGATGAGATCAATGTTGCATTGAGTAATTTAGAAAAAACATTGGCTGGGTAGTATAAGTTATTAGTTATTAGTTCCTAGTTATTAGGAGAAAATAATTTATAATTTATAATTTATAATTTATAACTTCTTATTAATGAGACACAGAAAAAACAGATTATTACAAATTCGTGGTTGAGCTCAAAAAAGAGATCTTGTGATGAGAACAATGCTTACTAATCTAGTAAAATTTGAACATCTTACTACTACAGAGAAGAAGGCTAAAGTTCTTATTGCTTATGCTGATAGCTTTTTTGCAAAACTTGTATCGATGAATAATATTCTTGATACAGACACAGCACAAAGAGAAACTATTAGATGGGTAAAAGCTCGTATCTTTGGTAACGATGAAGGTAAAAAAGTGATTCGTGATCTTATACCTCACATGCTTACTAAAAAAGTTTCTTCTGGTTTTCTTACTTCAGTTAAAATGGGTAAAAGAATGGGTGACTCTGCTGAACAGATTAGAATTGAGATCGTAAAATAATTTCTTTCTATTCTTCCTCTTATTTAATTCTTCATTGACTATAATTATCATGAATCAATTTACTAAAACAGATCTCAATAAAACTCTTTATGTAAAGAAAGATATTGTTGATAAATCAAGACAACGATACCAAATCGATGCAACTGGTCTCTCTATTGGTAGACTTGCTGTTGTTGTTACTAATTACCTTGCTGGTAAAGGTAAAGTATCAAACTGTGACTTCTGGGATGGTGGTGATTTTGTAGTTGTATACAACGTAGAAAAAATGCTTGTTACAGGAAACAAAGGTATCCAAAAAGAATATCATACCTATAGTGGATATAAAGGTCATGTAAGATCTATCAGATTACAAGATCTTATGAAGAAAGATCCTACAAAAGTACTTCGATACGCCGTCAAAGGTATGTTAGCAAAAAACAAATTGAGATCAAAAAGATTGATGAGATTAAAATCTTTCATCGGAACCTCTACTAAGTTTGACTATATGAAACCAACAACTATCGAATCTGCTTATCTAACAAAGCAACAGTAGTATAAGAAGTAAAAGAGGTAGAAGAAGTATGTAATGCTTTTGTTGCTACTTATACCTTTGTTGCCTTCCAATCATTTATAATTTATAATAACTTAATTATGTCTCAATACAATTATAGCGTAGGTAGAAGAAAAGAATCTACAGCAGTAGTAAAACTCTATCCACAAGGTAGTGGTACTCATACTATCACTCACAATGGTCAAAAGAAAACTTTGAAGGAGTATTTTGGTGGAGCTCATTATCTTCTTGAAAATGCTCTTACTCCGTTTTCTATCCTCGGTGCTGACGTTGTAAAACAATACGACGCTGAGATCACGGTTAGTGGTGGTGGAGTGGCTGGTCAATCGAATGCTATTAGATTAGGATTTGCGAAAGCACTTATCGAATCTAATCCAGAATGGAGACTGACTCTTAAACCATACGGTATGCTTGTAAGAGATGCACGTATCAAAGAAAGAAAGAAACCAGGTCTCAAAAAAGCGAGAAAGGCACCTACCTGGTCAAAGAGATAGTATTACTCTGCAGGCAAGCCAACTTGGTCAAAAAGATAATGTCATTCCTTTGAAAAAAGGAATCTCCTGACATGATATCAGAGCCTATATATCAAATCCCGTCAGAGTCGGGATTTTTTTTATTGTCGTTGAGTTTGTTCTATAATACGAGGAAACAATACCACTGATTGATTATTACTATCAAACAAGAATGGTTGTACGTCTTGTTGGAGAGCTTGAAAATCTAATCATTGTGATTTATCCAGAAGATATTCTTTCACTTGAGATGGTGTAGTGATTCAAATCTTTTGATTGAGATATCAATAATCAGGTTGTTGAGTGATTCACAGCAAGAATACAATATCAAAAAAATCTCTTCCTTTGATTCTTTTTCTTTCAAAGACAGTATAAATCTTTTGCGCAAGCAATAATGATGGAGATATCGTCAAAATATCAGTCTGTACATCAAACTTATTCAAATAATGGATTGTAGGAACATAAAGATATCACTGAGCAGCAGTATCGACCTGAATCAATATTATTTGATTTCTCATCGATGCTAATTTATTGTCGTAGAGCAATTCACGGATACTAATATTACAATGAAATGCTCATTTTTCTATTGTCCTCATACGTACTGTCAACCCCTGTAGTTCTAAATCTCTCTGGATATGTTGTGCAAGGAGATCAAACTCTTCAAACGTAATCGTTCCATCATTATCAAAATCAATATCTTCAGAAAATCTAGCATTGCCATAGACTATTCTCAATGCAGTTCATCCTATAAATCTTAATTTTGATCCTCGTTTTGATGCAAAAATACTTTTGAGTATCTTATATTGCAGATATTCTCTCAAGATATGTTCTGCGTTATGTTGTAATCACACAGAATAATAGGCAAGAATTTGTTGAAGATCCAGCATAATTATGACATAATATAATCTAAAAAGAATTGTATTCTTTGTTGTGTCGTCTTTGGATAATATTGTGCATATGATAGAAGTTTTTGAGTTGTTGCAAGATCGTTTCGTACAAATTTATTGATCCTCATCTCTTCAAAATCTTCAATCCCTGAGATCTCTGGATGCAAATAAATATAATCACAGATAGCTTTCTCTACTGTAGCTATACGAATAGTACTGTAGCCTCCTACGATCTGTAATTCATATCCAAACATAAGGCTTGGTGATAGCGAACGATAAGAAAACATTCCTGCTATAGTATCAAAAATCTGTGTCTTTTTGCTTGTACATGCAGTCACCATAAACACACCTTCTGGTATGAGATTGTAATATCTGAGTGCTCGTTCGAGACTAATATATGATGGTTCATAGATCATGTTAGAGATATTTGCCTTATATCAGTTTTTCTGTAGTGTCTGGGGCAATATCCATCGTCATCTTATAAGATTATGTATCCATCACTTCTCTGCTCGAATATGAAGTTGTTGCATTGCAAAATTACTCTCCTGTAGTCTTATCTGACGTACTGAAATAGGATGTATTGTATTAAATTGTTGTTCAAATTGTCTGATATTCATAATATATTATTTCTTATAAACATATAAATATATGATTAAGAGAAATATAACGATATTTTAAAAAAATGCAAGAAAAAAGATAATTTTCCTGAACCGATCACTGTTCTGTATGGATGATGACGTGGTTTTTCTTTTCTCGAAAATCCTCTGCTTGCTTTCAAATGATGTTTTGATATAAAGGACATATATTATACATCCCTACTAGGATGAATTGTTGATTCATCCCTACATAATCTGTAACTTAACACTTCTCATTTATAACTTAACACTTCCTCTGTGCAACTCCTCTCTCTTCACTATACCAATATCTGACCATTTCAAGAGCAGACGGTTATCGTCAGACCTCGTTTTGGATCATATCTTATCAAAGCACCTATCGGGTCAGGAAAGTCTTTTTTGTTTTTTGATGGACCATTATTTGCTTTATATAAGAAGAATTCTAGACCATTGTTGAATATGAATTCATCTCAATGAGAAGTAGTATGTGAATTTATTTTAGAATGAATACAATACTGTGTCCAGAGGACGATCAAGAAGACGAAGACAGGAGAATCAGTAGCTTCTAAGTTGTGGATGAAAGATAGAAAGATAGAAAGACAGAAAGATGGAGAGATAGAAAGTATAGTAGAATATTGAGCTGTCTCCCCATTTGAGCTTCCTGGTGGTTATGTAATTTCTGAATTTAAAAATGAGACTGATCTTCAAAAAAACCTCGATGAACTTATCCCACCCAAAGAAGTATTTCTCGGTACCTATTTTCTTCTTCAAGATAGCGATAATATCTTTGAACTTCCACCAAAAGAGAGATTGGAGATATTTAAGCATGTCTTCGGACTGCTCGGTATCGATGAATCCAAAGACAAGATAGCAGAACAGAAAAGAGAGATCGGCGCGATCATCAAATCTCGTGCTGATATGACACAGTATGATATGAAATTGCAACCATTGCTTGATCGTCTGATATCGTTGTGGTCTCAACTACAGATACAATGGGAACGTTATAAACAAGATGCTACTGCTATCTCTCACCGATCGTCGTTTGTGTCAGAACAACAACTTTTGCAAGGAAAGATTATTATCGAACATCTCGCATTGCCTGAACGTCTGGATATATCACCTCTCAAAGATGCAATAGTAAGCTATCAACAACGTCATACTGAACTTCAAACAACTCTTCGTTCAGTACAAGGACAAGAACAGTCGTTGCAGACGACCTTAATTTCTCTGAGACAACAACTCTCTACCAAAACAAAAGAATCTGACGATATTCAAGTGCAGCTTGATCGTTATAGTGATGGTCTGTTTCAAGAAGTGACGATTACCTTACAAGCGAAACAAGATCAGAGATCAGAATATTTGAATAGTATTTCACTACAAGAAGAGTTCAAAATAGTACAGAAATTTTCAGAAGAAGTGAAGACTCAAGAATTGAAAGATATTTTTGCGTCATTGCGAGGAGGAGGTACGACGACGTGGCAATCCACTACACAAGACCTGGATTGCTTTACCCCAGGGGCACTTCCTTCGGGCGCGTATCCTCGCAATGACTCATCCTTCACTTTGCTTGAACTACGAGCTATTATACAAGCATGTATTGTGTTTGGGAAAGATGCAAAATACCAACTCACTGCACGAGAAGACAAAAAGACAGCACTTACCCAAAGACTGCAAGATCTGGATGCTCAGATCGCACAATCTACAAAGACATTGGCGGAGTTTGAACAGACTATCACTACCAATGCAAAATTTCACTGTGATAAGATCGATGGTTCTTGTCCGTATGTGGAGATGATCAATACGGCTACCTTTAAGACACTTCGCAATCAACTGGCTACGATAATAGCAGATCAAGAACGTCTCCAATCACAAAAAATACAACTAACGAATGATCTCACGACACTAACTTCAGATATTGCGATGAAACAGCTTGCTGATGATGCAGAGATCGCGAAGAAAATCCTGATTTCATCTCAACGAAAACTCAGAGAAGAGCAAATAACTGTATTGACTACTACTGATAAAGAAATTGCTCTTTTGCAATCCCAACGATCACAGCTCCAACAACAACAAGCTACAACACTCAAACTCAGAGAACAACTCATCACCTTGCAGTCAGAAAAGACATCTTTGATCCAACAAATCACTGAGACTACTACTTCATTGGAGTCTGTTGAAACTCAGATTGTCTCCTTGCGTACTCAGATTCAAGACCTGATTTCTTTGACTACCATAGAGACAGATGTGAAGACGTTGGCAGAATTTGAGCAGATAGTCGATCGTTTGACGATATTGTTACAAGAATTTAAAGAAAATCAACTGCTGATCAAACAACTCAAAGAAAAAGAAAAGATACTTTCTGACCTGTATCTGGTATTTTCTAAAGAATTGCTTCTGATCGTAGTACAGAGTAATCTTCCACAGATCCAAGATCTCATGAATATGTATCTGTCGCAGGTAGTAGATTATCAGCTGGTTATGGAGATCGATAAGAAGTCGACGAGTACTGAATCTCTCGAGCTGTTCGTCACCATCCGTGATCGTCTCGGGACCAGAGAAGTCTGATCATTGTCGTGATGACAAAAAGTGATCCTCAAACTGATTTGGATGATGGCGATCTCGGTGATCACTCGTTCGCAGATGTTATTTTTGGATGAGACGATCAATAATCTGGATGGTGATACGGTGGCGAAAGTAGCTGATTTACTTACGAATTTTATCAAAGGGAAAGGAGATCAATTTCAGTTCTATGTCGTGACTCATAGTCATCAGATCCAAGATATGGGGATATGGGATGGAATTGTGGAAGTGAGAAATGCTAAGTTATAAATTATAAGTGAGAATGGCTTGAAATGAAAAAAGAAAAAGGATACACTAGTGTCCAAGTAAAATATTTTAAAGAATAGAAAAACCGAGACTTGATCTCGGTTTTTTCGAAAACTGTCTTTTATTGGACAGCTGGTTTTTTCGAAAACTGTCTTTTATTGGACAGCTGAATGTGTATAAAAAATCGCAAAACATTTTATTCATACATTCAGATCATGTCTAATCATACCGCAACCATTTTCAACCAAATCTTTTGGTTAATGAAAGATCATATTTCACCGTTAGTTGGACAGCTGAATAAATATTCTAAAAGATTTGATTACAATTCACTTTTGAAGATCTTATTATATGCACAGATATCATGAAAAGATAGTATTAGAGATATTGAAACATCTCTTAGTGCACATCATAATAAGTTGTATCATTTATGATTTAATTCCATTGCACGTTCTACAATATCATATTGGAACAATAAAGTACCTGATAGTTTACTAGAAGATTTATTCTACAAAATATACGAGAAATATAATTCTCAGTATATTATGAAAAACAAGACAATGCCTATCAATTGTATAGCTTTAGATAGTACTTTAGTATCATTAGCTTTATCAACACATGATCGAGCAAAACATAGAACGACAAAATGATGAATTAGAGTACACGTATGATTAGAAGTACAAGATTGTATTCCTAGATTTTTAATCATCAAAAATGCGAATATTGGCGATAATGTTGTTGCTCGTGAATTAATTAAGAATTGAAAACTCTATAAATGAGAATGTATAGTGTTTGATAGATACTATGTAGATTTTGATTTATGGAATATGATTGATGAGCAAGAATCATATTTTGTAACAAGAACAAAAACGAATACAGATTATATCATTACGCAATACAATGAAGTATATGAGAAAGATATAGTGTTAGATTGAGTTATTGAATTGTTTTGAGATCAATGAAGAAAGAAATATCAAAAGAAATTGAGAATAGTAAGGTTTTATGATGAGGCAAACGATAGAGAGTTTGAATATATTACCAATAACATGGGATTATCAGCATTACAAATCGCAGATATTTATAAGAATAGACGAAGAATAGAGGAATTTTTTAAACGAGTGAAACAAAATCTAAAGATAAAGTCGTTTCTTGGTAGTTCTGAAAAGGCAATAAAGAATCAAATACGAGTTGCAATGATATATTACCTACTAACTCATTATTTAGCATATTCAGCAAAAATAGATAAACAAAAAATTCTTAAATTAATAAGAATTATAAGAGAAAAATGTCTTTATAATATAAGTATGGTGGATATTTTTGCTATGTTACATCAAAGACCGAAGACGATGAACGTTCAGGCACCTCCATGATCATTATTTGAAATTTAATTGGACAGCAGTGCAGCACTTGAATTTGTTATACCACATAGATATACTCATCACAGTTTATCTTTATAAATCCACACTATGATCATCTCATCGATCGACGAACTCAATAGTTTTGCAAATGATCTCCTCACTCAATGATATCGTAAATTTTTGCTTGAAGGAGAACTTGGAGTAGGTAAGACACAGTTTACGAAAGAAATCGTATCACTTCTCTGATGAAACAAAGACAGTGTCCAAAGCCCTACCTATACGTATATGAATATCTATAAGCTACCAAACCATAGACAACTCCTGCACATGGATCTCTATCGTTTTGAAAACCAAGAAGATGCATTTAATAAGTGAATATTTGAAGCTATCGACGAACATGACATCATCTGCATCGAACGACCAAAACGAGAAGAGAACTATAGTGACTCATCTCGGGTCAGACTACATTTTTCTTTTACTTCTGATGGCGAGAGAAAAATCACTCTTCATACTCAGTAATAACTGTAAACTTTTAACTCTTAACTTTTAACTTTATCAACTACGAACTCTTTCAACATACTCATCCAAACAAAGCACTGTATCTGGTCGATATGACACAAGAGAAAGGGTATTTTAGTGAGATCGTACAACAAGCATTGACCAAAAATATCGAAGAACAGAAAAAAATCCTCCTCATAGTAAACAAAAAATGATTCGCTTCCTGACTCATATGTCAGTCCTGTGGTCATATCCCGCAATGCAAACAGTGTAGTGTCAGTATCGGTTATCATCAAGCAGACAATTGACTTCTTTACGGGCTCTGTCCTATCTGTAAGACCATCTATGATATGCCAGCATCGTGTAAACAATGCCATAAATCTGGGACAAACCAACTCTATGGACTCACTCTCCAAAAGACAGCCCAATGGATAGAAGAACAGTATAAGATCAAACCGCTGACGATCGATGCCGAACAAGTCTCATCATGACCGAAGGCTATGAGAATATTGGAGCAGATAAAAACCAGTCAAATCATCATCTCTACGAATATTATCATCCCACCAGAATCTAACAGTCTCTTCGATCTCATCATCGTCTTGGCTGCTGATCAATGACTAACCTTACCTGATTATACCGTCAGACAAAATACTTTTGTACAGCTCCACAATCTCATCAAAAAATTTGATACCAGAAACTACATCATCCAGACCTATGATACCGAACATCCCAGCATTCGTCTCGCATTAAAGCAAGATCGAGATGGATTTTTTGAAGAAGAAAAAATCTTTAGATCGGCTCATCACTATCCACCCTATGGAGAACTCTGTATCATCAAATACAATAGTGAAAACGAATCAACCCTCCACAATGCGATAGAAAAACTCCACAAAGAACTCGTCTATCTCCAGACGACCTATGAGTATACTGATCTCACGATCTACACCAGTTCACCACTCGTGTACAGGAAATTCTGAAAATACTACTATCACATCATCATCATAGGCCCAGAAGTCAGACCGTTTATGGATATCGCTTTCTCGAAACTCACCATGGCGAAGAGAGGATATAAGATCGATTGGATGGCGGGAAGTTTGTTATAGGAAATCAAATTTCAGGTTAAACTTTCACTATGAAATTTGAATGTAAACAACATAACATTACAAAATAAGCGATAAGATATTTTCAGGATTCACGATAGTAAAATCACTTCCAGGATATGCTTGAGCAAATGATGCAGGTAAAGCTCATCATTTTTTTCATCGTTTACATTCATAACAAGCAAGAATTCCTCATGCCTCTGTAATAAAATCTATCTCTTGTTGGGTATGGGTTCTCCAAAAATAATAATTATGAATATCTCATACATTGGCATATTTTTTTATAATTTCCATAATGACAAAATTTTCTCGTATTTTGCCCATATCATCTCTTATGTTTGGTTCATTCAAGTTATTGATGAGAGTATTTCTCATACCTACATCATAAAAATATATCTTCTTGGCTCTTTTAAGCTCATTTCTCATATTTCTACTCAGAGACGGAAGAGAAAATATAACAAAACATTTTTCTAAGAGTTCTATATAACGCTGTATCGTTACTTTATCCACTCACAACAATTGTCATAATTCGGTATATGAGACTTCTGATCACAGTTGCAATGCCAATGCTTGCAAAAGAGATAATAACAATTGTGGATTTCTAATATTTTGATGTTCTAATATATCTTTAAATAGATAACTTGAAGTTAATGTTTTAAGATCTACACTATCATTATTCATTACTATAGATGGATACATACCTTTTATCAGTCTTGTCTGTAGTTGTCCCTGTATCTGTGGTCTAGAATATTGAGAAGAAAGCTCTCATAAAGAAAGCGGATATAACATAAACTCATATTTTCTCCCTGTGAGGGGTTCACTAACTTTTTGCGACAATTCAAATGAAGAAGATCATGTCACGATAATCTGAAGTTCAGGATAGGTATCAATGAGAAGTTTTAGAGAAATACCTATAGTAGATACTCTCTGCGCTTCATCAATCACAATAAAATTTGTATTACCAAAATAGTCACGCAATTGTGATGCTGATTTGTTGGTCAATGCAGATACGACCGTAGGATCATCGCAAGTCACATAGACTCCATCGTGATAGTCATCCATAATCTTCTTTACCAGTGTGGTTTTACCTACTTGTCTGGGACCATAGATGATGATGATTTTTCACTGTCAGAGACGAGATCTTATAGATTTCTCTATAGTTCTTATAAACATATTCACCATTATAAACATAAAGCAGTGATTATAATCACCGATATACATATAAAACAGTGATTATAATAAATGAAATAATTATAAATGCAAGAGAAAATTACACTTTCTCTAAACTCACCATGGCGAAGAGAGGATATAAGATTGATTGGATGGCGGGAAGTTTGTTGTAAAACTCAAATTTTTATATTTCCCAAGGATACAATACTTCATAACAATCATTATTCATCTTTTGAAGGGTTATTATCGTTCATCTCTTATAGTACTTTTGTTCGAAATAACGAAGAGCTGTATTGTTTTTCCCATTATAATGAAGTTTAAGTTCATAAGGATTACTATCTAATACAAAATCAATTTCTTTCTTATCTTGTGTTCTATAAAAATTTATCTTACTATAAGTATAAGAATTTTGAATATGATTAAAAAAACTGTTTTCAAAACTACTACCAGTCAACTCATACGACTCATCAATACAGTTTCTCAAACCATTATCAATAAAAAATAATTTTGGCATCTTCGTGAGTTCTCATCTGAGATTAGTAGAAAATGGTGTGATAAATTTGATAACAAAAGTATTTTCCAATAGTAAGAGCCACTCTTGTAATGTTTTGATAGTAATTCATATAGTATTCGATATCTCTGATACATTTACTAAACTACCAGATTGATGTGCCAATAATCTAATCAAAATATTAAATTTTTCAACTTCTTTAATTCTTCCGATATCTTGTATATCCTTTTGAATATAAGTAGTATAGATTTGCTTGAGATATGTTTGTTTTATCATAGCGTCCTGAGACAAGACTACCTTGGGATATCATCAAAACATAGCATATTCCTTATAAAAAAACAACAACTCATCATTTATGATATCTAGATTATTCTTCTTTCAGACTAACTTTGCTAAATTATCCTTTTGTTTAAATGTAAGAAACTCTTGAAAACTGAGTGGTAAAATATCAAACTGTATCATCCTACCCACTAATGAATCTTGTAGTTTTCCTCTAATCTCCAAAGTAGATGAACCAGATACAATCAATTTAATCATCGGGTAATGATCATGGATATATTTAAGGAAACTAGTAGGATTATCGAGATATTGTACTTCATCTATAAAGACAACAATAGATGCCTCCTTATCCCAACCGTGATATGACTGCAAGTATTCTATGAAAATATTTTGACTATTATTGAGTAGACTGAGATAATCTCTATTTTCTAGATCGAAGAAATATGATGCATGAGAGATATAATCAGCCTGAATTATCTTCATAAGACTAGTCTTTCCTACCTGTCTAGCACCATACAACAAAAGGATATCATGCGTTTCTAAAAATGGTTTCATCCTCTCTAAGATAGTTCTTGTATACATATCAAATATTTTTAGTAGTAAAGTACCATAAATATTAAATATTTTTGGTAGTATATCAAGAGAAAATTACACTTTCTCAAAACTCACCATGGCGAAGAGAGGATACAAGATCGATTGGATGGCAGGAAGTTTGTTGTAAAATAATAATAAATAAAACATACTATTTTATATAAAATGTTTCTATAATAGATGGTATTTCATTAATTCTTTGTGTCATCTCTTTTGATGGATTGTCATTATCATGATATCATATGGGGAAAATTGAATAATAAAATCTATAATTTTTATTTTGTCCTAAATATATAAGTGTATATAATCCCTGCGGTGCTCAATATTGATTATATTCGCTGATTGATTGTACATCAACATAAAACATTTGTCTACCATCCAAAGAAAAGTCTACACCTCACATATCACTTATAGCTTCATAACTAGACCAAGTTGACGGGAAAATTAAACCAAATTTTGCTCAAAGATCACCATGTGTTCGTTCTAATTCTCCTCAACCCAAATCTCGATTGTCACGATTTGTAAATAAAAGAGTACCTACATTACCTCTCGTTGCAGCTATTTTTCTATCTGTCATACTAACTTGTGATAACATTCACATCTCATTTGCTTTGTTATAATAATTCTCTGACCAGTATGATACACCTATCTCACTTTGATTACCTACTAATATTCTCACTAGTACCGCTACTGCTTGTTCATTAGTAATAGAATTTCTTGGCATAAATTTACCATTTGCTCATTGAAATATTCCCAATCTACAAGACTCTACTACGATATCTTTGAGATCTGCATGAGCATCATTAAGATCAGAAAAATTACATTCTTCTGCTGTTTTGACATACGTTGTTTTATTTACTATTTTTGCAAATTTTACAAACAGTTTCGCTGCTTCATCTCTTCTGATGTAGTTGTTGGGTTTGTAGTCTGTCACATTATTAAAGATAGTCAGTCCATTGGTATTCATCCAAGATACTGCATCGTCCAATACTGCTGCTTGAGAAAATCAAAATAATCCAAATACCATAATCATGGATACAATAGTTTTTTTCATAATAGACAATAAATATAATAAAAAACAAGTTTAATATATCCTTTTCACTGCTGTCCAATTAAATTTCAAATAATGATCATGGAGGTGCCTGAACGTTCATCGTCTTCGGTCTTTGATGTAACATAGCAAAAATATC
>JFJP01005760.1_pt2 | contig 19275 bp, 17 predicted proteins | sample 431651 | NCBI WGS metagenome assembly JFJP01 (sample SAMN02602958, study PRJNA72255) | Microbial mat metagenome, whole genome shotgun sequencing project. | biome: fresh water; feature: sink hole; material: water; isolation source: purple microbial (photo- and chemosynthetic) mats found in...
GTGCATGCACCGCTGACGTTTGACATTGTGGACACCTGGATGAAACGCTCCATTGGCGGCTGCCAGTACCATGTGGCTCACCCGGGTGGTTTGAGCTACCAAAGTCTGCCGGTCAACGCCAACGAGGCCGAAAGCCGGCGCTTGTCGCGCTTTACCGCCATGGGGCACACACCGGGTGTCATGAACGTGCCGCCAGCCACCATCAATGTGCCAGGCAGCCGTGAGTTCCCGTTCACGCTGGATTTGCGCCGCGGATAAACCCGCTCTTTGCATCTCTTTTAATAGCTGCTAGCGCATACGTGATATGGGCTAGCAGCTATTTTTTACCAAACTTTAAATGCCACTGTTGCCCCCCTTTTGCTGAGGTCACTTGACTGACAGCACTTTGCGCAACTCGATTTGCAGTAACTTGAAGTCAACCGGCTTGGCCAAATAACCATCGGCCCCCGCGCGCATCAGACGCGCCTGATCATCAGCTTCGGTCTGACCCGTGACCATGATCACCGGCAGATGGCCACCCTGCTGTATTTCCTTCGCACGCAAAGCCTTGAGGGCGTCATAGCCATCCATCACCGGCATCATCACGTCCATCAGCACCACGTCAAAGCTGAACTTGGCGATGCATTTCAACGCCTTCTCACCATCCCCCACGACCACGCCGGTGTGACCCAAACGATGCAGCAAACTTTTGAGCAATTGTTGATTGACGGGGTTGTCTTCCACAATGAGAATGCTTAGAGCTTCTTGTCCGGGACGAGGCTGATTTGGGTTTATAGTCACCTGAGACTCACCTTGGTTTGGTTGCTAATTTTTGACATCTTTTAGCAAACTAGCTTAAGTCATTGCGATATTCAGCATGTTTTTCACACCTCAACAGGAGCACCCATGAAATTGATCCCCGTTATTTGTCTTATTGTGGGTCTGGCAGCCCAGCCTGCTTTCGCCGCGGAGCATCAGGTTGACCAAAAAGACAAGCAATTCAGCAAAAAATCTCTCAAAATCAAACTGGGTGACGTGGTTGAGTTTCGCAATTCTGACCCCTTTGCGCACAATATTTTTTCTCTGTCAGATGTCAAGTCGTTTGATCTGGGCTCCTACACGCAGGGCCAGTCCAAAAAAGTAACCTTTGACAAAGTGGGCAAGGTTGAGGTGGAGTGCTCCATTCACCCCACCATGCAAATGGTGATCGAGGTCGAAAAATGAGTGCCGTTTTCAAGGCCTTGACCGTTGTGGTGCTACTGGCTGCAGGTTTACACGCCAGCGCACAGGACCTGAAAGCTGCGGACCCTGCAGCCATCCTCAAAACCTGCAGTCCCTCCATCACCGACGAATGTGTGGTGCGCAACTTCAAGGACACCCAGGAGGCGTCCATCATTCGTGGCCGCTTGGTGTTTCAGAACTACTGCACACTTTGCCATGGTGCAGAAGGCAAGGGCAACGGTCGTGCGGCAAAAATTCACAACCCGCCACCATTCAACCTGACTGTTTCCACCGCGCCGCGCGACTACATCTCGCAAGTGATTCGTAAAGGTGGTGAGGCCATGGGCCGCGGCAAGGGCATGCCACCCTGGAGTGAGCAGCTGACCGACGAGCAAATTGGTGACGCCCTGAATTTTCTGTTCTCCATTCGAACCATTAAAAATTGACCTAGAAAGGCTTAGATTGCATCATGAAAAAATTATTACTCACGTTGGCTGTTGCAGCCACATCCTGGGGTGTTCAGGCGGCCGACACGGCTTATGTCTTTCAGGCAGGCCACCCCAGCCTGAAAGAATTCATTCTGGGCCCCGTTCCCCATCCCGACGACAACAAGCCCAACGCTGACCGGATTTTGTTGGGTCAAAAACTGTTTTTTGACCCCCGTATGTCCGGCGATGGCAATATGTCCTGCGCCACTTGCCACAACCCAGCCCTGGGTTGGTCCGATGGCTTGCCCACAGCCCGCGGCGTCAAGAGCTCGGTGTTAGGGCGTGCGTCGCCCACCGTGTTCAACACAGCTTACAACAGCATCCAGATGTGGGATGGCCGCAAAAAGTCGCTCGAAGACCAGGCCATGGGCCCCATGCAAGCCAATGTCGAGATGAACATGGACATTGGCAAGCTGTTCAGCTGGATCAAGTCAAACGAAGGCTACAAAACACTGTTTGCCAAAGCTTACCCTGGTGAGCCTATCAGCGAATCCACGCTGTCCAGAGCCATTGCTGCCTATGAGCGCACCGTGATCAGTGACAACTCGCCGTTTGACCGCTGGCTCAAGGGCGACGCCAAAGCCATGACTGCGCAACAGGTGGACGGCTTCAAGGTGTTTGTAGGCAAAGGCAATTGCACCGCTTGCCACAGTGGCGCCAACCTGACCGACAACGGCTTCCACAATGTGGGGTTGGCATCTTGGGGCAAGGCCGAACCTGACATGGGTCGCTATGGCATTCGCCCAGTGGCGGCCTTGAAAGGCGCCTTCAAGACACCCACAGTGCGCGAAGCGGCTCGCACCGGCCCATTTTTCCACGACGGTTCGGCGATCACGCTGATGGACGTGGTGGAACACTATGACCGTGGCGGTGACGTCAAAACCAATTTGTCGGCCAATATCAAGCCGCTGAATTTGAGCAAGACTGAGAAAGAAGCGCTGGTGGCCTTTATGGAAGGTTTGTCGTCGCCCTTTATTGTGGCTTCCATCCCAGAACTGCCCTTGAAGTAAGCGGACTGATGCCGTCCAGCATTGTTCGTGGCCTGAGCGAAAGCCAGGTCACTCCAGAGGCATGGTTTGACCCACGTCGGCGCCACTTACTGGCGCTCGCCGCAGGCCTGAGTTTGGGTTGGACCAACCGTCACGCCTTTGCAGCGCCCTTGCCTGATGCCGCGCTGAAGGCGGGCGGTGAAAAGCTCACGGGCTTGGGTGACATCACCAGCTACAACAACTACTACGAATTTTCCACCGACAAAAAAGCCGTCAAAATTCTGGCGCAAGAGTTGACCCTCAAGCCCTGGACCCTCACGGTCGACGGCGAGGTGGAGAAACCTTACACCATCGACGCCGATGAACTCACCAAACTTTTTGGCTCTGAGGAGCGCATTTATCGGCTTCGCTGTGTCGAAGGTTGGGCCATGGTGGTGCCTTGGTCAGGCTTTGCCTTGTCCAAGCTGATCGAGCGCGCCCGACCCACCAGCCGGGCCAAGTTTGTCGCTTTTGAGAGCCTCAAGCGCAGCAGCGAAATGATTGGCCAGCGCAGCAGCAACCTGCCCTGGCCCTACCGTGAGGCCTTGCGCATCGACGAAGCCATGCACCCCTTGGCCTTTGCGGTCACCGGCTTGTATGGTCAACCTTTGCCCAAACAAAATGGTGCGCCTTTGCGCTTGGCCCTGCCCTGGAAATACGGCTTCAAAAGTGCCAAGGCCATTGTCCATGTTCAGCTGACCAGCACCCAGCCTGTGACCAGCTGGAACCAGGCCTCGCCTTCAGAGTACGGTTTTTACGGCAACGTCAACCCCGAGGTAGCGCATCCACGCTGGAGTCAGTCCCGTGAAAATCGAATTGGTGAGCTACAAAAGAGGCCCACCCTGCCCTACAACGGCTACGCCGAATGGGTGGCCGATCTGTACCGCGGACTCGACCCCAAACTATCGTTCTAACTTCATGTTGGCTGCCTGGCTGAAGAACCATTTTGATGCCGTCTGGCGCAGTGTTTTTTTTGCCAGTGCCTTCCCTGGGGCTTACTTGGCCTATTTGTTCCAGACTGAAGACCTGGGCTCCAATCCCTTGGCCACTTTGATGCAGAACACGGGTCGGTCTTCGCTGGTGCTGCTGTCCATCACCTTGCTGGTCACGCCACTGCGCCGCTGGCTATCCAACCTGTCCAAGCTCACCCATCGGCGCTATGGCAAACGCCTGGCGGACTGGAACTGGCTCATCAAGCTGCGCCGCCAGTTGGGCCTGTGGTGTTTTTTTTATGCCTTGCTACACGCAGGTGTTTATGTCAACTTTGACATGGCCCTGGATTGGCAGCAAGGTCTGCGAGACGCCCGCGAGAAGCCTTATATCGTGGCCGGGCTGGCCGGGCTGCTGATGCTGGTTCCGCTGGCCGTCACTTCAACGCAACGAATGATTCGCCAGCTGGGACGCAATTGGCGGCGTTTGCACAGTCTGACCTACGCTGTGGCCATTGCCGGGTTGCTTCATTTTTGGTGGATGATGAAACCGGGCCTTTGGACGCCTTGGCCCGATACACTTGTGCTATTGATTTTGCTGGGCTACAGGGTGCTGCTGCGCACCGGGATCCTGGCCCGATGGGATGGCTTTGATGGACAAGAAAGCTCTGACAGAGCTGCCTTGCTGCAACAAACCCGAGAGACAACTGAGGGAAAAACATCATGAGCGGTCAGTCAAGTTTCAAAAACAAATTGGGTCAAGGTGTGACCCTGCGCCTGGCCGGTGGTTATGTGGTCCTGATTTTGGTGATCATTGTGGTCGCGGTGATGGGCATGAACAGCGTCAGCCACATGCGCAACAAGTTTGAGGTGGTGCTCGACACCCGTATTCCCCGGTTGACCGAACTACAACAAATCCAGGCCGACCTTGCCAACATGAACACCGTTGCTCGCGACGCCTTGCTGAGCACTGACGCAGCCAAAATCGAACAGAGCTTGGCCGCCATTGAAGCCGGCCGTACCACCGTAGGCGGCCGCCTTGAAAGCCTGCAAAAGCTACTGACTGAAGAAGGTACCGAAGCCTCCAAACAAGTCGCCCAACGCATTGGCGACCACAGTTCGGGCATTTTGGTGGGTCTGATCAAGTTTTCCAGGTTCGTCAAGGCCGACAAGCGTGACCAGGCCCTGGCGCTGCTGCAAGAGTCCTTGCAGGACAAGCTGGTCAAGTTGGCCCAGGAAATTTCGACGTACCAAAAGTCGCAAATCGACAGCCTGTCTGCTGTCAAAGAAGAGGCCGCTGCCGCGCAAGCGGCTGAAACCTTGCAAGCCACAGCCATCGCGGCCGCAGCTGTGCTGGCGGCTATTTTCTTTGCTGTAGTGGTGGTGCGCTCGGTCATCCTGCCGCTCAGAGAGGCTACGGCTGTGGCCGAGGTCATGGCTCAGGGTGACTTTACGCACCGACTCACCGCCAAGAGCCAGGATGAAGTGGGTGCGGTGATCAATGCCTTCAACAAAATTGCCGAAGGTTTGACGGGCTTGGTTTTGAGTATTCGTCACAGCGTGGCGCTTGTGAACGACACGGCCGAAAGCATCACCACGCGCAATACCCGCCTGGAAAATCGCGCAGGTGAGCAAACCAAGGCGCTCAACGTCGCCATGGAGTTCATCGGCAACGTTCAAGGGGTCATCACGCAAAACGTGACCAAGGCAAACCAGGCCATGAGCCTGGCCGGCAACATGGCGGAGGTGGCGCACAAAAGCAAAACCTCGGTGCAAGACGCTGTGACCGAAATGAACATGATCAAACAGTCGTCTGACAAAATCACCGACATCATCTCCCTCATTGACAGCATCGCTTTTCAAACCAATATTCTGGCGCTCAATGCGGCGGTGGAAGCCGCCCGCGCGGGGGAGTCTGGCCGGGGATTTGCCGTGGTCGCTGCAGAAGTGAGAATCCTGGCCAAGCGCAGTACAGATGCGTCCAAAGACATCAAGGCGCTGATCAACTCATCCCAGGAACAGGTCAAGCGTGGCACGACCAAAGTTCTGTCCATCACTCAGGTGATTGAGCAGGTCGCACAGACCGCCGATGGACTGCGCGGCCTGGTGGAGCAAATTGCCAGCGGATCAGAAGACCAGGGTCAGCAAATGAAAGAGATGGTGAATTCCGTCTCCGAGTTGACCTCAGGCAACGACAACAACCTGCATATCGTCGGTGGCATGCGCCACACCACCCAGGAGCTGCGTGAAATGGCGCACTCTCTCAACCAGCAATTGGCAGGTTTCAAAATCAACGAAACCAACGCGTTGGCACTGGAACACAGTGCCTGACCCCCTTGTTTTGAATGGATAGATAGTCGCCCGTCCTCGCCAGAGGTGGGCGTATCCAGACCGGAGCCCCCATGAAACTTTCCATACGCTCACGGATTTTGCTGAGTTCAGCTCTTCCGATTGTTCTTTTTGCAGCTTTTACCGTGTGGTTGGGTCTGGAGCTGGGCAAGGTTAAGCAAAGTCTGTCGGATGTTTCCGAGCAAAGCATTCACTACGCCTTGCGGGCTGCTGATCTGGACAAAAACGTGGTCCAGATCCAGCAATTTTTCTCGGATATTGCAGCAACGCGTGGCAAAGATGGCTTGGACGATGGCTTTACCAAGGCTGAACATTCAGGGACTCTGGCGATGCCGCCTCGCTCAAGCAAGTGGAGACACTCAACCAAGAAGCTAAGAACTATTACGACAAGGGCAAGGCTATGGCCCAGGTCTACATTGACGGCGGGCCAGAAGCAGGCAACAAGTTGATGGCCGGGTTTGACGAAGCCAGCGAGACCTTGCAAAAAAACTTGACTCCCTTTGTTGAAGCCCAAGTCGAGCAGATGAAAGCCGATTTGTCACGGGCTTCCAGCAAATCAAGCGAGGTTTATCAGTATGGTTTGGTCATGGTCACGGTGTCACTGCTTTTAGCATCGCTGGTGGCTTGGTGGGTCACATCCAGCATTACCCAGCCCTTGGGCAAAGCACTGACGGTCGCCAATCTGGTGGCTGCTGGCGATCTGGACGCCAAAATTCAACCTGATGCCAGTGAAATTGGCCAGCTTCTGGCACCACTGGCCAAAATGCAGGAAACACTGCAGCAATTTGAAGCGGCGCAAGCTGAGATGGCGCGACAACACGACGCCGGTGCCATTGACCACCTGATGCCCATTGACCAGCTGCAAGGCTCCTACAAAACCATGGGGGACTCCATCAACAAACTGGTCCAATCGCACATTGCCGTGAAGATGCGTGTGGTCGATGTGGTGACTCGCTACGCCGAAGGACAGTTAGATGAGCCCATGGATGCTCTACCCGGACAAAAGGCAAAAATCACCGAAGCCATCAACAAGGTGCAGTCGGCGTTGCAAACGGCCGCCCAGGCGGCTGTTTATAACCTTCGGGTGGTGCAAGCGCTTAACAAGACCACTACCAACGTGATGATTGCCGACCATGAAAATCAGATCATCTTCATGAATGACACGGTTCAGGCGATGCTGCAGCGTAACGAGTCCGAACTGCGCCAGGTCATTCCCCACTTTGATGCAAGCCAGCTGCTCGGGCAGAACATTGACGTCTTTCACAAGAACCCAGCGCACCAACGCCGCATGCTGACTGCACTGACCCACACCCACCGCACTCAGATTCAAGTAGGACGCCTCTACTTCGGGCTGACGGCCAACCCCATTCTGGATACCCAAGGGCAACGACTGGGTACCGTCGTCGAATGGTTTGACCGAACCGCTGAAGTCGGCATCGAGAAAGAAGTTGCCGGGGTGGTCGAGGCTGCGGCACATGGGGATTTCAGCCAACGCCTTGACCCGCTGGGCAAAGCCGGCTTTTTTGCCAGTCTGACCCAAAATATGAACCAGCTCATGGCCACCAGCGAACAGGGACTGTCAGATGTCGCCAACCTGCTGGCTGCTTTTTCGCAGGGCGACCTGAGCCAACAGATTGAGCGCGACTACGAAGGCCTGTTTGGCCGCGTCAAAGACAGCGCCAACAGCACCGCCCAGAACCTGACCCGGGTGATGGGAGAGGTGCGCGCTGCCGCGGCAGCCCTCACGGGTTCGGCCAATCAGGTCAGCGCCACCGCCCAGAGCCTATCCCAGGCCGCCAATCAACAAGCCGCCAGTGTTGAAGAAACCACCTCGCAAATCGAAGTGATGTCTGATTCGATCAACCAAAACAGTGACAACGCCAAACTCACCGGCGGCATGGCCAGCAAGACCTCCAGCGAAGCGGTGGAAGGGGGCCGTGCCGTCAGCCAGACCGTGACAGCCATGAAACAAATTGCCGCCAAGATTGGCATCGTTGATGACATCGCCTACCAGACCAATTTACTGGCGCTCAATGCCGCCATTGAGGCCGCGCGCGCCGGTGAGCATGGCAAGGGATTTGCCGTGGTTGCCGCCGAGGTACGCAAACTGGCCGAGCGTAGCCAGGAAGCCGCCAAGGAAATCAGCGATCTGGCCAGCAAAAGTGTCTCCACGGCCGAGCTGGCCGGTCGCCTGTTGAATCAAATCGTCCCCGACATTCAAAAAACCAGTGAGTTGGTTCAGGACATCGCCGCGGCAAGCGCCGGGCAAAGTGCGGCGGTGGTACAAATTGGTGGCGCCGTCCGGCAACTCAACAAGTCAACACAGCAAAGCTCGTCAGCCTCCGAGGAATTGGCGGCTACCAGCGAACAGCTCGCAGATCAAGCCGAGCAATTGCAGCACGCCGTGGTCTTTTTCAAGCTCGATGACAAAGCGCCTCGGCGTCTAGCCCACAGCCATTGACACCACTGCACCCAATGTCAAGACAAGGTTGGCGCCTGGTCCTCAGCGTGCTGAGTGGGGTGTGGTTTGCCGCTGTGGTTGGCGCTGGCTACACCCAACTGGCACCTGTGTGGGTCAAAAAAAACGTCACCATCACCATCAAGGACAAGGGACAGGTCAAGTTTGTTTTCTCGGCCGCCGAACCCGACAACGAAGTGATTTACACCATGAAAACCCACTGGACGCCGCTTCTTGAAGCCTCACCCATGACCTATGTAGGTCAAGTGATTGACACGCCCTATCAAGACTTCAAACAGCGTGCCCTTCTGCGCACCGTGCCGGTGCATGTGGCACTGGGCTTGTTGCCGGTTTTACTTAGCTTCGGATTACGCAACTACCTTAAACGCTACAAATAAAGAAGCTGACTACGCTTGATAAATAAGGGCTAAAAACCTAAAAGACCACTAAGGTCAAGGCCTGGTAATGTTAAAGCTTGAAAACAGCCACCGCGTCGGTCAGTGCGTTGGCCTGCTGCTGCAAGGTCACGGATGCGGCTTTGGCCAGATCGACCGTCTCTTCGTTTTGGCGCGCCATGGTTTCTAGGTGACGAATCGCCGTGTTGACCTCGGCCATGCCGGCCGATTGCACCTGTGCCGAGTCGCTGATGCTGTGCACCGTGTCACTGACCTTGTTGACCGAATTGACAATGTCGTCCATGGTGCTGAGCGCCTGTCTGACCTGGCTGGAACCCGCTTCCACCTTGCTCACCGAGGTCTCAATGAGCGCCTTGATCTCGCGTGCCGCCTGGGCGCTGCGCCCAGCCAGACTTCGGACCTCACTGGCCACCACGGCAAAACCCCGCCCCTGCTCCCCGGCTCGTGCCGCTTCGACAGCGGCGTTCAGCGCCAGAATATTGGTTTGGAAGGCAATCCCGTCAATCACACCAATGATGTCGGAAATTTTTTCAGAGCTTTGGTTGATCTCTTGCATGGTGCTCACAACCTGGCCCACCACCATTCCGCCCCGTTTGGCGACGTCACAGGCCTCTCGGGCCATGCTGGTCACCTCATGGGCTGCTTGTGACGACTGATGCACGCTTTGGGTCAGCTCGTCCACGCGCGCTGCAGTAAACGTCAACTCGCTGACGGTTTGGTCCGTGCGGGCGCTCAAGTCCTCGTTATCGCGGGCAATTTCAACCGAGACCGTCGACACGCTGTGCGACGCACGCCCAATAGACCCCAGGGTGGATTCCAGGATGGCGGCCACGCGTGCCACGGAATCCAGCAGGCTGCCCGCAGGCGCATCGGGAATGCGCACTGACAACTCGCCACCGGCGATTTGGGCCAGGATGTCACTGGCGGCAGACGGGTCACCGCCCAGCACGCTCAGCGCCGTGCGCCGAATCCACACTGTGAACGCCAGGCAGGCCGCCACGCAAATAATGGTCAGGATACCCGCACCCCAGCCACCAATGACAAGGTAGCTTGCAATCGTGTCGGCCTTGGATGTCACGGCTTCCTTTTGAATCCACCAGGCACCAAAGGCCACAGCGGAGCCAGCACCAGCAACCATGGTGGTGGGGACCAACATGGAGAAAGTTAGCTTTTGGGTGTAGTTCATGGCATAACCACTCGATCTATTTGGGTATTTACATTCTAGACACGGAAGAGGGCGGCCAACATGCCGATTTCACTCAATCTGGCGTCATTCTGACTTGCGTTGATTCAAAACTGCGCGCACCTGTGCCGGTTCCATGCCCCACTCGGCAGCGAACACCTCCACGGATTTCCCACTGGCATCAAAAGCCTTCAACAAGGCCGAAGCGCGAGCACGCTGTTGGTCAGCCTGCGCCATCACCTCGTCGAGCAGGGCAGCCACAGGTTCCGCCAACGCAGGCAGTCTGGAGAGATAGTCCTGACGCGTCAGCCCACTGGCCTGGTAGGCTGCCAGCAATTGAGTCCGCAACTTCGGTTGCAGGTCTTCTGGTGTACGCGCCTGACGGCGAGTGTGAAGCTCAACGATGGACAGCAACACATGCTCTGGCGCCACCGCTTCAACGGGTTTGCTCTGCAGATCATGACGCGCTGCCCCACTGGCCACGCTTTGCAGGTAGCGGGTCGAACGGGTGTGCACACCCAGCGCCAACTTCAGGTCATCGCGCTTGAAAACATCAGGGTGCGCAGCCATCAGGTCCTGGAAAATGCCTAACTTCAAAGGCAAAAACCGTTGGCCAAAGAGCTGCGGGTAGAGTTCAAAGAGCTTTTCAAGCACCGGTTGTGCCGCTGCAAAACGACCTTTTCCTTTGACTGGAGCAGGGCTGGCAGCCGTTGGTGCTGCTGCAGGCGCATCGGCCCATCTGATAGTTTCAGCCTCGGCAACAGCAGGGACAGCGTCCAATGTGGAAATTTCGGGTAATTCGGTCGGGGTGTCGGTCATGGCATGGATCAATTTGAATAACGCGTGATTGTCATTCAAAGCGAACTTCGCTGGCATACTCGCAGCAATGAAGTCCGCCTTTTCGTTGCCGCCCTTTGATTCGCGTCCAGCCACAGCGCGTTTTGCAGACCTGGCGCGTGATTTTCAAGCGGCCAGGGGACACTACGACGAGGTTCGGGAAGCGGTTTCGCAAGGCAGTGATTTCGCATCCAGTGTGGACACACCTTCAGAAGAGACAAAGCCAGACTTATCAAGGGTGTGGGAGCATTTTTTTGATGCACTCAACGAAGAAACGGCGACTGACATGGACCGGCGTAGCACCAGTCTGGCACGCCAGGTCCGCGACAACGGCATCACCTACAACGTTTATGCCGACGAAAATGGCCCTCAGCGCCCCTGGTCGCTGGATCTGTTTCCCCTGATCGTCGATCCGGCGAGCTGGCAGCACATCGAAGAAGGTGTACTGCAGCGCATGCGACTGCTTGAGCACGTCATGGCCGATGTTTATGGCCCGCAGGAGCTGCTGGCTTCCGGTTTTTTACCGCCTGCACTGGTGCTGGGCCACCCAGGTTACCTGCGTGCCATGCACGGCGTCAAACCCGTGGGCGGGCGCTACCTGCACATTGCCGCTTTCGACATGGCCCGCGGACCCGATGGCAACTGGTGGGTGGTAGGCCAGCGCACACAAGCGCCTTCAGGGTTAGGCTACCTGCTTGAAAACCGCTTGGCCATTGCCGGCCAATTCGGCGCCGCCTTTGACAAACTCAGGGTGCAGCGCCTGGCAGCAACCTACCGCGCCCTGATGGACAGCTTGCGCGCCATGAGCCCCATGGGACCCGATGCCCACTTGGCCCTGCTCACACCCGGCCCCTTCAATGAAACCTATTTTGAACACGCCTACCTGGCGCGCTACTTGGGGCTCACCCTGGTTGAAGGCAGTGACCTGCTGGTGCGCGATGAACGACTGTACTTGAAAACACTCAAAGGCTTGGTACCAGTTCATGGCCTTCTAAAACGGGTGGATGACCAGTACATGGATCCGCTGGAACTGCTGGCGGACTCCACGCTGGGGGTGCCCGGTCTGCTGCAGGCCATCCGGGCCGGCAATGTGCTGGTGGCCAACACACCCGGCTCGGCCTTTCTGGAATCCCCCGCCCTGCTGGGGTTTTTGCCGGCCTTGTCACGCCAATTGTTTAACGAAGAGTTGTGCCTGCCGGCCCTGCCCACCTGGTGGTGCGGCGAACGCAGCGCCATGCTGGAAGCGCTGGCCCGCCTGCAGGAATGCGCCATCAAGCCGACCTACCCAGGCTCTGCCAGTCATGCCAGTTTTGATGCAGTGCTGGGTGCACACCAAACCCCCAAAGCGCTCGACGAATGGGCTGGGCGTATCGTGCGCCACCCCGAGGAACACACCGTCCAGGCCTACACACCTTTCTCACAAATGCCAACCTGGCAAGCCAAACAAGGCGATAACGACCCCACAGAACCGGGGTTGCGCGCCAGGTCAGTGATGCTTCGGGTGTTTGTGGTGTCCGATGGCGCGCAGGGCTGGCGTGTGCTGCCCGGTGGTTTGGCCCGGGTCGCCAGCAGCGCACAGGAAATCACCTCCATGCAGCGCGGCGGCAGCAGTGCCGATGTCTGGGCGCTGACCAACGGCGTGGTCGACCACGCCACTTTGCTGCAGCCACACCTGACCCCCGAGAGCCTGTTGCAACGCAAGCGGCTGGTCACCAGCCGCGCCGCTGAAAACCTTTTCTGGCTGGGACGCTACACCGAACGCACTGAAAACGCGTTGCGCCTGGCCCGTCTGACGCTGGATTGTCTGCATGGCGAAGACGCTGCCAGCACATCACTATTGACCTGGCTGGGCCACATGGCTGTGGCCAACACGCTGGTGTTGCCGGGGGTTCCCACTCCGCTGCAAGCGCCACGGGTATTTGAGCGCGCCCTGATCGACAGCCTGGGCAGCACACAAGGTGCCACCAGCGTGGGTTACTACCTGCGGGCCCTCAAAATGTCGGCCTCGTGTGTGCGCGAGCGCTTGTCACAGGAACACTGGCGCATCATTACCCGCGCAGAAGAAGCACTGTTTAGCCGCTTTGCCGAGCACCGCCAGCGCGGCGACTGCCCGACACAGCAGGCCTTGCAGATTCTCAAAGACACCAGTGACCACATGGCGGCCATCACCGGTGCCCAAACCGATCGCATGACGCGTGATGACGGCTGGCGCTTGCTGAGCATTGGCCGGCATATCGAGCGGCTGTGGTTTTTGTCGTCGGCGCTGAGTCAGGCGCTGGCCTGCAAAAGCCTGGAGTCTGACAGTGGCTTCGATGCCATGGTGGAGCTGTTTGACAGCGCCATCACCTTCCACGCCCAGTTTCAGCAAAGCCGCGACATGGCTGCGCTGATTGACCTGCTGGTGATAGACCGGGACAACCCTCGCTCGGTGTCCTGGGTGGCGCATACCTTGCGCGGTCGCCTGGCCAAGCTGGCGGGCAGCGATCCCAATGAACTCAGTGCCTTGTCTCTCAAGGTACCCAACCCCAACGCCTGGGGTTTGGTGCAATTGTGCGAATTGGCGCCTGACCTGGCGACACCCCAACCCGACACCACCGACCCGCTGGCGCAAAAAACGCCGGGTTATGAACTGCTCAAAGCTGTGCTGCTCCAGTGCAGCCACGCGGCTTACCAGGTGTCAGAAGAAATCAGCGCGACGTATTTCACGCACGCCGGGCTGGCCAACCACAGTGTGGGGGCCTTATGAGGTTGAACATCACTCACGAAACGCAGTACGACTACGAACCCGCCGTGGAAACTGCGCAGCACATGACCTACCTCACGCCGCTGCAGACGGCATCTCAGCAACTGGTCAGCCACCGCCTGGAGATCTCGCCACAGCCGGCCCAAAGCAGCAGCACCATCGACGTCTTTGGCAACACGCGCCATTTCTTCTCGTTGCAGGAACTACACCGCCAGTTGCGGGTGGTGGGCATCAGCGAAGTCGTCACCCAAGCCAGTACCTTGCCCCACAACGAAGTGGGCTGGCAAGCCGCCCGGGAGCACTTTCGCTACCAGGCCGGGTCAGTGTTTGATGCCGCCAATGAATTCGTTTTTGCGTCGCCCATGGTGCCGCAGCACGCGGCCTTTGCAGGCTATGCGCGCGCCAGTTTCCCACCGGATCAAACTCTGCTGGCGGGCGCACTGGATTTGATGCACCGAATTCATGCGGATTTCATCTACGAGAGCCAAAGCACCGAAGTCAACACACCGGCGCTGCAGGCGCTGACACAACGCAAGGGCGTGTGCCAAGACTTTGCCCATATTTTTATTGCGTGCCTGCGCTCTTTGGGGCTGGCAGCGCGTTATGTCAGTGGTTATTTGTTAACGCAACCGCCGCCAGGCACCATCAAGCTCCGAGGCAGTGACGCGTCCCATGCCTGGGCTTCGGTGTATGTCCCCAGCCTGCAAGAAAATCCTCACGCCGCAACCACCTCCAGCCTGTGGGTTGACCTGGACCCCACCAACGACCGAGCGGGTTGTCCTTCGCCCGGTGAGGACTACGTGACCTTGGCTATTGGACGAGATTTTTCAGATGTTTCACCGATGCGCGGTGTGATTCACGGCGGTGCCAGCCACCGGTTGACCGTGGGCGTGACTGTCGAGCCAGTCGTGCCCATGACCCAGGGCGGCGGACAAAGCCAAACGCAGTCGCAAGGTCTGTTTCAGTCACAGGGCCAAAGTCAGGGTCAAAACCAGGGGTTGGGTCGACGCTAGGTCAATCCATCACCGCGGCATAAACCATGTCGCGAAACAGCATGCGGTAGTACTCACGCTGGTTAGGCGCTTGCAGCATCAAACAGGCAAACATATCCAGTTGGGGGTCGACAAAAAACGAAGTTCCGGCCAAGCCGCCCCAAAAATAGGTGCCCACCGATCCAGGCACTGGCGCCACGCCAAGGTGTTTGCGAACAGCAAACCCAAGTCCAAACCCATGGCCGGCTGGCAACAACGCCCGGCTGCCACCGCTCGCTACCGCAATGTCACCAAGGTGGTCCGTGGTCATAAAATCGACTGTCTGTGGGCCCAACAAACGCACACCATCGAGCTCGCCGCGGTTCAACAAAAACTGCAAAAACCGGGCGTAGTCCGGGGCGGTTGAAATCAAGCCTCCACCACCCGACGCCAAGGCAGCGTCACTGCGCACATCGATCACCCGCATCTGGGCACCCCCATCGGGGTCCTTGGCAAAGGGCTCGGCAATATGACCATGAAACTCCGCCGGCACCGTAAAAGACGTGTCGGGCATGCCCAGCGGGTCAAAAAGGCGGTCCTGCAAAAACTGCTGCAGGGTTTGCTGCGATACCACCTCAATCACACGGCCCAGCACGTCTGTGGCACGGCTGTATTCAAAAACACTGCCTGGCTCAAACATCAGCGGCAGACTGGCCAACTGCTGTGTCAACTCCGCCAGACTGCGTTCACGCGAACCGATGCGCAGCTGCGCATACTGCCGCTGCACTGGCGCACTACCCAAAAACTCATAAGTCATGCCCGCTGTGTGGCGCAACAAGTCATGCACCGAAGCGCCGCGCTGCACGCGCTGCAACTTTGGCTCGGCATCATCTGGCACCATCACCTGTTGCTGCGCAAACTCGGGTAAATATTTGAAAACCGGATCGGCCAGCAGCATACGGCCCTCTTCGACCAGCATCATGGCCGCCACCGACACAATGGGTTTGGTCATCGAATAAATGCGGAAACGGGCGTCGCGATGCATGGCCTCACCGGTGCCCGGATTGAGCTGGCCTACGCTGTCAAACAACGCGGTCTTGCCGTGCCGTGCCACCACGGCCACGGCACCCGGCAAACGCTTGCGTAGCACTTCGTCCTGCAGCACGGCCATCAAACGCGCGAGGCGGGGGGTGCTTAAACCAATTTTTTCAGGAGGCACGGCAGCCAGGGTCATACAGTTACTTTCTGTTCATAAACACAAAATGGGCGTATCGATCCAAGTCCCACGGGTCCAGCGGGTGACAAAAAATTCATGACTCGCAAGGAAGGCTGATGGTGCGATGTCGCATGGCACATTTACTGCTTTAGAGGATGGCTGATCGGCGTCGCGAATAAAGTTATGAAAAAAGCGCATCAATTTCAAGCGTAAACCCCCATACAACACGGTTTTTTGCACTGCTAAAGTGCATTCCTTGTTGGATCTGTCAACAATTGTCATTCTTTTTTATCAACTGGAGCCCCAAACTCATGCGTATCAACAAAATCAAAACTCTGGCTGTCGTTGCAGCCGCATTTGGCACATTGGCTGCCGCTCCAGCTCACGCTGGCAAGACCCTGGATGGCATCAAGGCACGTGGTCAGGTGATCTGCGGCGTCAATACCGGCCTGGCTGGCTTTAGTGCAGCCGACTCCGCTGGTAAATGGAGCGGTTTGGATGTGGATGTTTGCCGCGCAGTGGCTGCCGCCACTTTGGGCGATCCCGAGAAAGTCAAGTATGTTCCCTTGAATGCGCAACAGCGCTTCACGGCCCTGCAGTCTGGCGAAGTCGATGTCTTGTCCCGCAACACCACGTTCACTTTGACCCGTGATGCATCCCTGGGCATGCACGCCACCGGCGTAACTTACTACGACGGCCAGGGTTTCATGGTGCCAGTTAAGAGCAAGATCAAAAGCGCCAAGCAGCTTAAAGGTCAAACCGTGTGTGTGCAATCTGGCACCACCACCGAGAAAAATCTGACTGATTACTCCAAAGCCAGCAAGCTAGGCATCAAGCCCGTGGTGTTTGAGCAACTCGAAGCCGCTGAAAATGCCTACTTCACTGGCCGTTGCATTGCTTACACCACTGACGCATCTGGCTTGGCGTCCACCCGCAACAAGGTTGCCAAGGTACCTGCTGACCACATCATCCTGCCTGAGCTGATCTCCAAAGAACCCCTGGGCCCGATGGTGCGACGCGGTGACGACGAGTGGTTTGCTATTGTCAAGTGGACCATCCACGGCTTGCTCGAAGCTGAAGAGTACGGCGTCACCCAAGCCAATGCGGACTCCCTCAAAACATCCAGCACCGACCCCGTGGTCAAACGTATGCTGGGTACCTCTGAGGACACCGGCAAGTTGCTGGGTCTGGACAAGGAATGGTTGGCTCGCGCCATCAAGTCCACGGGCAACTATGGCGAGATTTTTGAGCGCAATGTTGGCCCCAAATCGGCCCTAGGCCTGCCTCGTGGTGTGAACAACCTGTGGAACAAGGGCGGGCTGATGTACGCCTACCCGGTTCGTTAATCACACCCCTTAGCGCATGAATGCGCCGCCAGATCTCGTTCAAGGCGATATCGGCGGCGCTTTTTTTTAAACATCATGAACGCAAACACCCCACCCAAAAAAAATAACTGGTCCTGGCGAAGCCAAGCGTTTCGCGGCTTGATCTACCAGGTGCTCGCCATCCTTGCCATCGTTGGTGTGGTGTGGTTCTTGGCGCACAACACGCTGGTCAACATGCGGGTGCGAGGCATCCAGAGTGGCTTTGATTTTTTAACACAAGCCGCTGGCTTTGATATCGGCGAGAGTCTTTACCCGTTTGACTCTGAGCAACCCTACTGGCAAGCTTTCTTGGTCGGTGTGACCAACACCTTGCGCGTGGCGATTCTGGGTGTCATCCTGGCCACTATTTTGGGAACCCTCTTGGGCGTCGGGCGTTTTTCGCGCAATGCACTGGTGCGTGGGCTGTGCTTGTCTTATGTTGAATTTTTCCGCAACATCCCCGTGCTGCTGCAATTGCTGCTGTGGTACGTGGTGCTGACTGAGGTCTTGCCAGCCGCTTCTGAAGCGTGGACATTGGGACCATTTTTTCTGAGCAAGGGTGGGCTGAACTACCCCATTCCGGTCTGGGCCACTGGTCAATTGTTTGCCGCCTTTGGCTTTGTGGCTGGCATTGCTCTGATCTGGCTCTACCGCCGCTGGGCCAGGCTGCAGTTTGAAGCCACCGGCAAAGTCCGCAGCCAGTTCTGGATACCCCTCTACATTTTTATCGGTGGTGGGCTGTTGGGCTGGGCCATTGGCGGCGCGCCCACTGATTTCAACAACCCAGTCAAGGGAGAATTCTCCATCGAGAACGGCGGCGCGCTGACGCCTGAATTTTTGGCGGTGCTGCTGGGTTTAACGCTGTACACGGCCGCGTTTATTGCCGAGGTGGTGCGCGGTGGGATTCAATCGGTGCCGCGCGGCCAGGGCGAGGCGGCTTCTGCACTCGGGCTATCGCGCAATCAGGAAATGCGCTTGATTATGCTGCCGCAAGCCTTGCGCGTGATCATTCCGCCACTGACCAACCAATACCTCAATCTGACCAAAAACTCGTCTCTGGCGGTGGCCATTGGCTACCCCGACGTGGTCTCCATTGCCAACACAGCCCTGAACCAGACTGGCCGGGCGGTGGAATGTATTTCCCTGGTGATGCTGGTCTACCTCACCACATCCTTGGGCACGTCGCTGCTCATGAACTGGTACAACAGCCGTGCGGCGATCAAAGAACGTTGAACAGGACTTACACACCATGACTGCAACGACTTTTCAACCAATTGCCGCGCGACCGGCACCCGTCAACACAGAAGGCCCCGTGGCCTGGGTCAAGGCCAATTTATTGGCCGACTGGAAGACCACGCTGTCCACCCTCATCATTGGTGGCATCCTGCTGTGGTATGTGCCGCAAATTCTCAACTGGGCCTTGTTCAAGGCCAGTTGGCTCCCCAGCTATGAAGCCTGCCGTGCCGATGGCGTGGGGGCCTGCTGGGGCGTGATTGCCGAAAAATACCGCTTGATTATTTTTGGCCGTTACCCGTTTGAAGAACAATGGCGCCCCCTGATAGCCACCGTGCTGCTGACGGGTCTGCTGGTGGCCAGTTGCATGCGCGCTTTTTGGAAAGCCTGGCTGCCGCTGCTCTGGGTGGTGGTTCTGGCAGCGTTTTTTACCTTGATGTTTGGCAATGTCATGGGCTTGACCCGCGTTGACACCGACCGCTGGGGCGGCTTGCCATTGACGATTTTGTTGGCATCGCTGTCACTGGTGATGTGTTTTCCGATCGCCTTGGTCATTGCTTTGGGGCGTCGTTCCAAGCTGCCAGCCATTCGGAGTTTTTGCACGATTTACGTCGAGCTGATTCGGGGCGTGCCGCTGATCTCCGTACTGTTCATGGCCTCGTTCATGTTCCCACTGTTCATGCCTCAGGGCTTGCAGATTGACGTGCTGATTCGCGTGCTGGTGGGCATCACCCTGTTTGCTGCGGCCTACATGGCCGAGGTGATTCGGGGTGGCTTGCAGGCCATCCCCAAAGGGCAGGTGGAAGCAGCTGCCACATTGGGGCTGTCTTACTGGCAAACACAACGCATGATCGTCTTGC
>JFJP01027219.1_pt1 | contig 19275 bp, 30 predicted proteins | sample 431651 | NCBI WGS metagenome assembly JFJP01 (sample SAMN02602958, study PRJNA72255) | Microbial mat metagenome, whole genome shotgun sequencing project. | biome: fresh water; feature: sink hole; material: water; isolation source: purple microbial (photo- and chemosynthetic) mats found in...
TCAATAAATGCACTATTTTTTTTTTCTCCTTTGTTTATAACTAACGAAAAAAATAATGAATTTATTTGAAATAGAGAAGGATGATATCCACTCCAAATTTAGTGATTATTTTCTTTTTCAATCTATACTCGGTTTCGGATCTTTCGGAGTGGTGGTTTCAGCCATTGCCAAATCTACCCGACAGGAATGTGCTGTAAAGGTTCGAAAAAATATTCTTCTTTTGAGAAAAAAGCAAGTGTTTATTATTTCTTTTCACCTTAGATTATTCACAAAAAAAATCTGAATTCCGAAGAATTTGATAGTTTGCGAGATGAAGCCTATATTTTAGCTTCATTAAAACACCCAAATATTGTGAGATTTAAAGAGGTAAAAAATTATATTAATGAAAATTTATTTAAATTTGGTTTTCAGATAAAAGAAACTGATACGAAAATACTGATAGCTATGGAATTGGTTCATGGAGGTCATTTAAAGAGTTTGATGAATGAATATAAACAAAAAGGCAAATGGTTCTCCGAATCAGAAATCGCTTTGATTATGAAGACCATTCTAAAAGCCATTGAATACATTCATGATAAAAGCATTGTACATAGAGACATCAAACCTGAGAACATTTTGATCGAAAATAAAGAGGATTTTTCATCATTGAAAATAGCAGATTTTGGGCTAAGTGCACAATTTGGAAGATCGAATATGTCTAAAATTATGACTCAACAATGTGGAACAATCATTTTCATGGCTCCTGAACAACTTTCCAACAAAATCTATAGTAAAGTAAGTAAAATAGTTGTTTTAATGATTATTAAAATCATTTTTTAGCCTGTTGATGTTTGGAGTTGCGGAATTTTGATGTATATGCTTTTGGCAAAGGGAGAACATCCTTTATATAAAGCTGATGATAGCATAAAACGATTTGTGCAAAAATTGAATCATGGTTTTATAGATTTCCCGTCTAATCTTAATATTTCAGCAATGGCTAAAAATCTTTTCCAAAAATTGGTTCAAAAAGACCCTGCTGAACGTTATAGTGCCGATAAAGCTTTGATTCATCCATGGATTACTGGTAATTTTAAAGATCAAGTGCCTTTGACTACAAATGAAATTTTTCAATCGTTTGAAAAAGAACAAAATTTCATCAAGGTAATTTTTAAAAATAAAATTTGGCTTTTAGATTTTTAATTAATTTTAGACAATAAAAACCTTATATTTTATTGGATTTTGCTTGCAATCGGATAACTCTTTGAATATTAATCCACGATATAAGGAATTTATCAAGAAAGAGAGCCCAATAACCAGGAATAAAGAGTTTTCTTTGGAGAAAAATTATATTGATGCATTGTTTAATTTTTCTGAAATAACAACAAAAACGAAATCACCACCAAAAAATAAAAAAAATATCGATAACACAGTTATAATATCTCATTTTATCACTCAGAAAATTAACAAAGATCATTTTCATTTTCGAGATAAAAGAAATCTAAAAAATGAAATAATTGAATTTAATAATGAAACTCTGAAAAATGAAATAAAAAACGATAATGATAATAGTAAATTAACTGGTGGTCAGACTCCCACTGATTCTAAAGACACAAATACGACATTAAATAGCACACAACGTCGCACAGCGAAAACAGATTTCATTGTTAAAATCTGCAAGTAAAAATAAATAAATAAAATAGAAAAAATTAAATCATTTAAATATAATTTTTATTTTATCTATAAAAAAAAGAAAAACACCTGAAAGAATCGAACATAAAACAACAGCAAAAAAAAATAAAACGAAAAGAGCTACTTCAGCAAATTTGAAAAATAAATTTAAAAAAATGAAACAAAACATGAAGAATAATGAAATCAAAATCAACCAGGAAATTGAGGAGACTAAATCAAAACAATCAATTGAAATGCCGAAATCTAGCACAAATATTACAGAGATTTCTAAAACTATAATACCAAAGAGGCATTTCAGCATCACGCCAATTTCTGGTCATTTTGATAACATAAAATCTAAAATATTTAGAGCTCAAAAAAGCAATATTATTTTGGTTCCCAGGGAGGAAAAAGAAAATTTTAAGTCAGAAACTTACATTCCACATCATTCCCCTCTACCAACTATTAAAACTCTTATTCCAAAAAATTACTTATTTAAAAAGGAAAAAAACATCATTCAGCCCAATGGCAAAGTGAGTTACTTTTATTTTAAAATTATGAAATAATTAAAAAAAAATCTAATATGTAATCATATTTTTTTTTATTTCTAGTGTTTGGCACCAAATGAATATACTGTAAAAAAACCAATAACTTTGACTTTGAACCCTCCTGCTTCAAAATATACCAACAAGAGAATTAGGTTTCGAAAAAAACTAATTTAAGTGTTTTGGGCAACGCAATTTGTATAATAACAAAAAAACTTTTTGGTTCAGTCTCAAAAAATTAAATTAATATTATTAGTTTAATAATTAAATGAATTATTTTAAAATTAAAAAAAAAATTTTGATATAGTGAAAAACAATATATAAAATGAGAAATTTTTCGTTTTTATAAAATTTTTCGAAGTATTGTATTAATAATTATTTCCTAACAATGAAATAAATTTTTTGACAAATTTCATATAAAACGTTGTTTAATTATTTAAATTTTTATCAGTTAACATCAAATTTTAAAAAAAATATTTTTCTGAGAAAATAATAATATTATTTGAAAAAAGTTCGAATATAAACTTTTTTTGATATTAATTTTTATAATTAAAAATCAAATTTAAAAATTATAATTCATTTTTTTTTCGACTCACAACTTTCAAGAATACCATAGAAATCATCGAGGAAACTTATAATTATTATTAAAATTTCCGAAAATAACTAAATTTTTGAAATTTGTCTATGGGACCTCAACTTAGTGTGGTATGTGAATGCATTTCTAAATCTAAACCAAAAGCCCTCTCCTGTCTCGATCCTAAACTTCTCCAATTGAAGCTCAGTGAAGCAAATATTCGTTCAACCTCTCTAACTTCTATGTCAACTACCGAGCATTACTACAAAGATCAAATCTGTAATGATTCAAAGAGTTTATCATCCCCATGCAAACTATCCATCAAGAATTTTGTGATACAAAAGGTTTTGGGATCAGGTGCTTTTGGTAAAGTACTATTAGTTAGAAAAAAAAATAAAAGCTCCAAATTTTACGCCATGAAAATTATGAGAAAATCTGAGGTATATGCTGCAGCTATGGGCTCAAATATCAAGCTTGAACAGCAAATTCTTCAAAAAAGCAATAATCCTTTCATTGTTCAATTGAATTATTCCTTTCAGACAAAAACAAAGATATATTTAGTCATGGAGTATTTATCTGGTGGAGATCTTTATTACTTGCTCAGAAAAAAAAAGAGATTTTCCTTGCATACAGCCAGATTCTATCTAGCAGAAGTGATTTTAGCTTTGGAATATCTTCACAAAGATCTAAAACTAATTTATCGTGATTTGAAACCTGAAAACATTCTTTTAACAAAAGAAGGTCATATTAAAGTAACTGATTTTGGTTTATCTAAAAAATTATGTGAAAAATGCATGAGTTTTGTGGGAACTCCGGAATATGTGTCACCTGAAGTGATTTTGAATCAAGAACAAAGCACATCAGTAGATTTGTGGAGCTGTGGAATTCTGCTTTTTGAGATGTTGGCTGGTTCAACACCTTTTTCCAATCAGAATAAAAATTTGGAGGAAATTCAAAAGAAGATTTTGAGGAGAGATTTTAAATTTCCAAATTATTTCACAGAGGAAAGCAAGGACTTAATTGAGAAATTGTTAAAACTTGATCCAAAAGAAAGGATAAGCATTAATCTGATGAAAACTCACAATTTTTTTGAAGACATTGATTGGAATAAAGTGGAAAATTTAGGATATCAGACACCTTTTAAGATGACTGTGGAGAGATTTAACCAGAATGAACAAAAAGAACTGGAAGAAAGTTATGATCTGAACTCTTTACCTGATTTGGAAGGGTTAACCTATGACAATGATCAAAACAATTGTTTAGTTCTTCAATGAGCTAAGTTCAATGTTTGTTTTGTAATTTTTATTTCATGGAAAATGCTCTGGTTTTTTGTGGTTTATTTATTTTAATAATTAAACTTTTTTTAAAAATTTGCATAAAAAAAAAAAAACATCATAAAATTTGCATAAAAAAAACAGAAAGGAAAAAAAAAAACCAAAAAAAATTAATAAATTTAATAATAAAAAAAAATTGTCTAATTTTTTTTAAAAGGGAGAAATCATTATGAAATAAAATAATAAATATATTGATAAAGTGTTTCGGTTCTGAATTTTCCTCAAAGAAATTATGAGTTTATTAACTCTTAAAAATAAAACAAGCTCACCGTTAATTCATTTATTTAATCTATAAATAGAATCAGGGATTTAATATCTTATATAAATTTGAAGTCATTACCAAAAAAATATTAATAAATCGAAACCTCAGGTGTTTTGCGTTATTTTAATGTTCAGTCAAACCTTTTCTAATTTTCTCGGTTCTCCTCAATCTCGAATGCTCGAAGAATACTCATCATCAACTGAAACTCCACAATTTTCAATAGAATGTGAGTCCAATCCGGAATTAAACTATACAAAATTCATAAATCTAGAGGAATCTGATGAAGGTAAACGCAGTCCATCAATAAAAAAAGAAATTTTGGCAGAAAACAACAATAACGGCAATTTCTTCAAGCCAATCTTTTCAAATCTCCAACAATATGTCTCCACACAATTGAATCAAAGCGATTATTTAAAACTCATTGAGAAGAGCAAAAGAATCATCAAGAGAGAAAATGCAAAAAAAAGAGTTAAAATGGCCAAATTGCAGAAAAAAGATGATTCTAGCATAAAAGAAGAAGAAAACCAATCTCATAAAAAAAACATTGTTCTGGAAAAAACACCAATCAAAACCACTGAAAAAAGTAGCAAAAAGCCATCAGATTTAAATAATGAGAGCGTTAACGTTTCTTCAAATAAAGACATGAAGAAAGTCATTCAAAAATTGAGAAACCGAATGTCAGCTCAACAGTCAAGAGACAAAAAGAAGACCTATTTGGAGAACTTGGAGAAAGAAAACCAATTGTTGCAAGAAGAAATCAAAGCTTTAAAGGAGAAAAAACTCATAGAAAACGGCAAAGATGAGAAGAAGTTGAATCCTTTAGGGATATTAAAATTGGGAATGGCCTTCATTTCTTTGTTCACAATCATCGTTTCAGCAAATAATCAAACAAATGGTTCTAATGCTCTCAAAGAAATCAAAGGTTGTCAAGGAGATGCAATAAATGATTCTTTAAATATTCTAGAAAGAATGAGTTTCTGGAAAAAAATGGAATTAGATGAAATTGATATGAAATTTGATAAGGAGACGATAATGGAAATGATTAAAAACATCAAAATGTATTTTTTTCTTTATTTTATTTTTTTAATTAGAATTATTTTAAAGGGATGATATTGAAAAGCTCGATCCCAATCTAAAGAACGGATGGGATGATAACAAATTAAAGATTTTTGAAGATTTTATGTAAGTATTTTTTTTAATTTTTTTGTTTTTAATCTGAGTTCCAAAGGGAAAAAAATGGGGTGAATTTAAAGTTATCACATTTGTTTGATATGAATGGACTAAATTTGAAAGGAATTACAGGAAGAGATTTTACAGAGAAGAGTTTATTCATCAAATGAAATGAAAGAATTTGAAATATAGGAAAATATCATTTATAAATTGCAAAAAGAACAAGTCTTTACTCATTCTTACCAAAAAACATCGATTTTTTCTTTAAATATTGGCATCTTAAAAATTTTCTTTTAAATTTTTTTTTTTTAACAATGAAGAGTAAATACTATCAACAAATTAAATTTTCATATTATTAATTATCAAAAGTTTTTTAACTTAAAATAAAAAATGAACGTTTCCACTTTTCATTTTGAAAATTTGGCCCCTTCAAATGAAGTCTATGATTTAAAACATTCAGGTTCCATTTTTTCTTCAAAAAAAACTTTGAAATTATTGTTAAGATTATTATATTTGTCATGGTGAAGGGAAAAAAGCTTTACGAAAAATTTTTTCCAAAGTGAAATATGATGATTTTGAAACACAACATATAAATGAATTAAAAATGGCTGTTGAAGCAGAAAAACTGGTTTTGCCTTCATAGTTGTATTTTTTCTTAAAATGATTTGTTGAAATATCGTTTTTAAAACAGTTGGGAGGATAAACATTTTCTATTATATTGCTATAATGGAAAATTCACATTGGGAGATTCTTTGAACAATCTGAAACTTCATTTAGAATGGGTTAATAATCCAAAATGGCATACAGTTACTGATCAAGTTTTAGAAATTTGGGTAAAAACTCATTTTTTTTTTCTTATTTTATGAAAGATTATTCATTAGAAAAGTGGGATTATTTATTCTTTTGGCTTCGATAAATTTTATAGACCGATTATTATAGTAAATGTCCATATGTTCGATTTAAAAAAAGTAGGGTTTATTTTCATAAATTCCTTTACAAACAAATATTTTATTGGAAGCATGAGCCTGATGATTATCTTGTTGCAGTTTGTTGTCTCTTATCAATAATTAGAAGACACATGTTTGTGCCTGGACACGTGGAGAATTGGAATGTGGTGATAGATACAAAAAATAAATCTTTATGGACTTTGACAAGCTATTTTGATGTATTGATAATTTTTTCATAACTTGTGTTTTTTCTTTCTAACAAAAATTCTAAAAAAAATAATAAAAAAAAAGCTCATTAAAAGAATAATTTCGACCCTTTCAATTAATTTTTCAAGCACTTTAGAAAAACAATTTATTCTCAATCCTCCGAAAATTCTGAGTTTTTCATGGGGAGCTATAGAAAGTTTATCAAAATTAAATAATTTTGCTTTCATCTCTTAAATTTATTTGAAAAAGAATGGATAAACCCCGAAACTGCTCGAAAAATTTCATTTGCTTCAGGAGAGGATGTAGGCCGCAAATTACTTGAATTGATTGATCCAGATCAATTGGAAGAAAAATATGGAGGAACAGTACCTAATTTGACTGAATTCTGGTTTTTTTATTATTATTTTTTTTTATTTAAATTGTAAGTCAATTTTTCATATTTATTATTAAAGGCCACCTAAAACACAGTACAAATCAAATATGATTTCAAATAAAGTGATGCATAAAAGAAGATCAACTAATTTTAATTTGACGGAAGAAGAGAAAGACATTTTTTTTTCAATGGATAACGTATCAGAAAGTCAATATGAGTTGTTGAAAATGAATGGAGACTTAAACTCCAATCATCAAAACGAAAAATTCTTTGAATTCGAATTAAAAGATTCGCATACTAGGCATCATAATGTTGTGTTGGAAAGTGATGGTGTCAGACCTCCCAAATTTTGTGGAATTTGTGTAAGTTCTTCCAATCAAAATCCAGGAAGTTCAGGTTGTAGTTTGATTTAAAATAAGAAATCTTTTATATTTAGAAAAAATAAATAAAAAAAAAAAATTTCTTTTGAAAAAATTATTTTTCATTTATTTTTTTTATTTTGAAAAACAGATTATTTTTTTTTTAAAATTTATTTCATTTTTAAAAATTTCTTTTTGGCAGAAAAACCAATAGTTGAATTTAATTAATTTAAATTTTCAAGTCCAAAAATTATTTTCTTCCTTAAAAATTTCTTGATATGGTTGGCTTCTTAAAATCCCGATTTATCAGAAGTTTGCCTCTTCCTAAAGAATTACTTTGCACGGTTTGTGATGAAGTTCTTAATGATCCTTATAATTGCATGAATTGCTCTGCTTGGTTTTGCAAATCATGTTTGGTAAATATGTAAAAACCTCTATTTCTTTTGTTTTTATTTAAAAAAATTAATAATAAAATAAAAAGTTGTTCTCATTTCCAAACATGTGATCATAAATATGTTGAAGCCAACAAATTTTTGAAGAATAAAATTGATGAAATGTTCATTAAATGCGAACATTCAGTTCATGGATGCATAAAAACTGATAAAGTTTGCGAAATAGGGAAACATGAAAAAAATTGCCAATTCAGGAAATTCACTTGTCATTATGCTGAATGTATGAAAGAAACCGGCAAAGGTGAAATGAAAAATCACAAAGAAAGTTGTCCATTTTCTAATTACGCTTGTATAGATGGTTGTGGAAAAACAATAAAGCTTTTTGAAGTAAAATTTATTTTATTTTGAGAAGTATAAATGATTTTTATTAAGAAAGCAACACATAATTGTCTGGAATCGCTTCAGAATTTGACTGAGAACCAAAGTATCAAATATAGAGTACTAAAGGAGGAGAATGAAGAATTACGACAAATTAATGAAAATCAGAAGAATTTTTATTTAGAGAAAATAAGAGAATTAGAGAAAAAAAATGCAGAATTGATTGAAGAAGTTAAAAATGGAAAAACTATGCAAGAAAAAATAAATTCAATAAATCAAAAAGAAAAAAAAATGATAATTGCTGAATATGAAGCTAAAATTTATAAATTGCAAGAAACTACTTTTCAAAAAATATCACATTATAGACAAAAATCAGAAGAACATTTCAAGGATCTTTCGAAAAATATTCAAAATTCTGTTCTCAATTATTTGGAAAACGCAAAAGATAATACAACAAACTTTAATAATAGATTGCAAGCAGATAGCAATGATTTAATTTTAAGCAAATCCATGGAGATAAATAACAATAATTCGAGATTATCAAGTCCAGGTAATACAAAAAAAATCTTGAATCAAAGCTTGCAAAATTCAAGCTTCAGCAATAAAAAAGGATCGAGTGGCAAACAAAAATTGGGGAATTCATGTTTACTGAAACTATGAGAAAGAAAGAAAAAAAAATAGATTTTAAAATTTAAAAAAAAAACTTTGAAAATTTAGATTAAAAAAACTGTTTTGATAATTTTTTATAGTTTTTTTTAAAAAAAAACTAAAGGAGTTTTTTTTCAATTTGAATACTTTTTTCAACTCCATCTTAATTTTTAATAACTTGAAAATAATTTTAAATTTCCTCTCTCTAGGAATTAAACAGTTAAACCTTATTAAAATAGTATATATTTTAATATTTTCTTTTTATAGTATTTTTTTTATCCTATAATTAAATGCAAACAATACAAGGATTTTCGCTGCACAAACCTACTTGTTGCCGAGTAGAAACACCATCTCCTCGGAAATCTCCTCATCCTCAAGTCTTATAATTTTTATCTTATCTCAATGCCATCCATTCCTTGCTTTTCCATTTTTTATTTAAAATATAGTTACTGAAGAAAATGACCGTAAATTTGTTAGAAACTTTTGCTAAATGCAATCCGTCATTTTCTTACAATCCTGAAAAAATTCCTCGCCGTGTCATAACAATTCCTTCTGAAGGTTTTTTTTTCAATCTTTAATACCTTAAAATTTCAATAAGGTGTTTACAACGATGGATTTGATAATATCGAGCACAATTATATTTTGCGGATAAATGACAAATTGCTTTCTTCGAGAAAGGATGAAATCAAATCTGAGTAAATCTTATTTAACTCAATTCCTTTCCACTTACCTTATTCTTCTATAAAAGATATATAATTCTTGAGTTTCTGGGTCAAGGAACTTTTGGACAAGTCGTAAAGTGCTTAAATGTAAAAACCAATGAATTTGTTGCGATCAAAATCATAAAGAATCAAATCAGTTATTACAATCAGGGAAAATCGGAGATCAGGATTTTGAAGAAATTAAATGAAAAAAATAATGAATTTTCGAAAAGAATTTACAGATTATTCGATTATTTCCTATTTAGACAACATTTATGCCTTGTTTTTGAGTTATTAGATGTTTCGCTTTATGATTTGCTTTGCAGCACGGAATTCAAAGGAATAGCTTTAAGTGATATAGCTTTTTTTTCAAAGCAATTACTTGAAGGATTGATCGCAACCCATGAAGAAAAAATCATTCATTGTGACCTTAAACCAGAAAACATTCTTTTTACAACGTCTTAATTTATAATTTAAGTTTTTATGTAAGAAAGATTTTGATTTTTCTATTTAGACAGTATTCAAAAGAGATTAAAATCATTGATTTGGGCTCAGCTTGCTTTGAGAACAAAACCTTGATTTCTTATATTCAGTCTAGATATTATAGATCTCCCGAGGTTCTGTTAGGTCATTTGTATGGGATGGCCATAGATATGTGGTCTTTGGGATGTATAGTGGCAGAATTATATTTAGGAATACCTATTTTTGCAGGGAATTCGCATTATGATCAAATTAGAAGAATTGTTGAATTATTTGGGTTATCTTTGAATTTTTTTTGTTTTGTTTTAATATTTTGAATGAAAAATAAATATAGAAATCCTCCAAATGATATGATAAAGAATGGAAAAGCTGGTGGAAAATTTTACAAGGTTGTGGGTAGTTCATTTGTTCTTAAAACGAAACAAGAGTTTGAAGAAGCTGAAAACAAAAAACTCGAAGAACCAAAGACTTACAGAAAAATTGCGAAACTTGAAGATATGATCAATTATTATTCACATTCTAGATTTAGAGAACAAGGCATTTTATTTTTAAGAATTTTTAATTCATTTCCCCTTTTCAATATAGAAGACAAAATACAAGAAGTAAAGAATTTCGATATATTTCTAGATTTTCTTAAAGACCTTTTGAATCTCGACCCTAAAAAGAGAGTTTCAGCATGCAAAGCCATTACCCACCCATTCATAACAAATTTTGAAAAGCTTAATGAAAAAATTGATGTGAAATTGCCCTACTTTGAAAATGAAGAAAAAGGCATTTGTGAATTTTTTAATAGAGATTAAAAATTTAATTAATCTTAGAGATGCTTCGTGCTTTAATTAGAAAGAAAATAAAGCTTTCCAATAAGAATTTCGAGCCTTGTAATCTCATTAAACCAGGTTTGAGTATGATACCCCCACAACCTTTGAATGAAGCTTCATACAATAATATTTTCCCTCCAAATCCTGAAAAAAAGAAAAACATTCAAAACAACCCAAAACAAAATGAGAAAAATAAAGGAAAATTTAAACTTTCAAACAAAAAGCAAAATTATCTCAAGCATAATAACCATATATATCAAATGGTGCCTCCCACCTTTATTCAGAATTATTCATTTGAACCCCCTTTCAGTTATGCAATTTTACCAAATAACCAATTTCCAGGATTTTATCCAAATTATGGCATTCAAAATATTTTTCCATCTTTCAATAATCAAATACAAATACAAATGCCAATGAACCCTTTTGATTTTTATCATGAATTTGAAAAAATGAAGATCGGAACCCCGATTATTCAAGTTGAAAATCAAGTGAAATATAATGAAAAATGGTCAGAGATTGAACAAAAAAAAACAAAGAGTTTTATTAGTCAATCAAAATATGTTAAGCGTAAAAAAAAAAAAAAAAAATTGAATTTTTTCTTTTATTTCCATAGAAAAAAATCGAAAAGGGCCAACATTCAAAAAAATAAACAATTCAAACATTGCATTTTTTGAAAAAAACGAAAATTTGGCAACCTTAAACAAAGGTTTTATTTTTTTAAATTGAAAAATCAAATTTTATTTCAATTTATTTTTTTAAGAAAATGAAAAAGGCAGCTAAATCGAGAAATTTCTTCTGAATTTAAGGTGGAAAATTATTTTTTTTAAGTTTTATTAATTTTTTCTGAGTTTAATTTTTCTCTATTTAACAATTCCCTACAAAAATAAAAAAATAAACAAATTACAATATGACAAAAACACAAGTAAATCATATATTTAAAGTTTTAATGACAAAAATAAAAAACAAAAATAATTTAAAACAAAAAAAATTTCTTCAAATAATAAAAGAATCAATTAATAACCCAATTTCTTTTGAATTATGAAACAACTAAATGCAGATCTTTTTCAGAAATCACAACTTTTACCTCAAATCCATAAAATTGATTTTGAGGTCTTTTTAAATTTATAATTTTGGTTTTAAATGAGTAATTTTTCCAGATCAAACAAGAACTAATCAAACAAAATGAGCTTTCAACAATATATTCCCAAAAGCATGAAAAAATTGAATATAAAATCCATTCTCTAACTCAACAAATAAACCTATACACATATGAATTCAATCTCTTGAAAGAAAACATCAAAGATTCTGTTTGGATGTTTAATAGGGAAATATCAGACTCATTGATTCGTTTGAAAAAACCATCACAAGAAAACATGTATATATCTGAGAATTTCCTTTTGACTCTGAACCAAAAAGAAATCTCATGGAAAGCCTTTCAGGTTTCCTTTACACAAAAATGAACCCCTTCTTTATTAAACAAAGGGAACATTAAGAAATTATGATCCTTTGATGAAGATTATGAGAAGTTTTGAGCCTAATCGGATCCAGCCAGAAATTATTGATAAATTAATGGACTTTTGGAAAAATCATTCAAGAATTCAAGAAAGAATCCCGAAAAATTTGAAAGGGTTAGTTTTAATTGGACAATGGGTGAAAAGTTGTGTAGAATATAAATTGAAGAACATGACTATTGAAGGGTTAAATAAGAATTTAGTTCACAAAAAAGAGGGATTGGAAAATTACACAGTCAAATTACAAGAAAATGCATCAAAAATACTTAGGCTTTCAGAGGAAAAAGAATTTATCAAAAAGTCATTGGAATCATTAAATAATGAAAAAACATTAAAGGAAATCAGGAAATTTATCAAAAGTAAAGAAAACCGAAAGTTTGATTGTCATCAACAAAGCCAAAAAAATTTGAAGATTTTATTGAAAAACCATGAAGAAAAGAATTTTATTAACGAAGAAGAACTATTAAAAAAAGAAGATTCACTCTCAATTATCAACATATCTGAAGAATTATTCAACTTAGCTTATAAAAGCCCACATAGTCAAGATTTACGCAATAAATTCCTCATTAATTGTCCTAAAAAAAACCAATATAACATAAAAATTGCACAAGAGAAAGTCTCAAAGTTGAAATTAAATTTAGATAACCTGAAACTGAACAAATCTAAAAACGCAGGATTTTTAACAGCAAGAAACCAGTCAAAACAGCCATTGCTTTTATTAAAGAGAGATGAAAGGATGAACAGTCTTTCTAATCTAAGAAAGCCCAATGAAATTCTTGAAATTGATGATTATGAGCTTAATTTATGTGAGAATAAGGAAGCAAACCCTTATTCTAAAGCACCAATAGGTGGAGAAATCAATTATAATTCATCTAATTCTTTAACTACAAAATTTTGCAGCTCTTCTTGCTGCGGAAATTCATTTAGAAAATGCTGTTAAATTTTTTAAATTTTTTTTCCCTGCTTTTTGAAAAAAAAAACTTTAAGTTTCAGTTCTAAAATGGAAAATCTTTCCTTATTTTTTTTTAATAATTTAAAGTGTATTGTTTTTTTTAATGTTAAAAACATTTGGATATGCAATAATAAGAAAACTTGTCATTCAATGTGATATTACGTTGTAATTTTCTTTTCTCTCTATCAAAATTTAATAAAATATTAACAAATGCTAGGTAAATTTTTATTCAAATCCTTCAAACCTCTCAAGACTTTTTCTCATTCTTCTTCATTTTCTCATTCATCCCTGAGCAAGGTATGCAAGAGCATTGATGAGGCTTTAGAAGGCTTGAAATCTGGAGATAAAATATTAGTTGGTGGCTTTGGCATATGTGGAATTCCAGAAAATATTCTAAGACATATCGCCGCAGCTAAAGACACTTATAAAAATTTTTGGGCAGTGTCTTGTTCATGCGGTAATGAACTTTCTCTTTATTTTTTTATCAAAATTTTCCGAATTCTTTTCTTTCAAATATAAATTATAGGTATAGACGATTATGGACTTGCAGTGCTTTTCCAAAATAAAATGATCAAAAGAGTAACCACATCTTATGCAGGGGATTCACCATGTTGTAAGAAGCAATATATGGAAGGAGAGCTGGCTATTGAGTTTTGTTCTCAAGTAAATTTACAAATAAATCTTTATTTTATGATAAAATTTTAAAGGGCAACCTAGTCGAAAGAATAAGATCTGGAGCTATGGGGGTTCGAGCGTTTTATACTACGACTGGAGCCAACACTTATGTAGAAACAGGAGGATTTCCTGTTCGGTATAACACAAAAACCAAGGCAGTAGCAGAGTATTCAAAACCAAAAGAGGTACTAAAATAAAGTCAATTTGCTTTATCAAAATTATTTTTTCAAGAAAAAAATTTTTAATGGGAAAAAATGCATTTTAGAAGAATCAATCAAAGGGGATTTCTCATTCATCAAAGCTTGGAAAGCTGATACAGCTGGAAATTTGATGATGAGAAATACTGCCAGAAATTTCAATATAGATATGGCTGGCGCTGCTCGAATAACAGTGGCTGAGGTTTGTAATTATTTTTTTCTTATTCATAATAATTGTTAATAGGTTGAGGAAATAGTTCCTGCAGGTGAAATCGATGCAGATTATGTTCATGTTCCAGGAATTTTCATTGATAGAATTGTGTTAGGTTCTACTTTTGAGAGACGAGTTGCTGTACAAGTCAATAAGACCGATAAAGGAATTATATACAAAGAAACCCCACGCGAAAGTTGGCTCCCAGAAGAAAAAATTAATCGGGAACGAATTGCCAAACGTGCAGCTTTGGAACTCACTGAAGGCATGTATGTCAACCTTGGTGTTGGTAATCATTTTTTTTAAAAAAAATTAATTTTTTTTTAAGGAATACCTTCAATGATTCATGGCTTCTTACCAGAAGACTTAGGCATCAATATTCAAGGAGAAAATGGCATTTTAGGCATTGGTCCTTATCCGCAGCTGGGGGAGGAGGATGCTGATCTTTTAAATGCTGGAAACGTATTTCTTTGTTTATAATTTTTTTTCTATATTTTTTATCTTAGGAAACAACAACTTCTTTACCGGAAAGTTCATTTTTCAGCAGCTCCATAAGCTATGGCATGATACGAGGTGGACATCTTTCAGCTTTTTTCTTAGGAGCCATGCAGGTTTCTGCAAAAGGAGATCTTGCAAATTGGATCATTCCTCACAAAAAGTTGGGTGGAATGGGTGCTATGGATTCTGTTTCAACTGGAGCTAAAATAATTGTTTGTATGAATCATTCTAATAAAAAAGGAGAGCCGAAAATTTTGGAGAGATGTACACTTCCTTTAACAGGAGCAGGGGTTGTCCATTTATTGATCACAGAATTAGTAAAATCATTAAATTTGTTCATATTTATTGTGTATATTTCATTCAGGCTGTTTTTGCTTTTCAAAATGAGCAAATGATTCTGAAGGAAGTGGCTTGGGATCATACTTTGGAAGAAGTCATCAATAAAACCGGTTGTGATTTTCTCATTCCCAGCCGTGTCGAGACTTTTTAAAGCAGATCTATGTATATTATTTAAAAAAAATTAGATACATTTGCCAAAATCTAAATCTACCAAAAATTTTTCAAATCCAACTTTTTTTATAAAAAGTGAATAATTAAAAATGGAAAATTTTTTTGTTTAAATCATGAACAGTTTGATAACTGCTTTCTTGAAGTAAAAATTTTTTGATGGAATATATATATGTTCGTATCTAATTCTAGTCCTTCCTTAACTAATATTAAAATAAGCTGATTTACAAAATTATTTTATAATTAATTAATTACATGTAAAATTAATGACTAATTTTATAAATGATTTCTCTTCAACAAAAAATTTTTTTTTAGAAATTTGATTTTAAATTTTAAAAGTTTTTTACAACCCATTTTTTTTATTAGAAAGTTTTGTTCTAAAAAATATGATATTTATTAATGTCTCAGAAAATTTTTGATATTAAAAAAAAATTTTAAAAATTTTATGAGACCATTTTCATGTAGGAAATAAAATTTGCTAAAAATAAGATCATATTAGGATCTTAAGCAATTTTTAATTATATATATATATTTGATAAAAACAAGCAATGCTAAAAAAAATAGCTGTAACAAAGAATTTTCTTAAACTTCTATCTTTTTCTCATACCTCTGTCAATAAAATTTGTCATTCTCCAGAAGAAGCCCTTGCTGGTCTTAAATCTGGCCAAAAAGTTTTATTTGGAGGATTTGGAATCTGTGGAATACCTGAGAACTTGATTAAATTTATATCCAAAAGCCATATAAAAAATATCTGGTGTTTCTCCAACACTTGTGGTATTGAATCTTTTGGACTGGGTATGCTTCTCAAAGCGAAAAAAGTCAAGAGATTCACAGCATCTTATGTGGGTGAAAACAAAGAATTTGAACGTCAATACCTTTCTGGTGAGCTTGAAGTTGAGTTTTGTCCACAGGTACAGAAAATTAAAATTACGAAACTTGAGTTTTAAATTCAAATTTATTTTTTTAGGGGACATTGGCTGAAAGATTTCGAGCTGGTGCTATGGGAATTCCAGCGTTTTTTACTCCAACCGGATATGGAACCTATGTTGAAACTGGTGGGTTTGCAGTGAAATTCAAGCCTGGAAGCAAAGATGTTCAAGAGTTCTCAAAAGAAAAAGAAAAGAAAGTTTGGGATGGGCAGACATTTGTCTTGGAGCAAGCCATCAAAGGTGATTTTGCATTGATCAAGGCCTGGAAAGCTGATACAAAAGGCAATTTATTCATGAGAAAGACCGCGAAGAATTTCAATGTGGATATTGCTGGAGCTGCTACTATAACAGTAGCTGAAGTAGAAGAAATAGTGCAACCTGGGGAGTTAGATTCCAATCATATTCATGTTCCTGGTATTTTTATTGATAGAATCTATAAGGGTCCAGTCTTTGAAAAAAAACATGAAAAACTTGTCCATACAACCGATCAAGGAATAGTCGTGAAAGGAGCTGTTAAAATGAAAACAGATTCAGACCAAAAGCTCAGAGAGAAAATCGCAAAAAGAGCTGCAAAAGAACTTGGAAATGGAATGTATGTGAATTTAGGAATTGGAATACCAGTTTTGGTCCCTGCATTTTTGCCGCCTGGAGTTCAAATAGAACTACAAAGTGAAAATGGAATCTTAGGGGTTGGACCGTATCCAAGACCAGGAGAAGAAGATTGTGACTTGATTAATGCTGGAAAAGTATTGATTTTTTACATAAAGAATTAAGCAGTTTTTAATGGTTTTATAGGAAAGTATCACATGTAAAAAAGGAGGTTCTTACTTCGGTAGTGCATTGAGCTTTGGAATGATGAGAGGAAAGCATTTGAATGCAACAATTTTAGGAGCTATGCAGATTTCTAGTAGAGGAGATATTGCTAATTGGATTATTCCTGGGAAATTAGTTAAAGGAATGGGAGGAGCTATGGATTTGGTCATGTCTGGTTCGAAAGTGGTGGTTTGTATGGAACATACCTCGAAGAATGGAAATTTAAAGATCTTAGAAAGATGTACACTTCCATTAACAGGCGTTGGTGTGGTAAAGGTTTTAGTCACTGATATGGCGGTGTTCGTTTTCGAGAATGGGAAGATGATTCTGAAAGAAGTGGCACATGACTATACCTTAGAGGAAGTTATTAGGAAGACTGGGTGTGAGTTCATGATTCCTGAAGTTATTGGAACATTTTAATTTAGCTCTGAAAAAAAATTATTCATACATTCGTATCGCATTAATATATATTCATATAAATCAATTCCTAAATCTCGCATATTCAGGCTTAATCCTGCTACTATAAACCAGAAATAATGGGAAAAAACTCTCGCATAATTGCAGCCTTCTTCGAATCCTTTTATCACATTTTTATATTCTTTATAAATTTCTGTCAAATCTTCTTCAGAAGGGTTTTTATCTTTGAAAAATGCATCAGTATATAAAAAATCGTCTGATTGTTGACTCCATATTTTGTGATAAAAACAGTAAATTCCGAAGATTTTCATTCTAAATTCAATGAAGGGGTATTTTTTTGGTTCGTATTGGAAAAATGGATGCTTTGGATAGCTGTAATCGGTAGCTAATTCATTAAACATATTAGCAAACTCATAAAATAGATAGTTAGGAGCACTATATTCATAATCTATCAAACGAATAGTCAAAGGCTCCTCAATTGAATTTTTCAATATATTGGTGTTATTGAGGTCGTTGTGACAGAATCCATGATAAAAATCTTCAGAAATTCCATATTTATGAGGAATGTCTTTGAGCTTGAACAACAAATCTTCTAATTTCTTTTGAATTCCGTTGGAGAACACCGCATGAAATACTTTCAAGAGGTTCTTTTTTTGAGAATCAGAATAAAAATCCATTCTTTTTTCTATTTCATTTGCTAACAATCGGCAAAATTCAGGTTTTTTCACTATTCTATCGATCAACAACTTATCATTTGTTATTTTTTTATCACGAATTTTCAAATGAATGAATGCCAATTGATAAAGAATCCTTTTAAGAATATTGAAATCTGAGAATTCTTGAAGACTTATAGGAAATCCTGGATAATATTCTTCTATTCGTTGTTCATGATCAGCATAAAACACCTCCCCATATAGACCTTTATCAATTAATGCCTTAATGATTCTATTTTCGGAAACATGATCGATTAAAAGGTTGAATTTGGTTGAAAAAATATGATAGACCAATGATCTTTTTAAACCTGTGTGATCAATTTTAAAGACTTGGTTTGTTAATCCAGATAATCTTTGAACGGTGATGGAATTATTTGCAGAAGCAGATATGGTTAGATTATTTGGAAAACATTTTTTTGAAAGGAGAAATTCAAACTCTTGAAGAAAGTTTTCGGGATTGAGAAACATATTTATTGTGAAAATTTTCTTTTTTTTCAGATTTATTTGTTGAGAAAAAATAAAAAAAAAGGTAAAAAACAGAAGATTTGTTGTTTTTATGAATGAATTTTTTTATCTATTTCGAAAAACAATGTGTGAAATAAAACAAAATAAACATACTCACTATTTAAATTTAGAAAAAATTGGCTACAACTTTTCTTTTTATTTGAAATTTTTGCGCTTTAAAGATCTTGCCATAAAAATTTCTGAGCTTTTCATTCGAGAAAGATTGTTGATTGAGGGCAGATTAAATTCATTGTTTATATTTTTGTAATAATAATTAAAGGAGCCCTCCTCATTACTTCCATCCTCTGAGCACTGAAGACTATCCTTTAATTTCATGGAGTGATTTATTTCAGAAATTTTGCTAAAATTGGACTTTTTTATTTTAATAAAGCCACTGCCACTAAGAGATTCTTTCATTTGTTTATTAGTTCCTAATTTTTCATTGAAACTCCATGAACCTGAACGAAAAGACCCTCTTTGAAAACAATCATTTTTTTTCTTTTTTGGAAGAGT
>JFJP01038152.1_pt1 | contig 19273 bp, 12 predicted proteins | sample 431651 | NCBI WGS metagenome assembly JFJP01 (sample SAMN02602958, study PRJNA72255) | Microbial mat metagenome, whole genome shotgun sequencing project. | biome: fresh water; feature: sink hole; material: water; isolation source: purple microbial (photo- and chemosynthetic) mats found in...
AAGGCTGCCAGGCCGCCTCCGATCATCAGCATATTAACAATGAGACCAAAATTGGCTATCAGGCCAGCTTTTTTATAATAAAACACCATGAACAATACAACAAAGAGCCCGCCGACCAGTGTTGAAAGAAGACCCATCCGAATGGAATCAGCACCAAGGGATGGCCCTACGGTTCTTTCCTCAATAATACTGACCGGTGCAGGAAGTGATCCTGCTCGTAAGGCAATGGCCAGATCTTTGGCTTCATTCAATGTGAAATTTCCAGTAATCACAGCTTTTCCTCCGGCAATCCGGTCCTGAATAACCGGGGCTGAATATACTGTATTGTCGAGGATAATGGCCAGCCGTTTCTGGATATTCTCGCCTGTTATCCGGTCAAATATTTTCGCTCCCTGCCTGTCAAATTCAATTCCTACCTGTGGCCGCTGGTAATTATCAAACTCAACCCGTGCATTGGTAAGAAGGCTGCCGTCAAGAAGAACCTTTTTTTGTATCAAATACGGAATCTTTGTTGTTGAACCAGATGCTGAATCCAGTTTCTCCTGATACAGAATTTCATCCCCTGCGGGAACAGAACCGCTCATTGCAGCAGTCACATCTGCATCATCATCAACAAGTTGGAAGGTCAGTTGGGCGGTTTTGCCAATAAGGGCTTTTGCTCTTTCCGGATCCTTGATTCCCGGCAATTGCAGAAGAATTCGATTTTCGCCCTGAATTCTGATATCGGGCTCACTCACACCAAATTCATCAATTCGATTTCGGATGGTTTCCAATGCCTGGCTTGAAGCCATTTTTTTAATTTCATCGATTTCATTTTCTGGTAATTTCAATACAAAGGTGGAAATATTATTTTCTGTCTGGGTCGAATCAATAATCAAATTTTTATAATATTTGGAAAGTGTGGATTCAAACCCGGATTTGTCTTTCTCTCCCTCAAATTTGGCAAGAATTGCGTTGTCATTCCGTCGGGAGATGCCGGAATGCTTGATACCATCATCTCTCAGTTGTTTTTTAATTTCCTGGACAGTTCTTTCTACCTCTGTTTCAACAGCTTTTATAGTCTGAACTTCAAGAACAAGATGCATTCCTCCCTGGAGATCCAAACCCAGATTGATTTTTTTATGGGGCCAGCAGTTATAAAAAGTCGGCATCAACCAGATAATGGATGCCAGGGTCACACTGATACATAATGCAATTTTAAAGGTAAACGGTTTCAATCTCATTGCTCCTAATGGATTTGTTATTTCTTTTTATCTTCCTTTTGAACCGAATCGTCTTCTGAGACAACTGCGGCAACACTGGCTCTGGAAATCTTGATTTTTACTTTTTCAGCTATTTCAAGACCAATTGTTGCTTCATCAATGGACTGGATGGTTCCATAAATTCCTGCAGCGGTTAGAACCCGGGCTCCTTTTTTTAGATTAGCAATCATTTCTCTATGTTCCTTTGCCTTTTTCTGCTGGGGCCTGATCAGAAGGAAATAAAAAATTGCAAATAAAATAATTATCGGCAAAAAACCTGCAAGTCCTCCGGCCGGACCTGCCTGTCCACCAGTCTGCCCCATTGCGAATGCGATGCTCATCAAGATAAATCCTCCATTAATTATAATAAATTAAAACAAAGTTTAAATTTTTTTTGCAGGATTCCAGATAGTTTTTCCATCAAACCGGATCCTGTTTATCTTATCAAAATTAATATCATGAAGAAGTGAAAAAACTTCATCCATATTGTACACAATGATTTTGCTCAGTGGTTTAAGAAGATTAATATCCATATCAATTTTCTTTTCAAGAAGATTATAAATCATCACCATGGTTTCAGAAAACTTTAAAACCTTTCCCACTCCGGAACTCTGGCCCTGATCCGTGGGTTCATCAGCATTCTGAGAGACATTGATGCCCTTGGATTCATAATATTCCTTTAAAATATTAAAATGAATGTTCCAGATATTATCGCCCGGCTGAACTACATATATGCCATATGTTTTTACCCTTTGAGGAGTAACCGCTCCAGATTCATTAATTTTCTCTTCGAATACAGATCCTTCTTTTAAAAAGGCTTTTTCAAGGATATCTCTCATGGATATTTTTACATCACCTATTTTCAAACTCTCGTCGGAATGGACTATCATATCAAGACTTTTTTTGATCCCGAGATTGTCTTTGCGTGATTCCATGAGTTCCTGTAATTGCTTATCCTTTTCAAGGTTCTGATAATCAATATCCGGTATCACAACAATTTTACCCTGAACGGTTCCGTCCTCGGCAGAAGGAATATCCTTGTTAGAATTATTCTTTTCAGCCGGTTGATCCATTTTCAAAGGCGTTCCAAAAAACAGGAGGCCCAGAATTATCATTCCGAACAAAACAGCAATTGTCAATCTTCCCTTTTTCTTTTCATTCTTTTCCAGGAGCATACAGTCTCCATTTTCATAATGATTGAAATTGTTTCAGATACACAATAGAATGATTTATGTCAAGGAAGGTCTTCAATCTGTTTTTGGGGGATAATGACAATTCTGTTTTCTCCGGATACCATGATCTGATCCCCTTCAATTGTAATAAAAACCTTTCTTTTGGCTTCTATTTCAGAGAGTTCGTGTCTTTTCCGGTTTAACAGATAGCTCGCTACTTCAACAGGTACCTGTCCGGATACTTCTTTGATTTCAGGCTTTAATGTTTTCAAGTTGAGTTGTCTTAGAAAAGCAAGTCCCTGGGTTTCCACCGACGGTATCTGGCCTCTACCTTTACAATGCCTGCATGTTTCATAGCTTCCGAATGTAATGGAATGCCGGATACGTTGCCGGGACATTTCAAGCAGACCAAAGGTAGTAATGCCGCCGACCTTTGTTTTGGCTTTATCGGATTTCAGATGTTTTTTCAGTGTTTTGGTAATTTCAGCTTTGTGGCGGGAGTCTTTCATATCTATGAAATCAATGATGATCAATCCGCCCATATCCCGGAGCCTCAGTTGCCTTGCCGCTTCCTCACATGCTTCGAGATTGGTATGAAAGGCGGTTTCTTCAATATTCTTCTTTTTGGTTGATTTCCCTGAATTCACATCAATGGACACAAGGGCCTCGGTTTGTTCAATAACAATGAATCCACCTGATTTAAGGTCAACTTCTTTTTTATAAATAGATGCAATCTGATCCTCAACCTGGTATTTGGTAAATATGGGCTTTTCACCTGTAAAAAGCTTGACAATTCTTTTCTGTTTCGGTGCAATGACATCCATAAAATCAATTACTTCTTTATAAATTTCAGGGCTGTCGATCAGGATTTCATTGACATCGGATGTGAAATAATCCCTCAAGGATCTTACGGCAAGGGTTTGCTCTCTATAAAGAAGGGAAGGCGCAGTATTATTGACGGCCTCCTTATCGATATTTTTCCAGACCCGCATCAGGTATTTTAAATCAGCCATCAGCATGGTTTTGGTGGTATCCTTTCCGGCAGTTCGGACGATCATTCCAAACCCTGCAGGAACTTCCATTTTTTTAATGATGGTTTGCAGTCTTTTCCTTTCTGTTTCATCCGTAATTTTCCTCGATACCCCTTTTGTATCAGTCCCCGGCATCAGAACCGATAGCCTGCCGGGAAGAGAGATAAAGGTTGTCAGCATGGCGCCTTTCTGGTTGATGGGGTCTTTTGTGACCTGAACGATCAGTTCCTGATTTTTCCGAATAAGGTTGAACAAGGCCTTTTCACCTTTTTCAACATCCTGGAAATAATCTTTATGAATTTCATTTTTTTGAAGAAAACCGTTTTTTGCAGCACCATAATCGACAAAGACTGCCTGCAGGCTGGGTTCGACCCGTGTCACAATCCCCTTATAAATATTGCCCTGTGTGACTTCTTTGGCTGTCGTTTCAATATGAAATTGTTCCAGTTTGTTATCGACTAACGCAACAATCCTGTTTTCATCAGAATCCAAAGCATTGATCAGTATTTTTGTAGTCATTAATATCGCTCTTAAATCTTAATTTAATTTGTTTTAGTTACCTGCTCTAAAAAAATATTGTTTTTTTAAGTAGTAAATTGATTGAATCAAGTCAAATTTTATATTTTCCTTTCAAGATATATTTATTTTAAAACCTTATCAAGTATTTCTCTGAGTTCGTTTATTGTGAACGGTTTAACAAGCATTCCTTTAAAGCCGTGGTCTTTGTAATTGGATAAAACCGGATCATTGGAATATTTTCTTCCGGAGTTGTTCTTTTTGGGATTCATTAATGCGACCTTATTTATATTCTTTTTGTTTAAGAATGTCATAATAGGTGAGAATGCGTTCAACATATTGAACCGATTCCCAGCCCCGGGTGTATCCGTATCTAGCTTTGGTATAATAATTTGATTTTGATAACAATGGCAAAGTCTTTTTCAAATTTTGCCATTTGGTTGGATCAAGCCCCATGTCTTTTGTGATTTGCAAGGCGTCGATCACATGTCCGTAACCCACATTATAGCTGGCCAGGGCAAAGAGAGTTTTGTCATAATCATTTTCAAGGTAATCAAATTTTTTTATCATTTTGTCAAAATACTGAATTCCGGCTTTTATGCTTGTAGAAGGCCTCAAAGAATCGGCAATCCCCAGTTCTTCAGCTGCTACTGATGTTACCTGCATCAGTCCTTTGACATTGTTCAAACTAGTTGCATCCGGATCAAATTGAGATTCCTGATAAACAATGGCTGCGATAAGCTTCCAATCAAGCCCATATTTCATGGCTTCTTTATAGATCAATTGCTTATATGCCGGCAGTTTTGTTTCAATGCTCTGATGGAATTTTTTCAAATCCAGCGGATCAGGATCTTTGATATTTGAAAAATATTTATCTGAAATTCTTTTTAATATCCCTGTTTCAACTGCATACAGAAAAAATTTATTCACCTGCTCCAGCATCTCTGGGTCCTTTTTACTGACTGCCCAGGCAAGAGATTCCTTTTCCTGAATCGAAATTCCGATCCGGATATCCGGGTAATATCTGCGGCTCATTAGAGCAATAGTATTTGCAGCAACGGTATATTTGATTTCTTTATCATGAACCATTCGGATCAACTCTTCCGTCGATACATTATCATAAAGAATATAATTTAAAGGAACGCCCGATTTTTTGAGTTCACTGAGCCGGGAATGATATGAAGTGCCACGATTGACATGTATGGTACGAGACTTGAGTTCTTCTATATTTTCAGCGCCTGAGTTCTGTTTATGATGAATGATATGTTGACGGATGGTCATATAAGGGATTGAAAAATTGACTTTTTCAAGGCCTTCCCGGGTGATGACAAGGCCTGATGCAATAAAATCTCCCTTTCCTTGTTCAAGACAGGGGAACATATTATTCCAGCCTGGAACGACAACATCCAGCTCAACATTGAGAAAATCAGCAAAGGCAATGGCAAGTTCATATTCAAATCCGGTAGGCTGACCGTTGTAATAATAATATGAGTTGATTGCATTATCAGTGATTAACCTTAGTATTCCGGTTTTTTTAATTCTTTTTAAAGCAGTTAAATCAGAACCGATATCCTTATTATGAATCAGGATAGAAAAAACAATAAAAACAGCTAAAATAAGGACTAAACTTAATAAAATTAGATAGTTATTGTAAAAACTTTTCATATTTAAACATCAACAAGTTCAACCGGGATAATTTCTACCCGATCAACATTCATGTATGGCCGAGGAAGTTTTTTCCCGCGCTGGCCTCTCATTCCGGTATAATCTTTCTGGTTCCCCGGACTTAATTTAAAAGAATGTTTTCCGGAATGGATAACAATATTCAAATTTTCCGGCAATCCCTTAAGAAATTTAAGCCGTTCAGGGGTTGATGAAGCCATTTCTTTTTCTGGGATGGAAATGATTTTATTCCCCTGTCCCTTTTTCAAATAAGGCAACTGGTTGAGCGGAAAAATCAAAATCCGGCCTTTGTTTGTTACCGCAAGAATATTGTCTTTTTCAAGGTCATTGACACCATCCGGTTCCAGTAATTCATGGCTGTTTTTTAAACTCACAACGGCTTTGCCGTTTTTAAAACTGGTCATTAAGTCTTCAAATTTAATGATAAACCCATACCCATTGTCAGACCCCACCAGAAAATACTGATTATTTTCAGATGATAACATATATCGGATATGGGCATTGGGTTGTATGGACAAATGTCCGGTCAGGGGCTCCCCATTTCCTCTGGCAGATGGAAGAGAATGGGAATAAAGCATATAACTTCTGCCTGTATCATCCAGGAAAACAATGGGTTTATCGTTTTTTGTTCGCAGACATCCCAGGAGTGAATCACCGGAAAGAAATTTAACCGACATGGGGTTGATGTCATGGCCTTTTGCAGATCTGATCCACCCGTTCTTCGACAGAATAATGGATACCGGTTCTATATCCATGACATCCATGACTGAAAATTTTTCAGCTTCCTTGCGCTCTTTTATGGGTGATCTTCTTTTGTCTCCGTATTCCTTGGCATCCAGCCGGATTTCTTCCTTGAGGTGTTCCTTAAAAGTGGCTTCATTGCCAAGAATTTTCTTCAGGGATTCTTTCTGGGATTCCAGACCTTCTTTTTCAGTTTTCAGCTTTATTTCTTCAAGCCGGGCAAGCTGGCGTAACCTTATGTCAAGGATGGCCTGGGCTTGGATTTCGGAAAGCAAAAAGGCCCTCGTGAGATCTTTTTTCGGATGATCTGAGTTTCGGATGATCCTTATCACTTCATCGATATTCAGAAATGCAATCAAAAGCCCCTCCAAAATATGAAGGCGCTCAATTATTTTTGTAAGATTGAAATTTAATTTTTTCCGGATTGTATCAGCCCTGAATTCAAGCCATTCGGTCAAAAAAGTCAATAGATTTTTAACTTGGGGTTTGCCGTTGACACCGATCATGTTCATGTTAACGGGAAATGATTTTTCCAGATCCGTAGTTGCAAACAAATGATCTGTCAAGGCGTTCAGATCAACACGGCTGGACTTCGGAATAATCACAAGGCGTGTTGATTCTTCATGATCGGATTCATCCCGGATATCACTGATCATTGGAAGCTTTTTTTCTTCCATCTGGGCAGCAATCTGTTCATATATTTTTTCTGCCGAGGCATGGTGGGGGAGGGCGGTGAAAATAATTTCAGAATCTTCCACATGATATTTGGCCCGCATTTTAATCCTGCCTGTTCCGGACTGGTACATTTCCAGAATCTCTTGGGCTGGAGTTATGATTTCCGCCTCTGTCGGGAAATCAGGGCCTTTAATAAACCGGATAAGTTTTTCAATATTTGTGTCTTCATTATCAATCAAATGAATCAGGGCATTGGCCACTTCACGCAGATTATGCGGTGGAATGCTGGTTGCCATGCCGACGGCAATCCCTGTAGAACCATTTAATAAAAGATTGGGAAGCCGGGCTGGAAGAAGGGATGGTTCTTCAAGAGTTCCATCAAAGTTTGGAACCCAGCCCACTGTTCCCTGTTCAAGCTCTTGAAGCAAAATATCTGCATATTTTGAGAGCTTTGATTCCGTATATCTCATGGCAGCAAACGATTTGGGATCATTGGGATCTCCAAAATTTCCCTGCCCGTCCACCAGGGGGTATCTTAAAGAAAACGGTTGGGCCATGAGAACCATAGCTTCATAGCAGGCAGTATCACCATGGGGATGAAATTTACCGAGAACGTCACCCACGGTTCTTGCAGATTTTTTGTGTTTGGCTGTGGACAATAAACCCAACTGACTCATAGAATAGACAATCCTTCTTTGAACCGGTTTTAAGCCGTCCCCGATATGAGGCAATGCACGATCGAGAATAACGTACATGGAATAATTCAGATAGGCTTTTGTGGCAAAGTCCTGAAAAGGAATTTTTTCATAATCTTCAATTAATGAGGGAAGAATTTCTTTCATGATCCAATCTCTTTGATATTGCCGTTGGTTTCTATCCAGGTCTTCCTGTCCTTTATGCGTTTTTTTCCAAGGAGCATGTCCATGATATCAAACACTTCCTTTAATTCATCTTCAGAATCCCGGCTGACGGATAACTGGACAAGTCTTCTTGAGTCCGGTGAAATTGTAGTTTCCTTCAGCTGTGCCGGGTTCATTTCACCCAAGCCTTTGAACCGCTGAATATTAATTTTCCCATATTTCTTGCGCTTGGTAATCCGTTTGACAATATTATTTTTTTCGGACTCATCCAGTGCATAAAACACTTCTTTGCCGACATCGATCCGAAACAGGGGCGGCATGGCTACAAAAACATGGCCCTCTTTAACAACCGGCAAAAAATGTTTCAGGAAAAGGGCGCAAATTAGTGTTGCAATATGCAGCCCATCGGAATCTGCATCGGCAAGAATGCAGACTTTATTGTATCTTAAGTTTGAAATATCCTCAGATCCGGGTGAAACTCCGAGAACTTGGGAAATATCCCTAATCTCTCTGGATTCAATGATTTCCGATGAATCTAAGTCCCAGGTATTCAGGATTTTACCCCTCAACGGCATAATTGCCTGGAAACGTCTGTCCCTTGCTTGTTTAGCCGATCCGCCGGCAGAATCCCCTTCAACAAAAAACAATTCCCTACGGCTATGGTCCATGCTGGTACAGTCAGACAATTTGGCAGGAAGGGTAATGCCGTTAGAGGTCTTTTTTTTTGATATCCGGTCTGCCTTTTTTATCCGGCTTCTTGCATTCTCAAGGGCTATGGCTGCAAGCTTTTCCCCTTCTTCGACATTGTGATTGAGCCAGAGGGTGAAGGCATCTCTGATTTGTATATTGACAAGGTTGGCGCAATGGCGTGAGGACAGTCTTTCTTTTGTCTGCCCTGAAAACTGGGCATCGGAAAGCTTGACGGACAGGATATAGGCAACATTGTCCCAGATATCTTCAGGCGCAAGATAAAACCCTTTTGGCAGAAGATTCCTGAATTTGCAGAATTCCCGGACAGACTCCAGAAGACCTGATCTGAATCCATTGACATGAGTTCCCCCAAGCTTTGTCGGGATAAGATTGACATAACTTTCCTGAGGATTCTGGCCCGAATCCACTGTCCAGTTTACTGCAAAGGTAACATGGATATCTTCGCCTTTCAGATCACCTGAAAAAGGTGACTTGAATATACATTTGCTGTCTTTGAAATATTCATTAAGATATTCATCGATTCCCTGGTCATATTTCCACAGGTCGGTTTCACCGGATGTTTCATCAGAAAATGTTGTGACAAGTCCTTTGCATAATATGGCTTTTGATTTCAAAGCAGTTTTCAGTAATGTTTTTGAAAACAAGGGTTGGTCAAAATAGGATGAATCAGGGTAAAAGTGCAAAGAAGTCCCGGTTTCTTTTCCACCCACTTTATTTACAATGGAAAGTTCTTCGGTTTTAAAACCGTTCCTGAATCCAATATGATATTCCTGCCCATTGCGTTTGATAAGAATTGACAAATTAGAGGATAATGCATTTACGACTGAAACACCAACGCCGTGGAGTCCCCCTGAATAGCTGTAGTCTTTATTTGAAAATTTGGCCCCGGCATGAAGGGTTGACATGATGAGTTCAACACCGGAAACTTTTTCTTCAGGATGAATATCCACAGGCATTCCGCGGCCGTTATCCACAACAATCACAGAGTTGTCCGATTTCAGAACAACATCGATCTGAGTGGCATAACCGGCAATTGCTTCATCCACACTGTTGTCAATCACTTCAAAAGCCAGATGATCCGGACTTGAAGTGTCTGTATACATTCCAGGCCTTCTTTTAACTGGGTCAAGGCCCTTTAAGATCTCAATTGATTCAGAGTTGTAGGTGTTGCTTATGGTTTTCGGTTCTGTGTTCAACTCAAATAATTTCATAAATTATTCTATTGTGATATAAATGTTAATTAACTATAGGATAAATTAAAATACCCCTATATCATTTTTATTTTCAAATGTAAAAACTGGAAATTAGATTCATTATGGAATTCGGAAAAACCGATGATGGAAATCAAGAAATTGAGGCAAAATGGGATAATTTCACCGAAGAAGAAAAAGTTAAAGCGATACGAAAAGCTGCCGAATTTGATCCTGAACACACCATAATTCCAGTTTTGATTGGGATATCATCGTATCAATTTTCTGTAAGAACTGAGGCAAAAAAAGGTCTTGAGCTAATTCGATTAAAAATCTCCAGCCTTCTTAAAGATCCTGGTAATGAAGAACAATACATTAAAGGGATGAAGGCTTCTGCATCTGTCTGTTACAGAATATATGCACAGATTAAACCTGATATGCAGCCAAAGGATATGGCTTATTTTTTTAAACTGCTGCTGGATTTCGAAGGAAAAGGTCCATATTTTGCGTATATGGCCGTTTATAACGGAATCATCAGCCTTGGCACCATGGAACAATTGATCAATTCTTTTTCAGACTCCAGACGTCTCGCTTTATTAGACCAATATCTTCAGGCTATTCCCAGTGTAAGGCTGAAATTCGGATTTTCATTTATCCGGTTTTTAAAATCCATCAAACAAAGGGAAGCCGTTATTAATTTCTATGCCGATCTTTTTGACCGGCAGAGGGATGCCGATCCTTTTTTAAATAATATATCTCCGGATTTTAGAGATCCTGATAAAATTCTTTCCATTGAATTACAGTCTCAATCGCCTGAAACGAGAATCAGAGGCTTGAAAGCCCTATCCATGATTTCCACAAAAATTTCAACAAACCTTCTGATTGATATTCTCAAAACCGAAGATGTCAGAAAAGTCAGGTTTGCCATCTATGAGATTATCGAAAAATCCTCCATGGGCGCTTATGCAGATATATTCTATTCCTTGCTGGATATTTTTTATAAATGTGACCAAGATGAGGCCTTTCAGGCATTCAAAGCGCTTGTGGTTTCAGGAAAGCTTCCCGTATATACTTTTCTCGAAATGGTTCGGGAAAAGTATCCATCACTGATGGCGATGATCAATAGAGAACTTTCAACTTTATCCAGAATTTCTTTTTTTATTATTCAGGATATTGCTCTAAACAAAGAAAAATATCTAAAAGCAAATTTTGACGTGAACCTTGCCTGTGTTCTTGGACTTATTAAGAAAAGACCTGAACGGGTGATTGAAATATTTAAAAAATATGACAATGTTACTAAAGACGAGATCAGAGAAGATATCACCCGGTTTATTGAAAAAATAAAAGAACTTTTGTCACAGGAAAAGCAGAGCATTGAAACAGAATTTGAACCCATAATTCAAGGAATCGGACAGGAATCAACAAAAAATACGGGTCTTATCAGATCACTGTTTAAAGATTCAACCGGTAAAAAATTAGAAACATTGAAAAATAAAAAACAACCGGTTGTTATTCATTCTAATAAAGAAACCATCAGACATGTCGACCTGTCTTCGTCTGACTTTAGTGCATCGACGCTTTTTTTAAATTCATGTATAATTGATAGTTGTGATTTCTCAAGATCAGGATTTATCAATTCATATTTTAAAAAAACAATTTTTTATAATATCGATATGAGGCAAACTAAATTTACCGATGCAAGTTTTGATGATGCAGTTTTTATCAATGTGAATGCAGAAGGAGCTATATTTAAAAACTGTAGCTTTCAAAACATCTCCATTTTCAATGGTAATTTTAATCATACACAGATACTGGATGCACCATTTTTGAATGCCGTAATTTCAAAAACATCTTTTAATCATGCTGATCTTTCAGGTTCCTGTTTTGCCTACTCGAAAATATCGGCTGTCTCCTTTGTCCATTCAAATATCGATCAAACTGATTTTTCAGGCGTGTCGGCAAGATTCTGCAGATTTCCTTCCAGCTCAAAATTTATTATTCGAACCGAGGATATGGATTATAATGCCCGGCAATTTCAACTTTCACTTGAAGATATGCCACAAATGAATGAAAGCATGGTGTCTGAAATCAATATACAGCTTTTTTCTGAGTTTATTCATTATGGTGAAGTGAAATTTTTAAAACAAAATCAGCTTAGCCTCTTAACCGCCTTTGACATATTTCGGAAAAAACAGGCGGACCTGTTTCAGATCATTCCTTTTTTGCTTCATGAAAACGTAGAGTTTCCTGGTATTGAGATAGTTGATATAAAAACACCTTCCGGCATTTATGATTATCTGCCAAGCCTTGAAACAAAGGATATTCTCAAACAATATCTTAAAAAAGAATCCATCATTACAAGACGGTGTCTGAATCCTTTGATTGAAGGCGTTTTTACCATAGGAAGTACCGGATCCATTGCCCAGACTGCAGATTCTGATATCGACTATTGGATCTGTATCAATGAAGAACAATTAAATCCAAAAATTGTTGAATTGCTGAGAAAAAAATTAGAAATGATTGAACATATGGCATGGAAAGGGTTTCAGACAAAGGTCACCTTTTTTTTAGTGGATATTCTAAAAGCAAAAAACAATGATTTCGGAGATTCAACTATAGAAAGTTCAGGCTCTGCTCAATCCAGACTCTTAAAAGAGGAATTTTACAGAACAATGATCCATGTGGCTGGGAAAATTCCCCTCTGGTCTGTTCTCCCAACAACCATCAGTGTCAATTATTATAACAGCATTCTATCCAATGTTTCGAATATTGGAAACATTACCCGGTATATTGATCTCGGGGACATCCATGCCATACCGACAAGTGAATATTATGGGGCCTCAATTTGGCAAATGTTTAAATGGCTCAAAAGCCCTTTTAAATCCGTTATCAAAATGGCACTTTTGGAAAAATATATTTATGAGTATGGCAAAGAACCCCTTTTATGCAACAAATATAAAAATGAATGGATGAATTCCGGAACCCAGCTAAAGCTTGCCCAGAATGATTCATATTATAGTTTACTGAATAATCTTATCCGGTATTTTGAAAAATCCAAAGATCAAGACACTATCTCACTTCTTCTGACCTGTTTTTTCCTGAAGCTTGGTATTTCAAAGGATTCTGAAATTGATAATACTGTCTTTGGCTTAAGAAAGATTCTCTTTGAACAATGCATGCTCAAATGGGGATGGAGTAAAGCTACGATTTTCGAAATAGGCGGATTTAAAACCTGGCAATATACCGATATCGCAAAGCTCTCAGCCACCATAGAAAAATTCATGATTCAAAAATATAAAACGGTAAATGACACTTTTGAACAGAATTTCAAGGGGCGGTTAATGATCAGTCTTGAAGACCGGACTGTTCTTGGCAGAAAAATCTTTATTGAATTCTCAAAACAGCCCGGCAAAATCGGCAAGGTTCTTCTTATATCAAGAAGTGACAGGCATTTTCAGGGGCTTCAGTTAAAATATTTAAAAAACTTAGGTAAAACCGGAACCTGGGAACTGATCAATAAAAATGCCAGATCCCATCACATACAGGAAGAATCCCTTATCAAGGCATATACAATTGAAGAAATCGGTGCATGGTTGATATATAATGATCTCTATTATGAAGATTCTGTTATTCACCTTATCCCGAATCCTACCTTTGTTACTTTTGACGATATACGCAAACTGTTTGCAATCATGCATGAATTTTTCAGCCCTGCCCTGAGAAATGAGGTCTCTTTTGATAAATTGCTAATGAAAAGCAGAATTGTCTCTTTATTTATCTCCATTAATTTTTACGCATCCCGACAACAGGGTAAAGTTACTGAATATACAGCTATTTATTTGAATTCATGGGGAGAAATGTTCTGCATACCCTTTTATTCAGAAAAGGGTTTTTTGTCCCTTGAAGAGACAAAAAATGATATCTTGAACAAGATGGGTATAAAAAAGTTTCCATTAAATACCTCTTATTATTTTTCAAAAGGAGTAGCGCGATAAATTTTATTAAGAACAAGAAGAGTCAGTAATCTCGATATGGAATATTTTTCATTGCTATCCTGACATTGACATTTTCAGTTGAAAGATATAAAGAAAACTAAATTTTTTTTCTTAAGAAAGAAGAATATTGAAGGACCGCAAAACAATTACGCGAACAACATCGGTAAAAAATGAATTTGGAATGCATGCAAGACCTGCATCCAGAATCGCACAAATAGCTGGATCCGCTCAATTCAACATATGGCTTCATGCAAATACAACAAGAATTGACGCTACCAGTACCCTAGATATCCTGACGCTTTGTGCGGCTAAAGGAACTGATATCGTGGTTGAAATTGAGAACCAGAAGGATATGGACGTTTTGGATCGAATTATTGATTTCTTTGAAGCCGGATTTGGAGAATTACAGAGATGAGTGAGCTAATGTCTAAACAAATCAGTATCAGAGGAATTAGTGGATCACCTGGTATTTGTATCGGAAAAGCTTATATCGTTGATAGAGAAGGGGTAAATCTAATCAAACGGTATCCGATTAGTGATGCTCAGATCCCAATAGAAATTGACCGATTCAAGCAATCCGTTTCAAAAGCAAAAAATGATTATGCAAAAATTATAAAATCAATTGATAAGGCCATAGAGGGTAACATCGATATTCTTGAAACTCATCTGGTTCTTTTTAAAGATAAAATGCTTTACGGAAAAACCCTTGATACCATTGCAACAGATAAAATCAATGCTGAATGGGCATTGAGAAAAGTATCCCGAAGAGCCAAAGCCATGTTTGCACAGATTGATGATCCTTATCTGAAGGCAAGAGTGAATGATATTGATCAGGTTACAGACAAAATCATGTCAAGTCTTGTTGGCGCTCAGGACAAAAAGATATCTGATATCAATAAACGAGTTATTATTGTGGCCCATGATCTTTCCCCGGCAGATACTAGCCAGATTCAGCTTGAAATGATTAAAGGGTTTGTTACGGATAAAGGAGGAAAGGATTCTCATACCAGCATTGTTGCCAAGTCATTAAAAATCCCTTCTGTTCTTGGGCTTGGAAAGGCAACCGTAAATGTAAAAAATGATGACATTCTGATCGTAGACGGATCATCCGGTCTACTGATCATCAATCCTGATGAGGATACGATTATTGACTATGTAGAACGCCAGATAAGATTTGAAGCATACAGGGCTGGATTAGAGAGGGAAGCTCATCTGCCAGCAATCACAAAAGACGGGGTTGCTTTGAAGCTCATGGCCAATATTGAACTGGTAGAAGAGATTGTTGCAGCTAAAGATTATGGCGCAACTGATATTGGACTTTTCCGGACTGAATTCCTTTACCTTGACCTGAAACGTTTCCCGACCGAGGACGAACTTTTTTCTAAATACAGAGAACTAGTAGAACTCATGGCCCCTCACAGTGTTACCATCCGGACACTTGACATCAATGGGGACAAGGTTAATCCCTATCTATCTGTGATTGAAGAAGCCAACCCTTCTTTGGGATTAAGAGCGGTAAGATTCTGTCTTGAGAATGAGAATGTGTTTATCACACAATTAAAAGCCATATTAAGGGCTGCGGTAGTTGGAAATATCAAGCTGCTTATACCCATGATCTCATGTGTCGAAGAAATCATCCAAGTCAAACAGGTCATCCGAAAGGCCATTTTTGAACTTGAGCGTGAGAAGAAAAAATTTAACAGGGATATACCACTCGGTGCTATGATCGAAGTCCCTTCTGCGGCTATAGTTGCTGAATATCTTGCAGAGCATGTAGACTTCTTCAGCATAGGCACCAATGACCTGATCCAGTATTCTATGGCCATTGACAGGAGAAACCGACAAGTGGCCCATCTGTATCAGGCATTAAATCCAGCTGTGTTACGACTGATAAAAATGACCTGTGATGCAGCAAAGAAAAAAGGGATTGATATTGTCATGTGTGGAGAAATGGCAGGTGACCCTATTAATATTCCTGTTCTTATTGGTATGGGATTGACAAACCTATCCATGAACTCTGCTTCGATTCCTGTAATCAAAAACATGATACGAAATATAGACAGTCAAAAAGCCCGAGACAGCATGGGAAAAATAATGACCTTGAACACTGTGAAAGAAATCACGGATTATCTGTTAAATGAATATAAAGACATCCTCCCTTTCCAGGGGGCAGATGGAACCATATGAATTCAGATTTTGTAAAAATAATAGCAACCAATAAAAAAGCCTGGCATAACTATACCATTGAGTCAGAATTTGAAGCGGGAATCATTCTTGCCGGAACGGAAGTCAAATCAATCCGTCAAGGAGGGGTTAGTTTCCAGGATGCCTATGCAGATATAAAAAATGGTGAGATATTCCTGCGGCAGTTGCATATTTCCCAATATAAATATGCATATTACAGCAATCATGAAGCTTTGAGGACAAGAAAGCTTCTTTTTCATCGATATGAAATCAAAAAACTTCTGGCAAAAATAAAGGAAAGAGGGTACACACTGGTTCCTTTGAAAATATATTTTCGAAACGATAAAATCAAAGTCTTAATAGGGCTTTGCAAGGGGAAAAAATTATACGACAAGCGGGAATCCATCAAACAGAAAGACATAAAGCGGGAAATGGACAGAGACTACAAAAAAAATTCTAATTAGCTTGTCAATATTGACTTTTCAAGCATTTAAGATTATATTAATTAATAATCTGATCTTTTAAAATTTGGGGGCGTAATGGCTTCGACGGAGATCTTGAGGCCTGAGGTAGCATACCGAGCTTTTTGTCAGCTCGTAAAACCTGGCAAAATTTAAACATAATCGCAGACGATTATAATTACGCTGTAGCTGCTTAAGGCAGCTTCCGTCCTGCTGAAATCCTTCCTGCAGATTTCAGGTCAGGGCGTCGACATTGCAGGATCGCTTACTAAGGTCGCCTGAACCTTAAAAGCTAAATGATTCAGGATATATTGTCATGTATCCATCTCAAAGGGGACAAGGCAGCGAATATAAATTTTGAGATAAGTATGTAGAAGCCCAGGTTGATTGTTTTCGGACGCGGGTTCAACTCCCGCCGCCTCCACCATTAAATCTGTAGTAATTACAGATACTTAGCTTGAATGGCCTTGTCGCTTTCACCGACCTTTCACCAGAGGGATTAAGTGAAAGCCAAGGCCTTTTTGTTATGTAATGGGCTAAAATCATTACCAAAATACTCCATAATCTTTCCCGCGTCTGTTTCAAGGTCATTTACATAGCGGCCATACACCTCATAGACCATTTTTTTCGATCCATGTCCCATTAAACTTACCAGTTTATTAGAGTCCATGTTCAAAGCTAAAGCCCAGGCTGCAAAAGTATGCCGTGTTGTATACGGCACACGATAGTCAACACCTGCTTTTTTTAGAGCTGTTGTCCAAGCATTTTTTCTAAAAGAATCCACATCAAAGATACGTCCATTTTTCATTGTAAAAACATAATCAGAGTCTGAGCAGTTAATTGCAAAGTCCAGTTTTCCCTTCAATGCTTTGGTCATGGGTAAATTTCTTTTACGGTATTCAGTTTTTAATTTTGTTTTTTCATGGTTCCTAACAATTGAATTGTTTATACAAATATGATCATCCTTAACTGCACTTTTTTTTAGACCCGCAATTTCGGAACCAATCATACCAGTCATCACCATTACCTCAGTCACTGTCTGGAAATAGGGGTCAATATTTTCAATTACCCGGTTCCATTCGTCAAAACGAAATACCTTTGGGTTATCTTTCTTAGGTCTTTCTTTCAAATTTCTTTTTAGAAACCTTTTTGCAAAGTTGAATGGATCTGGACGTTCCCATTGATGCTCTTCAACTGCATCATTCCAAATAGCTCGAAGTACCATCAGAATATTGGATACCCTTGAGGCAGATAATGGTTGTCCTTTTTTCTTACCCTCCTTCCAATTTAAAGTGCGTATGAAATCTTTCACTACCACACCATTGATTTGATCAAATGTTTTGTCCTTGAAAAATGGGATAATTCGGTAATCAATGATATCACTATAATCTTTAATTCTGTTTGGTGAAAAATCCTTGAAATTCTTTTGCATCCACTTTTCAACATACTCTCCCAAAAGTATATTTTTAGATTCTGGTTTGTAGTCCCATCCTTCAAGCGTCGCATGTAAGGCCTTTTCTTTTTCAAATGCATTTGGAAATGCTTCTAAGAATCTAAAAGTTCCATTTCCAATACGTTCTAATTGTCGATCAACCCAATCCTGTAGAGCCCTTCTATTTTCAGGAGTGTCTTCCAGGCCTGAAGATTTTTGCACTCTTATTCCATTAGGTCTTATGTCAACATATAATTTTTTTGATCCAGGTTTCCTGATTACTCCCGTTTTTTTAACTGGTTGTTCAAAATAACGATTAAGTTGTATAACCGCTGCCATGATAGCCTCCTTTTCAAACTCCTCCTTTCATTCTGGATTGTCCATTATCAAAGATTATCCGAAAAGAAGAGTTTTTTCAATAATTAAGGTTTAGTCCTATTTTTTTGGTTCGAACCCTTGATGGAGAGTTGTTCTCTGGAAGGATTTTATCATTTGGATCTGAATTAGAGCTATTTAGATCATGCAACTCTAATATCAAATCCCTTGCCCAGATGAATCGTAATACCTTTCCTTTCTGGATATAATGATGGCCTGGTACAAGAGTACCATCATTTTTCCAATTCCAGATAGTTGAACGGCCAACCTTAAGGCGGTCAGCATATTCATCTATCAAAAGGATTTCAAATGGGTGTATGTTTTTAAATTCTTCCATTATTAATGTTCAGTATCGATAAAAAATTAATTGATATTCAAAAGTAAGTAGATACAACGTAAAGGTCAGCACTTTAATGTTTCTCCTACATCTTTTTATATTTCTTTATTGCGAGGAAGAGGGCAGGGGATTTGATAACCTTTTATCCCCCGCCCGGTTGATTAGTTAAACTGTTTCAAGTTCCAATTCTTGCTTAGAGTGCAGGTCTGCAATAAACTTTTTAATTCCCTCAGAAGCAAAGGTTTCAACTTTCGGTGTTTCCGGTTGATTTGCTTCCAAATCTTCCAGAATTTTTTGTACAAACTCGCCAACACCTTCAGTTTCAATTTCAGGAACTACATTATTTTCCAGTTTTGCCAGGATAGTTGCCTTGTACCGAAGATCTCTTTCATAACCAACTCCATCGCGGCCCAATTCTCTGGCAACCTTGATGGTGGTGCCGGAACCCAGGAAGGGATCAAGAACAGTGTCGCCAACAAAGGAATACATTTTGATGATCCTGCGAGCCAGTTCTTCTGGGAACACTGCTGGATGACCATCAGCTTTCCGGTTCCGGGAGATATTCCAGACAGAGGGTCCATAAACCTTCCATTCTTCTCTGGTAATCCGGGATTGCAGGATGATGTCTTCAGACGGGAGAACCCTTTCTCCTTTTTTCCTGAAGATATA
>JFJP01038153.1_pt1 | contig 19270 bp, 16 predicted proteins | sample 431651 | NCBI WGS metagenome assembly JFJP01 (sample SAMN02602958, study PRJNA72255) | Microbial mat metagenome, whole genome shotgun sequencing project. | biome: fresh water; feature: sink hole; material: water; isolation source: purple microbial (photo- and chemosynthetic) mats found in...
AAATTATTGGTCAATTAGAAAAAGGACAAGTATTAGAAGGTGTTGTTAAAAACATTACTTCTTATGGTGTGTTTATTGACTTAGGTGGTGTAGATGGATTAATCCACATTACTGACCTTTCTTGGTCTAGAATCAATCACCCAAGTGAAGTTCTTGAATTAGATCAAAAATTGAACGTAGTTATCCTTGATTTTGATGACGAAAAAACAAGAATCCAATTAGGTTTAAAACAATTAAACGCTCACCCTTGGGATGCACTTGGTGCTGAACTTAAAGTTGGTGACAAAGTGAAAGGTAAAGTAGTAGTTATCGCTGATTACGGTGCTTTCATTGAAGTTGCAGAAGGTGTTGAAGGCTTAATTCACGTTTCTGAAATGTCTTGGTCTACTCACTTAAGAAGTGCTCAAGATTTCGTTAAAGTGGGTGATGTTGTTGAAGCAGTTGTATTGACTCTTGACAGAGACGAAAGAAAAATGTCATTAGGTATCAAACAAATGACGCAAGATCCATGGACTGATATCACAGCTAAATACCCAGTAGGTTCTAAACATTCAGGTATAGTTAGAAACTTTACAAACTTTGGTATTTTCGTTGAACTTGAAGAAGGAATTGACGGATTAGTTTACATCTCTGACTTATCTTGGACTAAGAAAATCAAACATCCATCAGAATTTGTTAACGTAGGTGATAAACTTGATGTAGTAGTTTTAGAATTAGATGTTGACGGACGTAAATTATCATTAGGTCACAAACAAACTACGGCAAATCCTTGGGACAAACATGAAGATGCATTTGCTGTTGGAACTATCCACACAGGAACAATTGCTGAAATTGTTGACAAAGGAGCTACTGTAGATTTCGGAGATGATGTTGTTGCGTTTATTCCAACACGTCACTTAGAAAAAGAAGATGGTAAAAAATTGAAAAAAGGTGACGAAGCCGAATTCAAAGTAATTGAGTTCAACAAAGAATTCAAAAGAGTTGTTGCTTCTCACACTGCTATCTTTAGAGAAGAAGAAGAGAAAAATGTTAAAGCTGCTACAGAATCTGTTGCTGCTGCTAACAATAATAATCAAGCTTCAACTTTAGGAGATAACAATGATATCTTAGCTGAATTAAAAGCTAAAATGGAAAAAGGAGGAAAATAATGCTCTGATTTTCTAAAATACTTTAAAAGCTCTGCAGAAATGTAGGGCTTTTTTTAGTTTTATTTAAAGCTATTTCCTGCTGTTCGCTATATCTTTTTATTTTTAAAGAAAAAATAAAAAGGATGCCGCTTCCATCAGGGCTAGGGCTATGTTTTAATAGGAAATTTGGTTTAATTCAAAGCCAATAATTTAACTTCTTCTGGACTAAAATCATTTATAATTGCATAAGTCTCAATATTTGTAATAGCCATTTCATCTAAAATAGCAACCAAATTACCAAAAGTAGATTTTTTACTTGGTTTTATTATTACTATTGCAGATCGATTAATGTCACCTATTTGATTTATAATTTTTTTGTTTTTCGTTAGTAATTCTTTTCTAATACCCTCTTTTCCAAAACTCAAAGTTTTTGGTTTGTCATCAGGATATTCTAGTAAACCTTGATATGTTTTTTATCAAGCAACAACGGCTTGTGGTCTAGACCGAATAAAAGCAAGACTGTAACATAAGTCAATCATGGGTAGCAAGCATAATATTAGTGCTAAAGCTCGTCCATTTGACAGAGGTAGCACTGTTCTGTTAAGTAGTAAAACAACCGAAACTTGTTTTAAAGCAAGTTTCGGAGTTTTTTAATTACTTTTGGAAGGAAAATACAATTAATAAATAAATAAGTGCTGCTTGAGTTTTTTCAGCAGACCCTAAATAAAATAGTGCTCATGAACTCACGCCAACAACAACTAGACGCTTTCAATAGATTATTAGATATTATGGACGACTTACGTGCCAAATGTCCTTGGGATAAAAAGCAAACCATAGAAAGTCTGCGTCATTTAACTATTGAAGAAACCTATGAATTGGGTGATGCTATTCTAAATAATGATTTGCAAGAAGTTAAAAAAGAGTTGGGCGATTTGTTATTGCATATAGTTTTTTATGCCAAAATAGGTAGTGAAACGAATGATAGTTCTACAGCACTCTCTACAGGTTTTGATATAGCTGATGTTTGTAACGAAATTTGTGATAAGTTAATTCATCGTCATCCACATATTTATGGTGATGTTGAAGTAGCCAATGAAGAAGAGGTAAAACAAAATTGGGAAAAACTCAAACTTAAAGAAGGAAAAAAATCGGTTTTAGAAGGTGTTCCCAAAGGTTTACCAGCATTAGTTAAAGCTTCAAGAATTCAGGATAAAGTGAAAGGAGTTGGATTTGATTGGGAAGAACCACATCAAGTATGGGATAAAGTACAAGAAGAATTGCAAGAACTTCAAGTTGAGGTAGCATCTGGAAATCAAGATAAAATTGAAGCCGAATTTGGCGATGTTCTGTTTTCCATGATAAATTATGCTCGATTTCTAAAAGTAAATCCCGAAGATGCTTTGGAGCGTACCAATAAAAAATTCATCAAACGTTTTCAATATCTTGAAAGCAAAGCTGGAGAACTCGGAAAACCATTAATGGATATGACTTTGGCTGAAATGGACGTTTTTTGGAACGAAGCTAAGAAGTTGTAAACACGATAAACTTTATTATTATTTTGATAATTTAAAAATACTTATATTTGAAATCAAAAACCAATAAAAAAACCAATGTCAGAAGCAAAACACGAATTAAAACGTTCCTTAGGACTAATTGATGCCACGAGTATTGTTGCGGGTTCTATGATAGGATCTGGAATATTTATTGTAACAACACAAATGGCTAAAGATGTAGGTTCGGCTGCATGGATTTTGGTAATTTGGTTGGTCACTGGTTTACTAACAATGAGTGCTGCATTGAGTTATGGCGAACTTGCTGGAATGATGCCCAATGCTGGCGGACAATTTGTGTATATCCAACGCGCTTATGGAAAATTAGCTTCATTTCTATATGGTTGGACTGTTTTTACCGTAATTCAAACTGGCGTAATTGCTGCTGTTGCAGTTGCTTTTGCCAAGTATTCGGCAGTATTTTTCCCTGTTTTAGATACTGAACTCATAAAAATTGGCGATAGTTTTGTCTTTACTAATAAGCAAATTTTAGCCATGGCTAGTATAGTATTACTAACTTACATCAATACAAGAGGAGTTAAAACAGGTAAATCAATTCAATTATTTTTTACTTCAACCAAATTAATTGCGCTTTTTGCATTAATTATTTTAGGATTGTATGTTGGCTTAAAAACGGATGTTTTATCCAACAATTTTGCAAATATGTGGGACGCTTCAAAAACTGTAGTAAATCCAGATGGAAGTATAACGGTAACAAAATTAGTTGGTATTGGTTTACTAGGTGCAATGGGTGCCACAATTATAAACTCACTTTTTTCAAGTGACGCCTGGAACAATGTTACTTTTATTGCAGGTGAAATTAAAGAGCCCAAAAAGAACATCCCAAGAAGTTTATTTTTAGGAACACTAATCGTTACCGTAATTTATATTTTAGCAAATATTTCTTATTTAGCGTTATTACCCTTAAATGGAACTCCAGATGCTCTAACAATTACCGAAAACGGAATCATGTTTGCCAGTCAAGATAGAGTAGGAACGGCTGCCGCAAGCATTATCATGGGAAATATAGGTGTTTTTGTAATGGCTGGATTAATCATGATTTCAACTTTTGGTTGTAATTCAGGGTTAATTTTGTCTGGTGGAAGATTGTTCTATGCTATGGCAAAAGACAACTTGTTTTTTAAAGCAGCAAGTGATTTAAACGATAAAGATGTACCAGCACGAGCACTTTGGCTGCAATGTTTATGGGCTTGTGTCTTATGCATATCAGGAAGATATGGCGATTTACTTACGTATGCCACCTTTGCCTCTTTGTTATTTTATATATTAACAATTTACGGAATTTTTATTTTAAGAAAAAAAGAACCTAATGCTGAACGTCCCTACAAAGCATTCGGTTATCCAGTAATTCCAATTTTGTATATTGTTGTAACAGCTTTGATTTGTATTTCATTACTAATACACGATTGGAAAAGCACAGGATTAGGTCTTTTTATCGTTGGATTAGGAATTCCAGTATATTATTTATTTTTAAATAAAAAGGAATAAATGGAGGTACCTTATTATGCTGTGATTTTTACTTCAAAAAGAACAGAAATTGACGAAAATTATTCTGAAATAGCAACTAAATTGGTCGAATTAGCTCAATTACAAGAGGGTTTTCTAGGAATTGAATCTGCTAGAAACGAGATTGGTATTACAGTTTCTTATTGGAAATCGCTTGAAGCTATCAAGAATTGGAAACAAAATTTAGACCATCTTGATGCCCAAAAATTAGGTGTTTCAAAATGGTATGAAAATTATATAGTAAGAATTGCTTTAGTAGAAAAAGAATACAGTTTTGAAAAATAAACGTTATTCAGACATTCTTTTTAACTTATTTCTGTCAATAATTGCAATTTTTTTACCAATCAATTCAATCAATCCAGTTTTATTGAATTCAGAAAGTAATCTAATACAACTTTCTGTTGCCGTTCCAATCATTCCGGCAAGTTCCTCTCTTGATAATTGTAGGTGTAGTGTACCATCATCATTTTTACCAAAGCTGTCTTCTAAACTTAATAAAGTTTCTGCCAAACGTTCTTTTACACTTTTTTGTGCTAAAGAAACCATGTGATCATCAGCTTCTTTCAAGTCTCCACAAATGGTTTTCATTACATTCAAAGAAAATTGATTGTTTTCATTAAAGAATTCCATAATCTCCTTTTTTGGAATAAAACAAACTTCCATATCTTCAAGAGCAACTGCACTCAGATTTGTTGGTTCTTCACTTATTAGTGAACGCTGACCCAATAGTTCGCCAGGTTTTACCAATTTTACAATTTGATCTTTACCATTGGCACTCAATTTTGTAAGCTTACAAACACCATCTTTTACACAGAAAATTCCATTAGTAGTATCTCCTTCTTCAAAAATTTGTTCTCCTTTTTTAATGGTATGAGAAGTTTTGCATTCTGCCATTTTAAGAAGTTCGTCTTTGTTTAATGCCTTAAGGGAGCTAAATTGTCTAACGATACATTGTTCACATTTACTCATTGGGATATTTTATTTGATTTACAAAATTACAAATTTGTATGACAAATATCATATTTTAATTCTCTTTTATGTGTGACTTTTGTTACAGGTAAAATGAGCAAATTTATGGATACAAAAAATTGTTTCCATTGTGGTAATGAAATTATAGAAAAAGACAAAGTTCTATTTGATAAAAAAAGTTTCTGTTGTAATGGTTGTAAGACTGTTTATGAGATTTTTAGTCAGAATGATATGTCTTGTTATTATGATTTTCAAGCATCTCCTGGTGCGACACCGCTGGATATTAAAGGTAAATATGATTTTTTAGATAATGAACAAATTGTTACTAAACTTCTCGAATTTCAAGAGGATGCAATTGCTATTGTTTCACTCTACATTCCTCATATACACTGTAGTTCGTGTATTTGGATTTTGGAAAATCTACAAAAGCTTCAATCAGGAATAAGCACTTCTCAAGTTAATTTTGGTGAAAAGAAAGTTAGAATTAATTATGATTCAGATAAAACTTCACTAAAGCAAATTGTAGAAATGTTGAGTTCTATTGGATACGAGCCCTATATTTCTTTAGAAAATTTTGATGAAGGAAAAAAGAAAGTAGATAGAACCTTAATCTACAAAATAGGAGTAGCGTTTTTCTGTTTCGGAAATATAATGCTTCTTTCCTTTCCCGAATATTTTGAAGTAGAAGAATTTTGGATTAACCAATACCGTGGATTTTTTAGATGGTTGATTTTTGCACTTTCACTTCCTACCTTTATATATTCTGCCAGCGGATATTATGTTTCTGCTTGGAAAAGCATAAAATCAGGGCTTTTAAATATTGACATTCCTATTGCTTTAGGAATTGTGGTTATGTTTGTTAGAAGTACTGTTGACATTGTCTTTGATTACGGACAAGGTTTCTTCGATAGCATGTGTGGTTTAATTTTCTTTATGTTACTCGGAAAGCTTTTTCAAATAAAAACCTACGATTTTCTTTCTTTTGAACGCGATTATAAGTCCTATTTTCCAATTGCAGTTACTAGAGTTGCATCTAATGGTAGCGAAGAATCGGTTCAAGTTTATGATATTGAAAAAGGTGATAGATTAATAATCAGAAACCAAGAATTACTTCCGGTTGACGGAATTTTAATTTCACCAAAAGCGTCCATCGATTATAGTTTTGTGACAGGCGAAGCAGTTGCTATTGAAAAAAAATCAGGCGATAAAGTTTTTGCAGGAGGAAAACAATTGGGCAAAGTCATCGAAATGGAAGTGCTTTTTTCGGTATCCAATAGTTATTTAACCCAATTGTGGAGCAATGATGTTTTTCAGAAAAGAGTCGAGCAACAACATAAAACCATAACCGATAAAATTAGTCGCTATTTCACACCTGCTTTGTTAGGATTGTCAATGGTGTCTTTTTTATATTGGATTTTTATTGATGTTACCACAGCTTTCAATGTCTTTACTGCTATTTTAATAGTAGCATGCCCGTGTGCTTTAGCATTAACCGCACCTTTTACTATGGGAAATGTTTTGCGAATTTTGGGAAGTAGAAAATTTTATCTAAAAAACGCATTAGTTGTAGAACAGTTAGCCAAAGTAGATAGTATAGTTTTTGACAAAACCGGAACCATTACAACCAATGAAAAAACGGCAATTACCTACGAAGGTTCTGAATTGAATGCGTCAGAATTGAGATTGTTAAAAAACGTTTTACGAGGTTCTAATCATCCATTGAGTAGAAGATTGTATGATTTTATTCCAAATCAAGAAAAGTTAGATACTACAAGTTTTGAAGAAATCATCGGAAAAGGAATTTTTGCTGAAATTGATGGAATTAATGTAAAACTGGGTTCTTCACAGTTCTTAAAAACCATGACAGAAAACACCCATAAAAAAACCAAAGTACATGTGGAGTTTAATGGAGTTTATAAAGGAAGTTATGTCTTTAACAATCAATATAGAGAAGGTTTAGAGTTGTTGTTTGAAAAATTATCTAAAAAATACAATCTAATAGTTTTATCTGGCGATAATGATGGTGAGCGTAAAATTTTGGAAAAAATGTTACCTTCTAATACCTCTTTAGTTTTCAATCAAAAGCCCGAACAAAAATTACACTACATAGAAAGTTTGCAAAAAGAAGGTAAAAACGTAATGATGATTGGTGATGGATTGAATGATGCTGGAGCTTTAGCACAAAGTAATGTTGGAATTTCTATTTCAGAAAATGTAAATGTTTTTTCTCCTGCCTGTGACGGAATTTTAGACGCATCACAATTTAATAAAATAGCTTTTTTTATGAAGTATTCTAAAAATGCAATGAAAACTATTTATATGAGTTTCGGTCTTTCTTTACTGTATAATGCTGTAGGATTAAGTTATGCCGTTTCAGGCAATTTAGCTCCAATTGTTGCCGCTATTATTATGCCGTTGAGTACCATCACTATAGTGAGTTTTGTCACAATAATGACCAATATATATGCCTCTAAAAGATAATTTTAAGTAACTTTATGTGCAGAAAAACAATGTTTTTTTAATTCAAAATTCAAGTATGATAAATATCATATTTTATAAATAAAGGGTAAAGTAATTTTGTTAACACAAATTTAAGGTATGAGTGTCATTTACATGTTAATCACAATTAGTATAATCGTAGCTATTTTCTTTTTATATGCATTCCTAAGAGCAGTAAAAAGTGGTCAGTACGACGATGATTATACACCATCAGTCAGAATGCTTTTTGACGATGAACTTCTCAAAGAAACTAACAAAAATCAAATACAAATAACAGAAGAAAAACAATTATAATTATGGACAAACAACAATTTTATTACGACAACAAAATTGTAAGAAACTTCATTTATGCCAGCATCGTTTTCGGTGTGGTTGGTATGTTGGTTGGATTAATATTAGCATTTATGTTTTTATTTCCAAACGTAACCAGTGGAATTTCTTTTTTAAGTTTTGGAAGACTTAGACCATTACACACCAATGCAGTAATCTTTGCTTTTGTGGGTAACGCTATGTTTGCAGGAGTTTATTACTCAATGCAGCGATTATTAAAAGCTAGAATGTTTAGTGATTTTTTAAGTAAACTTCACTTTTGGGGTTGGCAATTAATCATTGTTTCGGCTGCAATCACTTTACCATTGGGCTACACTACTTCAAAAGAATATGCCGAATTGGAATGGCCAATTGATATTGCCATTGCATTAATTTGGGTGGTTTTTGGTATCAACATGATTGGAACTATTATTAAAAGAAGAGAAAGACATATTTATGTAGCGATATGGTTTTACATTGCTACGTTTGTTACGGTTGCGGTTCTTCATATCTTTAATAGTTTAGAATTACCTGTTTCAGGATTAAAATCTTACTCTGTTTATGCTGGTGTTCAAGATGCCTTAGTACAATGGTGGTATGGACACAATGCCGTGGCTTTTTTCTTAACGACACCTTTCTTAGGAATGATGTACTATTTTGTTCCTAAAGCAGCAAATCGTCCTGTATATTCCTATAGATTATCTATCATTCACTTTTGGTCATTAATCTTTATTTATATTTGGGCTGGACCTCACCATTTACTTTATTCAGCATTACCCGATTGGGCTCAAAATCTTGGAGTGGTTTTCTCAGTGATGTTAATTGCTCCTTCTTGGGGTGGAATGATTAATGGATTATTAACTTTAAGAGGTGTTTGGGATAAAGTTCGAACAGATGCAGTATTAAAATTTTATGTAGTAGCTATTACAGGTTATGGTATGGCAACTTTTGAAGGACCTATGCTGTCTCTTAAAAATGTAAATGCTATTGCACACTTTACCGATTGGATTATTGCTCACGTTCACGTAGGGGCTTTGGCTTGGAACGGATTCTTATCTTTTGGTATGATTTATTGGTTGATACCTCGTATTACTAAAACAAAATTATATTCTGAAAAATTAGCCAATTTCCATTTCTGGATTGGTACTTTAGGTATTATTTTATACGCACTACCTATGTATGTTGCCGGATTTACTCAAGCATCTATGTGGAAACAATTTGATGCACAAGGTGCTAAATTAGAGTATGGTAACTTCTTAGAAACTGTTACTCAAATTATGCCAATGTATTGGATGAGAGCCATTGGTGGAACTTTATATCTTACAGGGGTAATTGTATTAGTTTACAATATTATTAAAACAGTAAAACAAGGTGCTGCTGTTGAAGATGATGCTGCTGAAGCAGTAGCACTTTCAGCTATTAGTCCTAACCGATTAAAAGGTGAAAAATGGCATGCTTGGTTAGAAAGAAAACCTGTTCAATTTATGCTTTATACAACTGTTGCTATTTTAATTGGTGGTGCGGTTCAAATTTTACCTACCATTTTAGTAAAATCAAACATACCTACAATTGCAGCAGTAAAACCTTATACACCACTTGAATTGCAAGGAAGAGATTTATACATCAGAGAAGGGTGCGTTAGTTGTCACTCTCAGTTAATCAGACCTTTCCGTTCAGAAGTTGAACGTTATGGCGATTATTCTAAGTCAGGAGAATTTGTTTATGACCATCCCTTCTTATGGGGTTCTAAACGTACCGGTCCAGATTTAGCAAGAGAAGGTGTAAAACGTAACAACCCATTTGTTGGAGGTAGAGATAATGTGTGGCAATTCAATCACTTGTATGACCCACAAAGTATTTCCTCTGGTTCTATAATGCCAAGATACCAATGGTTAATTCATAACGAACTTGATAATTCCCTTATTCAAGGTAAAATGAAAGCAATGGTCACCTTAGGTGTGCCTTATACAGATCAAGAAATTGCTGATGCTATGAAGAGTATAGACAAACAATCTACTGAGATTGAAACAACCTTACTTGCTAACAATGAAATTAAAAAATCTTTTGGAAATGAAACTGCTGTTCCATTAAAAAATAGAGAGATTGTAGCACTTATAGCTTACTTACAAAGATTGGGTACCGATACTTACGTTAAAGATAAAAAATAATAGTTATGTTGAAATTTGTAAAACACAATTTAGAAACTATTGATGGTGTAGCAATATACCCAATAATATCACTAACTATATTCTTTACAGCTTTTGTATTGTTCACAGTTTGGGCTATGACGTACAGCAAGGAAACTATAAAAGAAATTAGTGATCTTCCATTAAACGACTAATTTAATTACACATTTAAAAAGTAAAAAAATGAAAAAATTATTTCCATCATATGTAAGAGTTCCAGTGATTTTTGCCATCGTTATGGCTTCAATGGAATATTTTATAGACTCAGGAGACCAACCAGCTTTTATTAAGTATCCAATGTTATCTTTATTTCTTGCGGTGTTCCTGTTCTTGTTAGTAGCCATAGAAATTGTGGTTAGTGCAGTAGATAAAGTGACTTATCATTTGTTAACAGATGAGCAGAAAAAACAACTAGAAGAAGCACAATCCATTCCTTTCACTGAAAGTAAATTTTATCAAGGAATCATCAACAAACTTACTCGTTCTAAAGATATAGAGCAAGAAGCAGACGTAATGTTAGATCATGATTACGATGGAATTCGCGAACTAGATAATGTGCTGCCACCATGGTGGGTAAATTTATTTTATGCAACCATAATTTTTGGTCTAGTATACATAGTTAGATTCCATGTTGTTAATGATTATACACAAGCAGAAGAATTTAATCAAAAAGTAGCAGTAGCCAATATTGAGATTGAAAAAAATAAAGCCGCAAATCCTGTTGAAGAAGTTACGGTAGATAAAGTTACCTTATTAACAGATGCAGAAAGCTTAGCAAAAGGAAAAGAAATTTTTATCAATGCTTGTGCTGCATGCCATAAACCAGATGGAGGAGGAGTTGTAGGTCCAAACCTTACTGACGAATTCTGGATTAATGGTGGCGGTATTAAAAATGTATTTAAGCTGATTGCAGAAGGTAGTAAAAATAATGTAACAATGGTGGGTTGGGCAAAAGCACTTGGAACAAAAGAAGTTCAAAAAGTAGCAAGCTATGTTATTAGCTTGCAAGGAACTAAACCAGCAGGGGCAAAACCAGCAGAAGGAGAAAAATGGGTTGAAGAAGCCGCTCCAAAAACCGATGCACCAGCACCAGCAGCAACAGATACAACTAATGTTGCCTCAACAAAATAATGTATTAAATGAAGGGTTTTAAGTTTAGCTTAAAACCTTTCAAAATTATACGAGCTTTAAATTCGTAAAAAATAAAAAAAATGGCAACCAATTTACCTGATGATAGTTTTAGAGATACTATTGCAACTATCGATGAAACTGGAAAAAGAGCTTTTATTCATCCTAAAAAACCATCTGGACCTTTTTATGATAAGCGTAAAATAGTAAGTTATCTTTTACTAGTATTTTTATTATCAGCTCCTTTTGTCAAGATTAATGGAAATCAGTTTATGATGTTCAATGTGCTTGAAAGAAGATTTAACATCTTTAGTTTTCCTTTTTGGCCTCAAGATTTTCATCTTTTTGTAATTTCAATGATAATAGGAGTAGTTGGCTTAGCACTATTTACTGTGGCATTTGGTAGAATTTTTTGCGGTTGGTTTTGCCCTCAAACAATTTTTATGGAAATGGTTTTCCGTAGAATTGAGTTTTGGATAGATGGCGATAGAGCGCAACAAATGCGATTGGCAAAACAAGATTGGGATGGAGAAAAGATAAGAAAGCGGGTAACTAAATGGATTATCTTTTTTATAATTTCGTTCATCATTGCTAATGTTTTTTTGGCCTATTTAATAGGTAGTGACAAATTAATATCATTCATTTTAGATGGACCAACTAAAAATGTTAGTACCTTAATATCATTACTTATTTTCACTGGAGTTTTCTATTTTATTTATGCATGGTTTAGAGAACAGGTTTGTATTATTGCTTGTCCTTATGGCAGAATGCAAGGCGTTCTTCTTGACAATAAGTCTATAAATGTTGCTTATGACCATGTGAGAGGTGAAGGCGAAACAGGAAGAGCTAAATTCAATAAAAATGAAGATAGAACCGCTTTGGGTAAAGGCGATTGTATTGATTGTAAAGTTTGTGTACACGTTTGTCCAACAGGAATTGATATTAGAAATGGTACTCAATTAGAATGTATCAATTGTACTGCCTGTATCGATGAGTGTGATACCATTATGGAAAAAGTTGGTTTACCAAAAGGACTCATAAGATATGCCAGCGAGGATGAAATCGTAAAGAAAGAGAAGTTCAAACTTACTACAAGAATGAAAGGTTATAGTGCAGTTTTAGCAATATTAATTGGAGTTTTTATAGGTATGCTTTTCTTAAGAAATGATGTTGAAGCTACAATTTTGCACATGCCAGGTCAATTATTTCAGCATGAAGGTAGTAATATCACAAACATTTATAATTATAAGATTGTAAATAAAACCGAAGGTGAATTTACTAATGTAACCTTCAAATTAATTGAGCCTAAAGGCGCAATAAAATTAGTAGGAAGCCCATTTATAAAAGTACCAAAACAAGGAATTGCAGAAGGTTCAATGTTTATTAAAGTACCAGAGAAAGATTTGAATGGAGAAAAAATAGATGTTAAGATTGAAGTTTACGATAACAATAAACTGATTGAAACAACAACAACCAATTTTACAGGTCCAGTAAATTTTAATTAAAGATAAGATTATAATTATACAAAAAAAAAATATGAAAATCAATTGGGGAACAAGAATAGTCATTGCATTTGCACTTTTTATGAGTTTTATCTTATTCTTTGTTTTCAAAGTGCAATCTGATAGTAAATATGACAATGAATTGGTGGTTGAAAAATACTATTTGAAAGAACAAACATTTGAAAAACAAATGGAAAAAGAGCAAAATGCTCACGATATGTCTGAAACTGTAAAAATTACAGCTTCTGAAAACGGAATAATGATAGCATTTCCAGATGGATTTGATATCTCAAAAATAAATGGAAAAGTGTCCTTATATAGACCGTCAAACAAAAAATTAGATTTTGAGGTTCCTATCTCACTATCTAGTCCACATTTGCTCATACCTAAAAGTAATTTGGTTGGCGGTCGTTGGGACATTTCTATCGATTGGACTTATGAAGGTAAAGAATTCTTAAGCAAAGAAACTATTTTATTTTAACAAGCATTATGCTTTACTCAGCTCTCATATTCGGATTGATTAGTAGTTTGCACTGTATAGGTATGTGTGGCCCAATCGCTATGATGTTGCCTGTAGATAGAAGCAATCCAGCAAAAAAAGTAATTCAAATAATGCTGTATCATATAGGTAGATTATCTGCCTATGCCTCATTAGGACTTATTTTTGGAATTTTGGGTAAAGGGTTTTATATGGCTGGAATCCAACAACATTTATCAATAATTGTTGGAATTTTAATGATAGTAATTGTCTTAATTCCTGAACGTGTGTTCATGAATTATAATTTTTCTAAACCAGTTTATAAGTTACTATCAAATGTAAAAACAAGTTTAGGAAACCAATTTAAAAGAAAATCTCCCGACGCTCTTTTTACCATTGGCTTATTAAACGGCTTTCTCCCATGCGGATTGGTTTATGCTGCTCTCTTTGGAGCCATAGCCATGCAAAACATAACTTTAGGCGTAACCTATATGTTGCTTTATGGATTGGGAACCATACCAATGATGAGTGCAGTAGTGTATATCTCTAATTTCTTATCAATTCCTTTGCGAAGTAAAATGCAAAAGATAATTCCTGTAGTTACAGTTATTATCGGTACACTCTTTATTTTAAGAGGATTAGGATTAGATATTGCCTACCTATCTCCAAGTAATATGAATTTGTTTGTGCAAGCAAATGCAAATTGTCATAATTAGTAAACTAAAAACGAATCATAATGGAAAAACATAATTTAATAAACGAGTTTCCCGAATTTAAAGAGAAAATTCACCAATTAAAAGTGGAGGATACTCATTTCAGAAAAATATTCGATGAATATCACGAATTAGATCATAGAATTCACAATATCAATACTGGTCAAGAAATTGTTATAGATGAATATGCTCACGAGTTGAAAGCAAAATTACTACATCTAAAAGATGAGATGTATTCATACCTTAATAGATAATAATTTTTATTTTGAGTTTAAAGAAAAGCGCGCTGTGAGGCGTGCTTTTTGATTTTGAAATATTGTTAAAACATTTTAAAAGAATCTACTTAAAATCAAAGCTAAAATAATTTTCATAATTACTAACTTTTTAATTAATAAAATATACTAGTTTTATACTAATTTCGTTATCGATTTAATACCAATTTTTCAATGTATAAAAAACTCCTTTTTCCACTAGTTGCGTTGTTATTTTTATCTTGTGAAAGTAAAAAGAAGCATGATGTCATTAAGTCTTTTTGCTATTGGAAAACCGATAGTTATTTTGGTCAAGAAGAAGATTCTCTTGCCAAACAAATGAAACTAAAACACCTATATGTGCGTTTTTTTGATGTCGATTGGAATCCGTATGCAGAAGAAGCCCAACCTGTAGCAACCGTTTATAATATTCGAATTACTGATGGTTTAAATATTACACCAAGTATTTTTATTACTAATGATGTACTTTTAAATTCGTCAAAACCTCAATTGGATATTTTGTCTGAACGAATAGCAGCTCGTATCAATAAAATAATTGGTAAATATCAAACTGAAAAAGCGAGTGCTTTAGCATACAAAATTGCAGATGCAGATTATTTAAGGCAAAAAGGAAATGCTTTTCAATCTAGATTAAGCACAGATTCCATAATTAAAGCTGAAAAAACAAATTTTGAAAAAAATATTCAAGAACTTCTTTTTGATTGCGATTGGACTGAATCAACTAAAGAGAATTATTTTTATTTGCTAGAAAAATTGAAATCAAAACTTTCTAATTATAAAATTGCTTCAACCATTCGACTTTGGCAATATAAATATTATGAAAAAGCAGGAATTCCTCCGGTAGATAAAGGACTTTTAATGTGTTATAACATGACAAATCCAACCGAATATAAAACCAAAAATTCCATAGGTACAAGTGATGAATTAGCTGATTATGTTACGCATGATAAATATCCATTAGAATTAGATATTGCTTTGCCATTATTTAGTTGGTCGGTTTTATTTCGTGGTGGCGAATTTAAAGGTGTCATTTCCGATTATCAAGAATTTGAAAAAAAACCAACAATTTTCAAAAAAACGGATGATAATAAATACACTTTGCAAGATGACATTCAAATAGGTAAGTTTTATGCAAGAAATGGTGACGAGATAAAAATTGAAAAAATTTCTGATGAAGAAATTGAGGATATGATTGATATAATTACAGAGAAAGTAAAAATTTCAAACACTACCAAAGTTACCTTCTTTTCATTCGATAAAAAATACATAAACGATTATGGAGTTCAAAATATATCTAAGTATTATGAAAGTTTTTAATGCTTTTTTTCTGTTATTTAGTATCCAAATTTTTGCTTGTGGATGGAGCGAAACTCCCGAAACAACTCGTTTAGCATTGTTTCGTGCTGAACGAATTAATAATGTAAAATTACGACCATTTTGCTATTCTGCCGATTATTATATGTCGGTAAAAGAAGGAAAAAATCCCGATCAAATTAGAAATTGTAAAGAATGGCAAGCCAAACTTGGCAACCAAATTTCTATTGATGACATCTACGAAATTCTTTATAATACTGAATCTGAAAAGTTTGAAAATGCTTCTAAATCTAAAGTTTTGCAAAAGGTATTCAAAGATAATTCCTTTATTAAAGCTATACTTTTACCAAAAAACAAGTTGTTTTTAGAATATATTTCATTAGCCAAAAAGATTGAATACAACAATTTAGGAGGAAATAAATGGGAATCTTGGAACGATATACAAACCAATTATTATGATGAAACTCCTAAATCAAAAGCAGTAATTTCTAATTTCAAAAATAAATTACAATCTAGTAAAGATGCTTTTCTAATTAAAAGATATGCGTTTTTATTGTTGCGATATGATTTCTATAACAACGGAACTTCTAAAGAGATTGATGAATTGTATCAAAAATATTTCACTTCTAAAGACAATTCTATTTTAAATCCTTGGGCAATGCATTATTTTGCTATGTCTATAGAAGACAAATCGTTACGTAATTATTATTTGAGTAAAGTCTTTGTTTTATGTGATGAAAAAGCATTTGCAGTAATGCTAAATTTTGATGATAAAATTATTGATGAAACATTAAAACATGCTAAAAATGATTTTGAAAAAGGAATTATTTTGGCATTAAAATGTATGAGAAATCCATCACCAGCTTTAAAAGAGTTGAAAGAAATTCAACAATTAATTCCTCAAAGTGAATATTTTAGTTTTCTTGTTGGAAGAGAAATCAACAAATTAGAAGATTGGATTTTTACTCCAAAATATACCGAAAATTCACCATCAGTGGTTTTTGAAACTCAAGATTGGTTTACCGATTATGAAAAAGCCAAAAAAGTAAACGAAATTAAAGATTATGCTTATTTGAATGAGTTGAAAGCATATCTAATTGAGATTCAATCGCAAGCCGTTGGTGAACAAAAAGATTTTTGCAACACAGCCATTGCACAATTGTGCTTTATAAACGACGAAATTGATTTGGGCAAACAATATTCTGATAAAATTTCTTCTAATGCAAATGCAAGTATTCTACTTCAAAAGCACATTCAATTGGCTTTAATTGCCTTAAAACAAGGAAATATTTCGGATGATAAAACAAAACAAATTCTTTTTGAAAGTTTTAATGCTATAGAAGATATTGTTGAAAATGATGTCACACTTTTTAAAAGTATGTATTCTTTATATCGCATTGCTAGTAAACAATATTTAGATAAAAAAGATGTTGCAACTGCTGGTTTATTGTTTTTAAAATCAGAAAACAAGAAGACATATTCAGATAATTTTGATGGATATTATAGCTACTATGAAGACCAGTACTACTATTATTACATAGGTTATTTCGAGCGTTTTGCAAAAGAAAAAGATATTGATAACCTGATAGCATTGATTCAAAAAGAAGATAAAACACCTTTTGAAAAGTATATTTGTTCGGGCACGACTTATCAAGATATAAATGCTTACAAAGATGTAAAAGGAACGCTTGCTTTTAGAAATAACAATCTAGAATTAGCTCATAAAACCTTTGCTGAAATTCCGAAAGAGTTCTATGAAAAAAATTATGAATATAAATACTACTTGAATGAAAATCCATTCATTCCAAAGGTTTTAGTTTATGGAACTAAGAAAAGAAAGTATGATTATAAATTTGACAAAGCCAATTTTGTAGCGACATTAATTAAGTTGAAAAAACAAAATACTGCCGAAAGTAATTTGAAATTAGCTCATGCTTTTTACAATGTGTCTTCTGTTGGAAACGCTTGGATGATGACAACTTATGGTTTGTCTTCAGGTGAATATGGCTATGCAGATTATGTTTTTGGTGGCAATAGAGTAGATAAAGAAGCCAAATTTCAAAACGGAAATTTTTATAATCTTGAAATGGCACGTTTTTATTATCAAAAAGCTTTGCAATTAACTAAAAATAAAGAGATAAAAGCTATGGCAAGTTTAATGATTTTTGAATGTGATTTAACCAAACATTATGCCTTTGCACAACCTTATGAGGAAAATCCGAAGCCATTTGTTGCAGGAATTGAAATCAAAAATTTCTTAACTATTTATAAGAATACTAAAACTTACCAACAATACAATTGTCCACTATTAGAGCAGTTTATAAATTAATTTGCAAAAAATAGGGGAATTAAAAATTGACTTTTAATTCCCCTATTTTATTATAATTGTGATAATTAAACCGTCATTGAAAACAATTCGGTCTGCGGAAGATTTCGTTTTAATCGCAAGTCAAATGCCATACAAATGTTTCTCACAAAGGGTTTTCCTTTTTCGGTAACTTGAATGGATTGGCTTGAAATTTTTACCAAACCATCAGTTTCTATTTCGTGAAGTTGATTGATAATTTCTGGTAATTCAGGAAAAAAGTCGCTATCGTTTTTCCAAGAGGTTTCAAATTGGCACATCAAATTCAGAATGTGTTTTCTAATAATTAAATCTTCATTGGTTAGAATATGACCACGAAAAATAGGTAACTCATTGTTATCTAGTTTTTTGTAATAGTCTTCAATAGTTTTTTCATTTTGAGCAAAACTATACCAACTATCGCTTATAGATGAAACACCAAGTCCAATCATCAATTGTGTTTTGGATGATGTGTATCCCATAAAATTACGATGTAAATTTCCTTTTTGAAAAGAATCATACATGCTGTCGGTTGCTAAAGCAAAATGATCCATCCCAATTTCATGATAATTATTCTGCGATAATCTATTTTTTCCAGCTTCATAAAGTTGACGTTTTTCATCATCTTTAGGCAAATCTTCACCTTTAAAACCGCGTTGTCCGTTACCTTTTATCCATGGCACATGTGCATAACTATAAAAAGCCAATCTATCAGGCGAAAGTGATTTAGTTTTATCTATCGTATCAATTACTTCATTTAAAGTCTGAAAAGGTAATCCAAAAATCAAATCGTGACCAATAGAAGTATAACCAATTTCCTTGGCCCAAAAAGTAACTTTTGCCACATTATGAAACGGTTGAATTCTGTGAATAGCCGTTTGAACTTTATTAGAATAATCTTGAACACCAAAACTCACTCTTCTAAATCCTAAATCATAAAGGGTTTGCAAATGACGTCGAGTGGTGTTATTTGGGTGACCTTCAAAACTAAATTCGTGGTCTTTGGCCTTGATTGCACGAGTGAAAATTCCGTTGATTAATGTTTCTAAATTTTCTGGTGAGAAAAAAGTAGGTGTTCCTCCACCAAGATGAATCTCTTTGATAATGGGTTTATTGGGTAATAAATCGCAATACAAATTCCATTCTTTTAAAACCGCTAAAATATACGGATTTTCAACTTCGTGATTTTTGGTGATGCGTTTGTTGCAGCCACAAAAAGTACACATGCTTTCGCAAAAAGGCAAATGAATATATAAACTAATACCTTCTGAAGCATTAGATTCGTTAAATGATTTTATAAAAGTATTCTTCCATTGCTCCAATGAAAACAAATTTTCTTCCCAATAAGGAAC
>JFJP01059154.1_pt1 | contig 19270 bp, 17 predicted proteins | sample 431651 | NCBI WGS metagenome assembly JFJP01 (sample SAMN02602958, study PRJNA72255) | Microbial mat metagenome, whole genome shotgun sequencing project. | biome: fresh water; feature: sink hole; material: water; isolation source: purple microbial (photo- and chemosynthetic) mats found in...
CGGTGGCGACTTTGTTGAAGTTGAACTTCTCCTGTCCGCGTGAAGACTTGGCTCCGGGGGTGCCATGCTGTTCGCCGAAGGAGACCGTACTCGTCGCGTGCTGGGACTTGGCCGTGCTCAGATGAGCAGCCTTGTGGGAACTGGCGTGTGCCGACTCCTTGGCCGTGCCTTCCACAAGCATGAGCAGTTCGGCGACAGACTCCTGCAGGACGATGGCCTGCGCATTGAGTTCCTCGGCCGCCGCGGCCGACTCCTCGGCGCTGGCGGCATTGGATTGGGTGACTTTGTCCATCTGTGAGACGGAGGCGTTGACCTGCTCGATGCCCAAAGTCTGTTCCTTGGAGGCTTCGGCGATTTCCGCCACGAGGGTATCGACCTGGCGCGCCTTGCCCACGATCTGGTCGAGGGACTGCGCGACCTTGCTGCAGATCTGCGCACCGTGTTCACTTTTCTTCACGGAGTCCTCGATCTTGATGGCGGTCTCCCTGGCGGATTCGGCGCTGCGCTGGGCGAGGCTGCGTACTTCCTCCGCAACTACGGCAAAGCCCATTCCCGCTTCGCCGGCGCGAGCGGCCTCGACGGCCGCATTGAGCGCGAGGATGTTGGTCTGGAACGCGATCTCATCGATGCTCTTGATGATTTTTGAAATATCGGTCGAGGCATTCTTGATCGCGTCCATCGCCTGCTTCATCTCCTCCATGTCGGCCGCGCCGATATCGGCTGCTGCGCGCGTCTGGCTGGCGAGCTCCTTGGCCTGGGTGGCGCTGGTGGAGTTGCGTTTGGTCATGCTGGAGATTTCCTCCAGCGAGGAACTGGTTTCCTCCAGCGAAGAGGCTTGTTCACTTGCGCCTTCGGCCAGGGACTGACTCGTTGAGGAAACCTGCCCGGAGGCGGAGGCCGTCTGGTCCGCACCGGCGCTTAGGTTGCCGCAGACCCGCTTGAGAACCTGGTTGATGCTGCGGCTGATCAGCAGCCCAAGCAGCAAGGCGGAGATCACTCCCGCTATCACTGCAACAAGCGTGACCGCCTTCTGGGTCGTCGCCTGGACATTGGCCGCCTTCGTCGCGTCCGTGGCGACGGTTTCGTTGATCTCCACGAGCTTGCTCAGGAGTTTTTCTGCAGCAGAGAATGTGATGCCATTCACCACCAAGGCCTGCTCCGTCATTTTTTTGTAGAGGCTGTCGGCGTGCAGGCAGGCCTCCACGGTGCCGTCGTAGGATTTGGACAGTGCCAGGAACGCCTCATGGTCGGACTTCCATTTGTTCCAGGCCGGGACGAAGTCCTTCCACAGTTTCGCTTCGACTGCGGTCTGCTCAAGGGGCTCGTACGCCTTCCAGGCGGTGTCGATGCGCTGCCAGGCAGTGGTGAGGCGCGCATAGGTGCTCCTGCGGCTGGTCAGGTCTCCGCTCCGGTCCAGGAGTGCGTTCTCGGACGCGTCGACGCCTGTCTGTGCTTCCTTGATTGTCAGCAAAGAGTGAACCGTCAGCAGGTCCACGCGGGAAGTCTGCGCCTGTGGGTTGTCGAATTTGGCGCGGTAGGACTCGACGATCTGGTCGAGCAAGCCCTTCGCCTTGGCAAAGGACTCCGGGTTGACCACGAGGGCCTGCCTGGCCATCGTGGCGTAGAGGCTGGCACCTTGGTTTTGAGCTTCGACCGTCTTGTCGTATTCCTTGCTCAGAGCGATATAGGCCTGATGGTCTTTTTTCCAGGCCTCCCAGGCAGGGACAAACTTGCCCCAGACAAGGGCTTCCTCGGGCGTCTGCGGCAGAGGATTATAGATTTTCCAGGCGTCCTGGGCGCGTTGCCAGGCCGCATCAATACCCGTGTATTTGTCCTGCCTGTCCTTCAGCGAGATAGCACGGCTGAGCAGGGCGTTCTCGGCCCCGTCCACCGCCGTCTGGGCCTCATTCATGATCAGCAGGCTGGAGACGCTGGGGAGGCGGTTCCCTCCGATTTCAGTGATGGCCTCGGTGCTTTTGAGCGAGCCGTAATAGGCGAAGAGTCCAAGCAGCAGCGTGATCGAGGCAACTGCCACAAATGCGCTGATCAACTTTTGGCCGATGGTCCAGGTGTTTTTCATGGGGTTGGATGCCGTCGGCTGAGCTCAAGGGCCGCTAAGGAGTAGATGCCTAAATACAGGACAGCTTACGGGTTATGAATATCATTCATCGTTCTTATGTATAATTTCTGTAGAGATAAAAAATAAATCCCTTATCAATCAGCGCTTTATAAATTAATAGCATGTAATTGCGTTACTGTGCCGATGGCCATTTTGAATGACTGGCGATGAGTCTACAACGTGTGATACTGCGTGGAAGAAGTTCCTGTAATCGAAAGAGTGAGAGCTCAGCGCCCCAAAAAATGATTTGAGCGGTGCCTCTTTGGCTGGCTGTGTTTCCTTCATCTTATGAGCACTCCCGCACGTCCCAAAAAAGTCGCGATTCTCACCGCAGGCGGCCTTGCCCCCTGCCTCAGTTCGGCCGTGGGTGGCCTGATTGAGCGTTACACGGAGATCGCGCCCGAGATAGAAATTTTGTGCTACCATGGCGGATACAAGGGTCTGCTTCTGGGCGACAGCTACAAGGTCACCCCGGAGCTGCGAGCCAGGGCGGGGGTGCTGCACCGTTTCGGAGGCAGTCCCATCGGCAACAGCCGCGTGAAGCTCACCAACGTGAAAGACTGCGTGAAGCGCGGCCTCGTGAAGGAGGGGCAGGACCCCCAGAAGGTCGCAGCGGATCAGCTTATCCGGGATGGCGTGGACGTGCTTCACACGATCGGTGGTGACGATACGAATACAGCGGCCGCCGACCTCGCGGCCTTTCTCGGTCGCAACAACTACGGCCTCACCGTGATCGGTCTTCCCAAGACGATCGACAACGATGTGTATCCGATCCGTCAATCCCTTGGCGCCTGGACGGCCGCCGAGCAGGGCGCCCTGTATTTCCGCAACGTGGTCAACGAGAGCGGTGCCAACCCGCGCATGCTCATCATCCACGAGGTCATGGGGCGCAACTGCGGCTGGCTTACGGCCGCCACAGCGAAGCAGTACCGCGATTTGCTGGATCGGCAGGACTACGTCCCCGGCCTCGGCCTGGACCGCGCCTGCCTGGATGTGCACGGCGTGTACATCCCGGAGATGCACGTCGATCTGGCGGCCGAGGCGACCCGCCTGCGGGCCGTGCTAGAGAAGACGGACAGCGTGAACATCTTTATTTCCGAGGGTGCGGGAGTGGAGTCCATCGTGGCCGAGCTTCAGGCCAAGGGCCAGGAAGTCCCTCGCGACGCCTTCGGCCACATCAAGCTCGATGCCGTGAATCCAGGCAAGTGGTTTGGCGAGCAGTTTGCCAAGATGATCGGCGCCGAGAAGACGCTCGTGCAGAAGAGCGGGTACTTCGCCCGCGCGGCCGCCTCGAATCAGCAGGATCTCACGCTCATCAAGAGCTGCGTGGACCTCGCCGTGGAATGCGCCCTGCGGCGCGAGGGGGGGGTGATCGGTCACGATGAGGACAGGAACAACATTCTCCGCGCGATCGAGTTTCCCCGCATCAAGGGTGGCAAGCCCTTCGATATCGAGACGCCCTGGTTCACCGCGATGCTCCAGTCGATCGGCCAGGCCAAGGGCGTGGCGCTTGCGGTGAAACATTGAGCTGCAGCAGGGTCCTCCGGAGATGAGACTCGGGGCTGGAGATAGCCCAAGACAGGAACCGCCGAGCCGGTTCAGGGCTCTCAACAGCCCCTCGCTCTCATCTCCTACGGACTGGTGGTAATAGAAAGGTTCCTACGGGGTCCTCCGGAGATGAGACTCGGGGCTGGAGATAGCCCAAGGCAGGAACCGCCGAGCCGGTTCAGGGCTCTCAACAGCTCCTCGCTCTCATCTCCTACGGCCCCCGGGTCCATTCCGCTGTTTGTGTTTACTCAATGAAAATCAGTTAAGCCCCAAAGTTTTTGCGAGCTTGCGCAAGGCCGAGATTGGGAAGAGTCGGACCTGCGTCGGGCTTGTGAAAGTGTGTGAAATATAGAGCGAAAATCGGCGCTTTATGCTTTCTTTTTGGGGCGTTTGGGACGATACTACGCAGGTCAGCGAGAGCTGATGGTCAGGTGGCGAGATCGCCAGGCTGACGGTTCCTTCGATCGCTCGTGCAGATGGCAAGAGAGACAGGTCAGATGACAGTCGTTATTGCTAGCAAGACAGAGTCCGATGGATCGATAGTCAGAGGTCAGTCCGTCAGTGTGCTACTAGTGTTGAAGAGCACGAGGAGGGAGCCGGCCAGATTGGCCTTCAAGCCACCTATCCCGGTTCGTTAGTGTCAGATTCCGCTCCGCCGGAATATCGACGAAGATAAGCACCCTAGCCGTGCTGGCGGGCATTAAGTCCCGCAATTAAGCCACCGCCGTCCCGCCTTGTGCGGACGGCGGTGATGCGTTTCCGAATCGGAGATATGGGTTTGTTCCCAGAGTGAGAAGGATTTTTGTAATTTTTGTGCGCGTGGGACTCTTGCCACACAGGGGTGGAGCCTGTATCAGGAATGGATGCGTTTGGGTAAAAGGAATGATTTTGCACGGGGGCTTGCGGCCTTCAGTGGCATGGCGGTGCTCGGCTGGAGCGCTCCCGCAAAGGCAGAAGACAGCACCAAGCCTGTTGAGCCGCCGCAGGCCGGGGTGTTTCAGGCAGCACTTCAGCCGATGAAGAGTGCGGCGGATGCCATGATGAAGGGCTCCCAGATGGTGGGCCTCAAGATTCGAGACGAGGTCCTGAAGGTGAGGGAACTGTTCGATATGGTGTTGCCGGGGCCGACCGCCAAACATCGCTGGGTGCTCGACTTCGAGCCCAAGGCGGGGGATCTGGTCAAGCGTGAATTCATGCGCTGGCCGATGGACCTGCGCTATGGCGTGTCTGAGCATTGGGAGGCCTACGGCGGGATGACTCCTGTCTCGCCCAATCCCTTCAAGGCAGGTCCCGATCATCGCTGGAGTCCGGGTATGGGCACGCTGGGCCTGCGCCACGATTTGGAGCCGGGCAACACCTGGCTTTTCAAGCAGGTGACGGTGGGGTTCGAGGTGCTGGAGCCTCTGGGCGAGCCACCGGTGGACCTGATCGACCACTACACGCATCTGCGACCCTATGTGACGACCGCCTCACCGCTGACCTTCGTCCGTGACACGACCCTGTTTGTCTCGATGAGCTACGATTATTCAGTGATGGGTCCGAGTCGCCGGGATGTGCCGGCGGGTGTGGTGAAGCGGCACATTGCCGAGCTTGCGCCTGGTTTCCTGTATAAACCGGGCGAATACGGTTTGTTTTTCCAGTATGGGCTTCGGCATCTGGACGAACCCGAGGGCTATCGCCTCACCCACTATGGGAAGCTGGGTGTCCTGTGGGATGTCCCCCTGAGACGCAGCAAACGCTGGGGCGTCTCGGGCAAGTGGCAGTTTGAGCTGGGCTACAAGGTCAGCGACGAGGAGGGCTACTCACCCAGGCACGGTGTGCATGCCCGGGTGAAATGGACGACCGACCTTTTCCGCAGAAAGTGGGAGAACCTTAAAAAATAGGTCCTCCGGAGATGAGACCGTGGGGCTGGAGATAGCCCGAGGCAGGAACCGCCAAGCCGGTTCAGGGCTCTCAACAGCCCCACGGTCTCATCTCCTACGGACTGGCAGTGGAGAAAAGGCACCACCGTTGCGCGGGTGCGTTCCGGTCTTCCCATTTATCACAAAAAAACGGAGAACCTGAAAAAGCAGGTTCTCCGTCGGCGGGTGAGGAGTGGGATCAGACGAGGGGGCGGGATTTTTCGACACGCACCACGGCCGTGCCCGCGATCTTGTCGTGCCAGGATTCGCTATCGCGATCGAAGGCGATCCAGAGGAAGCCAAGGCCGCCGGCGAAGGCCGAGAGGATGCTGCCAAGGGCGCGGATCCAGCAGGTGGTCCAGTCGAGCGGGCGATCATCCAGGCGCACCACCTCGATCTTGAGGATGATGCCGCCGATGGTGGTGCCGCGGGTCTTCCAGAGACAGGCTCCGTAGATCGCCAGGACGATGAGGAACCAGGGGCCCATTTGAACACCGGGCAGGATGCTTGAGGCGAGGGCGCAGGCGAGGACTACCAGCATGGTGTCGATGAACAGGGCGCCCATGCGGAGCATGAAAGTGGCGCGCGGCAGATCGGAGGTGGGAGGACGGATCCCTGCACCAGGGCTTGCGGTGGTGGCTGAGGCGACGGGGGCGGGAGTGGCTACAAGCGGAGTCACAAGGGGAGGGGTTTCCGAGAGTGGAGCAGCGGGCGGCTCTGAAACGGGCAGCGGTGGGACGGCGACTTCGGACTCCAGGGAGCGCAGCTGGAGGACGGCAGGAGCGGTCGCAGCGAGTGGAGCAGCAGCCGCAGGTGGCTGGGGTGCCGGAGGCGTGGCGGCACGCCTGGATCTGAAGCCGAGGACGAGGGTGTAGACAAGCACGCCCATGCCGATGAGGCCGAGAAGGCCGTGGAGCAGCAGGCCCAGGACCGGGACGCAGTAGAGGAGCGAGATGACGACACCGCCCACGAGCACATCGAGCACCACGGGAGCCGGTGTACCCGAACGTCCGATACGCGTGAACAGGCCGCCGAGCCAGGCGTGCATGAGGGTGCGGGCATAGAGGCCGGCGAAGAACAGGCAGAGGAAAAGGAAGGGGATGAGGATGGCGCCGACGCCGGTGATCGCCAGGAGGATCGTGATGAGCGGGAGCAGGAGTGCGCCGAGGAAAAAGCTCAGGAAGGTGCTCACCAGCGACATGCCGGGGCGCTCGCGCAGGGTGTCGACACAGCGGGAGACTCCCTTGCCGGAGATGAGTGCGATGAGCAGGTAGACCAGCAGGTGGATGCCTGCGACGCCCCAGGCCCAGAGGACATTGTAGTCCAGCGCCAAGGGGCGAAGCTTGAGGGCGCAGGCAGTGAACCAGTTGTGGATGCCGACCAGTTTGGGCAGGCCGGCGGGCATGCCGATCTCCTGGACATCCCCGCTGGTGGAACCCTCGGCGCGTATCACTTTGCCCAGTACAGCGACCACCTTGCCGTGAACGACGGCCCTGGGCCCGAGGATCACGTCGCCGAGGACGGCGACGGCGTCGCGCCCGACTTCGCCCTGGATCTCGAGGTTGCCCAGGATGGCGACCGCCTCGCCTCCCGTGCTTCCGTTGATGGAGTTGTTGCCAAGGACGGCCACTGCTTCGTCGAGCACCTTGCCATCGACCACGGTGGAGCCGAGGATGGATACAGCGGTGTCGACCACTTCGGAGGCGAGCACGCGGGCCTCGCCGAAAGGAGTGACGCGTTCGACGCCCTTGTGTTGGTGGCGTTGTTTGACCTTGTGGGCGGGGGTGGCGGGTTTTTCCTCCGGGGCAGGTTCCTCGTTCGCAGCCATATCCGACTGCTCCGTGGCGGAGGCGCTTTCGGCTGCCGCACTTTGAGCTTCGGGTTCGGCTGCTGCGGGAGATTCCGGGGACTCGATCGTCGTGGTGGGCGGGACCTCAGCCGAGGCAGCTGGGGTGTCTGCAGCGGGAGGCGGCGGACTTTCCGGTGTTGCCGGGGTGGCGGGAGCGGTGACCGTGGCTTCGGGTGATTGGGCGGGAAGGCCGGGGACGAGCTTCAGCAGAAGGGCGGCGCAGGCCAGGAGGGAGAGAAATCGGGGAGAGAGATGCATGGAGAGAGGATTAGCGTTTGGCGAAAAGAGTACGGTAGGCAGTGGCGCTCGCACCGAACAGGGCGAGGTAGGCGAAGGCGATGAAGGCGAGGCCGCCATAGACCCAGAGGGAGGGGATACGTTCGAAGCAGGAGGAGGCAAATTGCGCCAGCACCGAGAAGGCGGAACGCAGGGGTGCGACGTGGCTTTCGGCCTGAGTGGTGAGGCGTTGCAGGGAAAGGCCGCTGTTGAGACTGACGGAGAAAGTCGAGGCGACGATGGCACCCGAGAGGGTCATGAAGCCTGCGCGGGCTGCGAGCGGCCAGTGGCGGAAGTCCTGGCGGTACCAGGGGAGTGCCTGGCGGCTGGCGAGGGCTGCGAGCACGCGGTGTTCAAGCGTCCGCGGGGCCTTGCGGTCGGGCAGGGCGCGAAGGGTGCGGTGGACAAAGTGTTCCAGCTTTTCCTGATCTTGGTTGTTCATGGCGGGAGGGGGCTTAAGTGGCGAATTGTTCTTGTCCAAGGCCTTTGGCGAGGACCTTGGCGAGTGCGGCGCGTCCGCGGAGGATGTCGGTCTTGACCTTGGCGAGGGAGACGCCCAGACGGCGGGCGATCTCGTCGTAGGGCATGTCTTCGAAATGGAAGAGGACCAGGGGCGTGCGCTGGTTGGGGGGGAGCTGCTCCAGGGCTTTTTCGACCCAGGCGCGGCGTTCGCCCTGTTCCATGTCGTTGAAGAAGGTGTCGGGTGCGGCGAATTCGACGGGGGAGCTGTCCTCGCCGCCCTCGTCGTCGTGGCGGGTGAATTCCGAGAAGAAGCGCCAGCGTTTGCGGTAGCGCTGGAGGTGGTTGATGGAGAGGTTGGTGGCGACCGTCTTGAGCCAGCCGCCGGCGCTGGGGCTGGTCCGGAGCGTGTCCCAATGGTCGAAGGCCTTGATGAAGACTTCCTGCGCGATATCCTCGGCCTGGCTGTCGTTGCCAAGGAGCCGGGCGGAAGTGGTATAAACCATGTCCTGATAGCGTCGCATAAAGTGGGTGAAGTCTTCTTCCGGGGGGTCTAACTCCGAGGATTCTGTTGGCACGGGTGTTTCATCGTTCGAGCCGAGAACACCGTGCGGCGCGGCAAAGTTGCAGGAAAATGCGGGAAGCGGCGGGAAACCCCAGGTGGCAAGCCGCGAAAGGAGCTCCAAGAGGGCCGACAGGGGGTGGCTGGCGGAAGGGGACTGGAAGGCGGTGGGCATTGGGCGCAAGAGGTTTAGGGAGTTAAACCTCCAGGATTTGCGCAGTATAGGACATGGGACGCGCCAAACAGAGAAAAAAGCAGTCGACTGGGTGCATGGACTGTTTCGGCGGATCTTGTGGCTGCAAGTCAGGACTAGAACTTTGCCTCAAGAAGCTTGGCGTGGTGGCCGGAAATGTGCTGCCTTGGTGCTCGCGCCTGCTGAGGGCGCATATCATGGCCTCCTCGGACACCAAACTTGGCACAAAAATTCTCAAGGGACTTGCTGTCGGCGTGATTGCCGGTCTGGCGGTGAGAGGGCTGGCGCAGGTGTGGCCTGGTCTGCTTCCTGTTGCGCAGCAGGCCTGCACCCAGGTGTTTGATCCGCTGGGGCAAATTTTTCTGCGCATCCTTTTCTTCGTGATCGTACCCCTGGTCTTCGCCTCGCTCGCCTCGGGTGTGGCCCAACTCGGGCGGCCTTCACAGCTGGGCCCGCTCGCCCTGAGGACCTTCCTGCTCTTTTTTGCCAACATGGCCATCGCGGTGGCGATAGGTTTTGCCATGATGAACTTCCTGCGCCCCGGCGAAGGGCTTGGTGTGGAGGAGAGTCGGCGTCTTGCGGCCGAATATGGCGGCACGGCCTTCCAGCAGGCCACCCAGTCTGCACAGACACCATCGCTGACGGCAGCCTCGGTCGTGGATATGTTCATGCCGCGCAACCTGCTTGGGGCCGTGGCGGGCACGCAGCGCAATCTGCTCGGCGAGGTGCTGCCCCTGATACTTTTCGCCATCCTCACGGGTGCTGCGGCCATGCGGCTCACCGAGGAACGCAGGCAGGTCCTGCTGGGCTGGCTGGACGCGGTCTCGGAGCTGATGACGGGCATCGTGGACATCGCGCTGCGACTGGCACCCTACGCGGTGCCCGCGATGATTTTCAGCGTGATCGTGAAGATCGGTATCGGGATTTTGGCGACACTTGGCGTCTTTGTACTCGGCTGTGTCGCGGCGCTGCTGCTGCACCTCTTCGGCACGATGAGCCTGTGGCTGTTCTTTCTGGCCCGGCGTTCGCCGAGGGCTTTTTTCCGCGACATCCGGGCTGTGCTCGTGACCGCCTTTTCCACGAGCTCCAGCAACGCCACGCTGCCGGCCGCCCTGGAATGCGCCACGCGAGACCTGGGGCTGCGTCGGAGCGTCGCGGGGTTCGTGCTGCCTCTGGGCACGACGATGAACATGAGCGGCACGGCTTTGTTCGAGGGCTGCGTCGTCCTTTTTGTCTCACAGGTCTACGGTGCCCATCTGGGCGCGGCGCAGCAGATCACCCTGCTCGTGCTGGCGGTCCTGAGTGCGGTGGCTGTGGCGGGCATCCCCGGCGGTTCGCTCCCGCTGATCGCCGGTCTGCTCGTGAGTTTCGGGGTGCCCGCAGAGGGCATCGGCATCGTGATCGGTGTGGACCGCATTCTGGACATGACGCGGACCATGGTGAATGTCGGCTCGGATCTGGTGACGGCGACCGTGGTGGATGCCTGGACGCCAAAGGAACCGGAACATACCAAAGGCTGAGCACGGGCTTACCTGGTGGATTTTCTGCTCCGATGAATTGTGCGGAAAGCATTTGCGAATCTCGGTAAATGGCACTTTCTGGGGCCATCATGGCAAACACTCCCCTTGTCGGAATCATCATGGGCAGCACCTCGGATTGGGACACGATGCAGCACGTGGCCCTCACGCTCGAGCAGCTTGGAGTTCCCTATGAAAAGCGCGTGGCCAGCGCCCATCGCACGCCCGACCTCACGGCAGAGTACTGCCGCAGCGCGGAGTCGCGGGGGCTCAAGCTGATCATCGCCGGGGCGGGCGGGGCGGCGCATCTGGCGGGAGTCGCTGCGGCCTATACGGCGCTGCCGGTGCTCGGGGTGCCGGTGGAATCCGCCGCGCTCAAGGGGATGGATTCTCTCTTGTCCATGGTGCAGATGCCCGGGGGCATTCCTGTGGCGACTTTTGCCATCGGCAAGGCAGGTGCCATCAACGCAGCTCTTTTTGCCGGCGCCGTGCTGGCGCTCTCGGATGCGCGCACCAAGACCCTGCTCGATGCCTTCAGGGCCGAGCAGACACGGAAGGTCACCGAGGCCAAACTTCCCTGAAGGGTGCGTTTGACCCGGAGCGTTTTCAGGCAATACTGCGGGACGCTTCATGCACCCCGAGCCAAGCACACAAATCGCAGCCGATCCCGTCCGGCAGTTTTCCGTCTTCACGGAGAACCGCGTGGGGCGCCTGCATGATTTGATCTCGCTGCTTCAGCGCGCGGAGGTGCATGTGATGGCGCTCACGGTCCTGGATTCGATCGACACCGCCATCATCCGTTTCGTCGTCGATGACCACTCCAAGACGCGAGCTTTATTGGCCGAGGCAGGTTTCGCGTCGCATGAGACGGAGGTGGTCGTCGTGGAGATCGCCACGGAGGCCGATATCGGCGGGGTGCTTGGCGCGATGCTCGAGGCGGAGGTCAACATCCACTACGAGGTCAACATCCACTACATCTACAGTTTCATCAAACGGCCCGAGGGGCGCTCGGCACTCGTGCTGAATGTCGAGGACCCCGAGGTGGCCTCGCAGTCGGTCAACCACCGCGGCTACAAGGTGCTCACGCAGGCGGATATTTCCCGCTGAGGCGCCGTTCCACGGCCCAGGGGTCCGCGGCTTCGTGAGGGCAATTTATCAGCAAAGGCAAACGGCAAGCCATCAAGGCGCCTTCGACCCCTGAGGCCGTTCCGCTTTTCCAGTTCACTCGTTGGAAACAGCGAAGTGGCGGTGTTATTTGGCTTTCTGTGCCTGCCGGATGATGTCGGCGATGCGATTGAGCTGAAGGGAAGGCGGGGGTGTGGCGTCGCACAGTTCGAGGAAGCGACGGCGGCGGTTTTCGAGGAGCAGGCCGAGTTTCTCCTCCTGGTCGTCGTCGAGCCCGAGTGTGGCGGCGAAGCGGGCCTTTGTGTAGGGATTGAACACCAGCGAAGAGACGAGTCCGTCGGTGCGTTCGTGGAAAACTTTGGGAGGCGTGGGAGCAGCCTGCGCAGGTGCCGCCGGAGCGGGGCGAGCGGAGGTTTTGGGCGCCTCGGATTTGGACTGCGCGAGCGAAGTGGCTGGTGCGGGCGCGGGGGGCTTCCAGTCGGTATGGATGCGCGGGAGCGTGCGGCGCTGCTGGGCCTCGGCGAGTGTTTTGCGCTGTTCGTCCCTGAGGATGGCCTCGAAGTCGCGGCGGAAATCGGCATCGATCTCCTGGAGGTGAGCGCGGAATTCGTCGATGCGCGGCTTGAGCTCGGCGAGTTCGGTATTCATCTCGCGCCACAGTTCGGGGCGCGCCTGGACGAACTGCTGGAGGGAGGCGCCGGGCGTGGTGATGTCCGTGAATTCTGAATGCAACCAGGAGGGGGGCGGGGGCGTGGGGATGCGCGAGGTGCCTATCCACAGGCCTGCGCCGAGCCCTGCGGAGAAGCCCGCGAAAGTCAGGAGGATGACGGGGAGTCTGGCTGCCATGGTCAGGCGTCGGGTTCGCTGTCGTCGATGCCGAAGGCCTCCCACTGGGCGATCGCCTTCTCGCTTGAGCTGCGGACCTTGAGAGAGGTGAAGACCAGGGTGGCGGCGAGGCAGCAGGCGGCGGTGCCCAGGCCCAGGAGGAGGGTGGCGGTGGGAGTGAGTTCGGCGCGGGCGGCTGAGACACGGGCGAGCACGCGGTCCGCCAGGCGGGGGCGGAGGGCGGAGGTGCCGCGGGCGCGGATTTCCGGCCACAGTTCGGAGAGTTCAGCTTCGTTTTTCATAGAGTTGGCGGAGTCGTTCGCGGGCGCGATGGATGCGGGTCTTGATGGTGGTGGTGGTGGTGCCGGTGGCTTCTGCCATCTCAGCGAGACTCAGGCCTTCCTGGGCCATGAGAAGCAGGCTGCGGTCCCGACCGGGGAGTCGCTGGAGCAGGACGAGCAGGGCCTCGACGCGGTCGCGGCGATCCTGGTCGACTTCTTCGGGCGGGTCGTTGGTGGCCGGATCGAAAAAGGTGAACATGCGCCGCCAGCGTTCGCGGCGGGAGTGGTCGATGCATTGGTTGCGGCAGAGCCGGAAGAGCCAAGGTTCGAACAATTTGCGGTCGAGCAGTCGAGGAAGGCCCCGAAGCATCTTGGTGAAAATCTCCTGGCAAAGGTCGTCCACGGGCACCTCCCGGCCCATCATCGCCAGGACGAAGCCCGCCACGCGAGCCTGGTAGGCGACGATCAGGTCGTTTTGAGCACGGAGATCCCCCGCCTGGGCTTTTTCGACCAGAGCGACGAGCACAGCGGGCTCGAAGGAGGGGGCGTGTTTGCTTTTCCATGCCACGGCGGAAGGACGAGTGCCGGGGGTCGGGGGTTGCTGTATTTGTTCCCTGACTGTCAGCACGGGCACAGGTCCTCCCAGTGGTTTAGCGGATGGCAATGCCATTGCCGTCATAACGCACCGAGGTGCGGCCCAGGAAGACGGTGGTGGAGAGCCCCTTGCCCCGGCGGCTCACGAGGGGTGCTTCCTGGCCCTTTGGCTGCACGGTCATGATGACGAAGAAGTTATCGTCGGCATCGATGGAAATGGTGTCCGTCCAGCGGCCCTTTTGGACGGAGATGCGGGGGGTGGCGGGTGTGACCACCGTCGCACGCAGGGTGGCTCCGTTGGCAGCGTGCAGTTGGAAGCCGTTGGCCAGCAGGCGCACGTCTTTTTCGAGTGTATGCATGAGCCAGCGGCGCGGGGGGGCTTTTTCGATTTCATCCACGACAGCCAGCAAGACGGGTGCCCCGCTCCGGCCGGAGTAGTCGACAGCCCAAGCCCGGCGGGCCCGGATGCCGATGTCGTCGGTCGTCACCAGGCGCTGGGCCTGTCCTTGAGGCGGGGCGACGGTCAGGACGGCATCGAGGTTGACCACGATGGAGCCGGAGCCATCGGGGTGCACGGTGCTGGTCTCGACGCGTCCCCCCAGCCAGCCGTGCGTGCCGGGTACGAAGACGATGTTTTCGCGGTCGCGGGCGGGGGCACCCAGATCGCCCGCATCGCGCAGGCGCTGCACGACCCATTGGCCTCCGAGTGCGGCAAGGCGGAAACTGCCTGCATCGGCCGAAGAAGCTGTGGCGAGAGAGGGCCGCACATTGGCAGTGAAACCAGCCAGGCAGTCCTCGGGTCCAGTCCAGGCGTTTCTTAGCAGCAGGATGCCCGAGGAGGGATCCGACCAAGTCCGCCCGACGACAACCTCAGGGCGCAGTGGACCTTCTCCCACGAGTGCACCCAGAAGAACGGGAATCGCGTCCATGCCCTTGGCGACCCCCAGGGATTTGTCGCCTTTGGCACCGTAACACTGGTCGAAAGTCCAGAGCAGAGCGTCGCGACTGGCAGCATCGGTGAGGGCGAGAAGGTTGGCCAGATCGCCGCTGGTGTGCGTAAGCGGCTCCCAGCGGTGGGAGGGTTCGGCCTGGGTGGAAGTCGGCAAGGAGCCCAGGCAGATCGATTCGACTGGGGTCGTGCCCGAGGCCTGGGCGGGTGTGAGTGCGAGCATCCCCAGGAGTGCGCTCCATTTTCGGGCCTCCGAATTGCGCAACAGGTCGTCGTGCGACAGGCGTCGATGCGCAAGAAGGAAGGCTCCCAGGCCCGAACCGAGCGCCTGCCTCAGGGGGCGGATGCCACCGCGTGGCCAACCTTCCGCACCTTGGTCCGCAAGCATACGTGAGAGCAGCCGCTGGCAGTTGAGTTCCAGAGCGGCGGCACGCTCCTTGAGGTTTGCATCCTGAGAAACACTGAGGGCACAGAGGCCTGCTGCAGCCTGGGGAAGGCTCGACAGCACCGGGATCGGATCGGCAGCGCTCGCCTCCGAATATTGGGAAATGAGCAGAGTGGCGTTTCGCAGCAGCCTTGAGCCGAGTTTTGTTTCCTCCTCCTCCGTCCGAAGCGACCTCGAAAGATCGAAGGCGATTGCCGAGGCGGCGAGAGCGGAGGACTCGGCTACGATTCCAAGTGCTTCCCCTTTGCCTGACTCCGATAAAATGCGGTCGAGTTCACTCAGGGAAGACTCAAGGAGACGGTTGGAGGCCTCGAGTGCTCCTTTTTCCTGGCAGAGCAGTCCCAGCAGGGCTTCTGCGACGGCTGCCTGAGCGAGCCCATCGGGAGTGGAGGGGGCTTGGCGGACGCGTTGCAGGGCTTCGCGCCAGGCTTTGCCGGCGGGGCCCTCGATGCGAGCCCTCAAGCCGGGGATATCCTCCGCGCCGAAGAATAGACGCGGACCCGTACCAGTCGTGTCGGCCCTGCAGGCAAGCGTCAGGAGAGCCGCGAAAAAAAGGCAGGAGGCGCGGGAGAACATTTTTGGGAATAAAGGCATCGATGGGTATGGCCGTGCAGCCTCACGACTTTAGCTGCCTGATAAACTGAGCCTCGAAAAGTTCATACACAAGCCGCCTTTCGTACTCAATCCATGCCTTGGCAGGATTGTTTGCTCAGACGCTTGCACTTCTGGATTCAGGCTCCTGACTTCTGGATTCCTTCCTCTCCAGGATTCCTTCCGGCCCATGCACCTTCATCATCGTGAATTTGGCGCGAGCCCATTGCCGCCGTTGATCCTGCTTCATGGTCTGCTCGGATCCTCGCGCAACTGGCAGATGATCGGGCGGGATCTGGCGGCGACGCATCAGGTGTTTGCCCTGGATCTGAGAAACCACGGGTCCTCGTCGCACGCCGAGGGGATGGGCTATGGGGACATGGTGGAGGATGTGCGAGCCTGGATGGATGCCCGAGGCTTGCGGCGTGCGGGGCTGATGGGGCATAGCATGGGCGGCAAGGTGGCGATGCTGTTTGCGTGTCGTTATCCCGACCGGGTGGAGCAGTTGGTCGTGGTGGATATCGCTCCGAAGACTTATCTCTCGTTTTCACACCGCGCGGAGTTTGCCGCGATGAACGAGTTGCGCGTGGAGACGCTGCGCAACCGCGCGGAGGCGGAGCTGAGACTGGAGGCGCGTGTGCCGGACCTGGGCATGCGAAAGTTCCTGATAACGAATCTGGACTCGCTGGAGGGCGGGGGCTTTCGCTGGGCGGTGAACCTGCCTGTGCTCACCGCTTCGCTGGCCGAGCTTGAGAAGGATCCGCTGGAGGAGGCTGCGTGTTTCGGTGGGGCGACCCGTTTTATCGCCGGGGGGCGTTCCACTTACGTGGAGGAGACCGACCGGGCCAAGATTCTGGGGCATTTCCCAGCCGCGCAGCTGAAGTTCATCGCGCAGGCGGGACACAATCCGCACATGGATGCACGGGAGGAGTTTTTGGCCTTGCTCAGGGAGGCCTGAGGCGGTGCTCGGATGGGTGCTCGGCTGTCTTAGCGGCGAGACCAGATCCTGAGCGTGGCGATCAGGAAATGTTCGAGGGCGGTCGCCTCGTTGAGATTGAGCGTGAGCAGGGAGAAGCAGTGTTCGAGCTCATCGACTGTGGCGATGAGGGGTCGGCGGAGGGCTTCCTCGCCTGCTGCGAGCTGGGGCATGGCGAAGCCGCGCGTCGCGCGCTCGATATCGGCGAAGAGACGGGCGCGCAGGCCGTTGGCGAGGCCCGTCTCGATGGCGGTGCGTTCATCGTCCGCCAAGTCGGCGGGGAGGCTGCCTTTGCGAGCGCCCCAGGAGGCCTCCACTCCCTGTGAGAGTACCAGGCTGAAGCGAGCGATCAGCCCATAGAGTTTGAAGAGCGGTCCCGCCATGGTCTTGCGGGTGAGGTTGGTGCTGGCCAGGAGGGAGAGCCAGGCCTGGTAGTCGGCCATCCATTCGCTCCAACCAGCGGTCGAGACGGGGTCGGCGGAGGCGGGGAAACGGAAGTACTGCACCCGGCTGCGGATCGTGGGGAGCAGGGCGTAGGGCCGCGTGGTGAGCAGGAGGATCGTGGTGCCCGCGGGGGGTTCCTCCAGTGTTTTCAGGAAGATGTTGGCGGCCGAGAGGTTCATGCGGTCGGCCTCCACGATGAGGGCGACCTTGTTGAGGGATACCGCCGGGCTGACCTGGATCTTCGAGATGAGTTCGCGCGTGGGATCGACGCCGATCTGGCGCATCTTGCCTGTGGCGCGGAGGAAGAAACAGTCCGGGTGCTGCGCGGGAGGAAACTGGGCCGAGGAGCGGGGGCCGTTGAGCAGACGGGAGGCTATGGCTTCGGCGATGCCCTGCAGCAGCGCGAGGTCCTCGCCCTGGAGCAGCAGGGCATGGCAGAGGCGACCTGAGGAGATCGCCTTTTCGATGACCGCGATGGCCGGGGTGCCCTCGAGCTCGGGAGGCCAGGCTGGGTGGACCGGCATGGGGCGGCTAGCGTTTCTTAGCCTTCTTGGCGGGCAGCTTGGGGAGGCGCGGATGCACCACTTTCCAGATGGCCTTTTCGATGGCGCTTTCGGGTTTGCGGCCGTCGATCACACTGAGGCGCTGAGGCAGTTCCTTGGCCAGGATGAGGTAGCCTTCGCGGACCTTCGTGTAGAAATCGATATTTTCGCGCTCCATGCGGTCGGGCAGATCCGAGGCGCGCTGCCGCAGGCGCTGCAGGCTGATCTCGGTGGGTACATCGAGCACGATGGTGAGGTCGGGCATGACGTTGCCGACCGCGAAGTGGTTGATGTGGTTTACCGGGCCGAGGGCGAGGTTGCGCGCGATGCCCTGGTAGACGGTGGAGGAGTCCAGAAAACGGTCGCTCAACACGATGGCTCCGCGCAGGAGGGCGGGGGCGATCACTTCGCGCACGAGCTGGGCGCGGGCGGCTGCGAAGAGGAGCAGCTCCGTCTCGGGGCACATCTCGTCGCCCTTGGAATTGTGGACGATGATGTTGCGGATCTGTTCACCGATCTCGGTGCCGCCTGGCTCGCGGACCGTGACAACGTCGTAGCCCAGCTTGACGAGGCTGGAGGCCAGGTGGGCGATCTGGGTGGATTTGCCGCTTCCCTCGGATCCTTCGAAGGAGATCAGCTTGCCGGCGGGTTTTTCTTTCAGAGGCATACGCGCACCTTGGCAGGTTGCCGCTTTTTGATCCAGCGGGATTTCAAAAGAAACACAGGCTCCTCATTCGGCCGCTTCTTTCCAGTTGAAGGGCGGGGAGAAACCGATCATTTCGAGGGTTCTCTCTTCCATGCACGAATTTCTCGGGGTGCTCCCCCTTGCCACCGCCAACATCATCGAAGTCTTCATGCGCTGCGACCCTGTGGGTCAGGTCATCACCGGCGGCCTGGGGGTGTTCAGCATCATCGCCTGGGCCGTCATGATCGGCAAACGCAACGAACTCGAACAGATGCGCCGACTCAACTACGCCTTTGAGCAGCATCTCAAGGACCAGCGCAACGTCCTCGATCTGCCGGAGTCCATGCGCAACAAACGCTCCATCCCCTACGGCGATCTCTTCGCCGACGCCATCGAGGCCTACTACCGCGCCGCGAGCATCGGCAAGGAGAAGGGTCTGGACACCTCCCGCTTCCGCCTGGAGCACGCCGAGAACGCCCTCCAGCGCGCGCTCGCCCGGCAGACGCTGCGCTACGAGGCCAGCATGATTTTCCTCGCGACGATCGTCACAGGCGCCCCCTTTCTTGGGCTGCTGGGCACGGTCTGGGGCGTGATGGAGGCCTTCAGCGCCGTCTCGGTGCAGCAGACCGCGAGCATCCAGACCCTCGCCCCCGGCGTCTCCGCCGCGCTGCTCACCACCATCGCCGGCCTGGTCGTCGCCATCCCCTCCGTCTTCGGCTACAACTGGCTTTTCGGAAAGACAAAGACCATGGTGACGGAACTCGAGAACTACGCCAGCTCCCTGGCCGACCGCATCGAGCTCGAGTCGAAGTGAACTGAGGCCCTACCACCATGGCGCGGACTTTCAGACGAAAACGACAGTCGCATCCGATCGCGGAGCTCAACGTGACGAACCTCATCGACCTGGGCTTCACGCTGCTGATCATCTTCATGATCGCGACGCCGCTGATCAACCAGGAGCAGACCACCCCGGTGAACCTGCCCGTGGTATCCAAACTTCCAACACCCAAGCAGAACGAGAAGGAGAGCTTTCAGGCTGTGTCGATCAACGCCCGCGGTGAATTTCTCTGGGGCAACCAGCCCATCTCGATCGCCGAGCTGCGCACCCGCCTCGACACCGCCTCGGCGCTGTCCAAGCCCCCCGTCATCCGCATCCGCGCCGATGGCGCCGTGGCCTACCAGAAGGTGGCCACGCTCATGAACGAGCTCCAGAAGCGCGGCCTGGGCAAGATCACCTTCGACTCGCAGACCGAGTGAGGGCGGCAGACTCCATGGTCCCGCCCGGTCCCCGTCGCTTCTCCCATCCCGACTTTTCTTCGTGAACCAGAACGCCCACACGCCGACTTCCTACACGCTCGCGATCCTGGTGCATTCCGGGGTGATCGGGCT
>JFJP01042601.1_pt2 | contig 19263 bp, 18 predicted proteins | sample 431651 | NCBI WGS metagenome assembly JFJP01 (sample SAMN02602958, study PRJNA72255) | Microbial mat metagenome, whole genome shotgun sequencing project. | biome: fresh water; feature: sink hole; material: water; isolation source: purple microbial (photo- and chemosynthetic) mats found in...
TCGTTCCGACGAGCGTGAGGAGATAAATAAACTGGTACGTTACATTGCAGGTATAGGCAAGACCTATTGGCAGCAACGTAATTCTGTTTACTGCGCCGAGTATAGCATCAGCCGCAAGTTAGTAGCACCAACTGCTACCGACAGCGACGAAAGCTAAGCAACTTAAAAAGCGGACTAATTAATTTTAGTTCGCTTTTTTTTGTAAACAAATTTAACTTTGACTATCTCTAACTTGTGTTTAAAAATATTTTTTTATTCCAAGAAATTTGTTTTTATTTGTAAAGCTAAATGGCTTTAACTTTCAGGGGGTTGGGGGGCGGTGCTCAATGAACGGCAAGCTTTACGACCCAGTTTGGGGTAGAATGTTTTATAAATGCATCTTTTTATCAAATTTGCATATAACCGATAAAATGCTTATATTTGCTAAATTCAATTTGTAAAGACAATAAACGAAGCATTCATGAAAGATAAAAAAGAATGAATAAGCAAGAGAAAATTAAATATTGGCTGGAAATAGCTGACTATGACCTCGAAACAGCAAAAGCTATGCTTGTTAGCAAACGGTTCTTGTATGTAGGTTTTATGTGTCATCAGACCATTGAAAAGACATTAAAAGCCTATTTTAGTTCAAAATATGACGATGTACCACCTTTTACACACAATTTAAAACAACTTGCCAACAAAACTGAAATTTACGATTTAATGCCCGAAGATTATAAAGATATAATAGATTTGTTACTACCACTGAATATTGAAGCAAGATACCCAACCTATAAAGAACAACTTTTGAAAAGTTTATCGTATGCAAAATGTGAAGAAATACTAAAACAAACCAATGAGTTGAAGCAATGGATAGAGAAGCAGTTATAGAAAAAGTAATGAAATACAGTCAATTAGTATTTACTGTGCTAAAACCCAATAAAATTATATTATTTGGTTCTTATGCCAAAGGAAACTGGACTGAAAACAGCGACATAGATGTAGCTATTTTTGTAGATAAAATGCAAGATGACTTCTTGCAATTATCTACAAAATTATGCAAGCTAACCAGAACAATTGATTATAGAATAGAACCTATATTGCTAGAAGAAGACAACGACCCAAGTGGTTTTGTTTCAGATATAAAAAAGCAAGGCATATCTATCTTTCAAAAAGAAAGCAAAACGCACTACACTACACTCTAAAACCATGTAGTAACCGATGCAGCATCAGGCTACCCGACCCCAAACCACTGAAAGGGGCTTATTGAGGCGATTAGCTGGGGTTTGGACTTTTTTTTTTAAATATGTTCCGTTAAATTTGCACTCTCAACAAAAAAGACTAAATTTGCTATGATATAGAAACACAAGATGAATAAATTCTTTTATACAAACCACGCTGTTAAACAAATGTTTCAGCGCAATATTTCTACTCACGAAGTGGAGGCGATAATGCAAAGCGGTGAGATTATTCAAGAATACCTTGATGACAAACCCTTAGCCAGTAAATTATTATTAGGTTTTTCAAACCAAAGACCTTTACATTTGGTATTTAGCTATGATAACGAAAACCAAACCTACATAATAATAACCGCTTACGAACCTTCGTTAGATATTTGGGAACACGATTTAAAAACCAGAAAAAAATAAACTATGGAATGTGCAATTTGTAAAAACGGAACTACTAGGGAAGGGCTTGTTACCTTTACCTTGGAGAGAGACAATGTAATTATTGTATTTAAAAATGTACCCGCATTGATTTGCCAAAATTGCGGCGATTTTTATTTAACTTCCGAAACAACGCAACAATTGTTAGAAAAAGCCAATCAAACAATTAGCAAAGGTGTAGAATTTGAAATTCTCAACTTTAAAACGGCTGCATAAGCCTTCTATATTTTATTGGTAGCCCCCAATGATATAGATAATGTTTACTGGATTAAAGATATTTTAAATAATTAATATGAAAGCGTATAATGATTTGCTATTTGTTTTTGTAAAGCTTGGGAGTGATGGGAAAATAATGTACAGATTTATTTGTCATTATGAGGAATTAGTAAAAACAAAGAAGAAGATTTAGAAAAATAAACAATCTGATAAAAGAATGTTCTTGCACGTCTTTCTAAAAGGGTTTATTGATACGATGACTTGAAGCCACCTGTATCAATAAGTTTGGTGCTTAAAAACAAATGAAGTTATTGTTTTTGTCTAAGCAAAAAAAAAGCGGACTAATTTATTTTAGTTCGCTTTTTTGTTTTTATACTTTTCTTTTTGTAACTTTGCTTTAACTATTATGAAAACCATTTGTACCCTGATTATTAGAATCAAAGGAAAAATTGCACAAAAGCCGAGAATCGTTACTTTCTAATTAATTATTAAACTAAAAACCAAATTAGTATGAAATTATTTATTTCCGTAGTAGCTCTGCTACTTTTTGTGACCACTGTTTTTGGTCAGCGCACAGTTTCGGGTATTGTAACCGATGCTTCGCAAAATCCACTTTCCGATGCAAAAATAAGTGTAAAGGGAAGTTCTATTAAAACAAGCTCGCAATCTGATGGTCGTTTTTCGATTGATGTGCCTGCTGAATATTCCGAACTTGAAGTTTCTAAGGAAGATTACAGAACAAAAACATTAGAGATTACGGATAGCGAACTTACTATTATGTTAGAAAGTATAAACGAAGCCAATCTTTTTGATCTTTCGCTAGAAGAACTGATGAATGTAAATGTTACTACGGCAAGCAAAAATGCAGAGTCGCTCTCTAAAATACCTGCTAGCGTGGTGGTGGTGCAGCGAAGTGAGATAGAAAAAATAGGCTACAAGAGCATCGAGGAGCTTCTTCAAGATGTGCTAGGTATGTATATGATAGATGATTACTGCTGGAATGGCTCAAAAAATTACGGTGTAAGAGGTTTCTTTTCTACCGGAAGTTTTAGCAATATGGTGGTGCTGGTCAATGGAGTAGATCAGCGGTGCGATGTGCAATTTGCTTCGTACATGACCGAAAAATTTGCAATTCCTATTCAGGCAGTGGATAGAGTGGAAGTGGTGCGTGGACCTATGTCGGTAATCTATGGTAGCGGTGCTTTTTGCCGTTGCGGGTGGTAATTTTGAAAATAAGGAATTATTTATTCAATTCAAAGGGCAAGGCGAGGGTTTTAGTTATTCGCTGCATGGTTCGTTGTATAAAGATGATGGAATTGATGTTCCTTTTAGCGATTTTATGACCGATGCTTCTATTGCTACCGCTCCGATTGATGAGGGTGGTTGGAATTTAACGACCGACCATACTGCCGGACTGTTGCGCACGAATCGCAAAACGCTTAATTTTAGTGGACAGTTTAAAGATATTTCAGCCAACTTTGGGCTTGTAAGTTCCGAAAAAGGCACGGTTGAATCTACTTTTGGTGCAGGCGATGGGCATAGTTTGCAGTATCTTTCGGCTTATGGTTCTATGCGTTACGACAAACAAGTGCATTCGATGCTTGGATTGACAGCCAAATTTGATTTCACGAGCGACAACCACTGGATTGATGATGATTTTTTCTATTCCAATGCTGCTACCAATAATATCTCGCGCATGAATGCTTACGAAGTAGAATTGGCTAGCAACTTTACACCCAGCGAAAAATTGTCGATACTAAGCGGCTTAACAACTCATTACATCGAAGACTTTATGATTTTTGTCGATTATCCGCAGTTTGGGTACAATGATACCGAATGGACGTCGGAAGATGTTCAAACGTTTAGCTTCTATACTCAATTAAGTTACAGTTTAACTCCTAAAATTCAGCTTATTGGTGGTTTTCGTTTAGAGCATATCAAGCCTTATACTATTACACAAGCTATTAATGCTATTGATGGAATATCGCCACCTGTTTTGAGTAATTATACTTTTGAATCGACCAATTCATTCGATTTTGTGCCTCGCTTGGCAATGGTTTACGAAATTAATAACAAAAATGTACTAAAACTTTTGTACGGCAAAGCCATTAAAGAGCCTTCGGTAACCTCGCAATTTGATATGATTGGCACAAATAAAACCTTAAAATCTGCCGACATTCAAACCTATGAATTGTTTTATCAAAGCTTTGTATCGTCGAATGTATCCATTAGTACATCGGTGTTTTACAATTATTTGAATAATCTAATTTCGCGCATAAATGTAATAGATGGCGATGGCAATATTACAATACTAAGCGATAATGCAGGCAAAAATACCACTATTGGTGGCGAAATAGGCATAAAAATAAAACCAAGCACTAATTTATTGTTGGATATAAAAGGAATTTATCAAAAATCGACCGATGAGCGTGAAGGTTACGAGAATATCGAACTTGCTTACTCGCCCAATTTGTTGCTCTATTTCAATGCTGTTTACACACAAAAGAAGTTCGATTTTGGTGTTTCGGGCAGATTTGTAAGCGAAATGTTTACTGCATGGAGTCCAGAGTACATTGATGCAAATCAAAAACCAATAACTCCTCCTTCTACCGCAGCTTATGGTGGTAGAATAGGCGAAAGCTCACCTTCTCACTTCAATTTGAGCTTAAATATTAGAGCCAATGAGCTATTTAATACGGGTTTGTATCTCAATTTGAATGTAAGTAATTTGCTAGACCAGAAAATTTATTATCCCACTACCCTTTCAAATCCTCAGTTCGACAAAGGAACATTGGGTTTTGGACGCTGGTTTAATGTAAGGTTAGGTCTTCAATTTTAAAATTTCTAACTAAAAGGGTTTATTGATACGATGACTTAAAGTCATCGTATCAATTAGTTTGCTGCTGCTATTATTCGGTTTTTGTTTTAAACTGATAGCCAATGTTTATGCTCAAAAATGGCAAAACGGGCGAAAGTTCGGGCATAGGCGAAAAATTAGCTTCAAAGCTACCTTTGGTATTTTCGATAGACGATGAGGTGAAGATTGTTAATGGTTGGTTTACACGCACATCGTAAAAGAAACGATTCTTTTTCCAAGCGTAGCCAAGGCTCATGTTTAAGGTGAGGTTGTTCAAATTGGTTTTTGTGTATTTGTTGTGGTACAACCAGTACCTGGAAGCTCCTCCAATATACCAACCGCTTTGGTTCTTTTTGAGGTAATCGAGCACAAAAAAGTGGTAAGCCAATTGTAGTTGCGGAATAAAATTGTATTGGTTCGATTTGCCCAAGGTTAAGCGAGTTTCCAACGAATGGTAGTTTTTGAAATAGCCACCACTTAGCGTTGCACCGTACTCCAAATTGGAAAGCAATGGAAGTAAGGCATTAGCGGCAGCACTGTTTTTGTTTAGTCCGGCTAATGGCGAGAGCAAATTGGTAGAGAGATAATATGTTTTGGGGGTTGTTTGAGCAAACGAAGCAAACAGAAAGCTCACGAACAAGGCGGTTATAATTATTTTTTTCATGGTTTTATTTGTTAAAGATTCCTAGTTTTCGATATACATACACGTTGTTTCCTTGAGTTCTTTCGGCTACAGTTCCTGCGGGGTTTATAATTTGAATAAATCCGGTATAGTCAAAGATTCCTTCCGTTCCAAAACGGTTGGCAAATACTACCCACGTATTCATTTGAAGCCCCAAATAGCTAATTTGTGCATTCAGGTCGGTAGAAGAAGTAAGCGAATGAAGAATTACATCAACTTTAGCATCGGCTATTTCTTTGGTAATCTTGTCGCTTTGCATATCCGAACAAATAAACATGGCGGCACGTATTCCGTCTATTTCGGTTACAACCAAGCTATTGCCTGCCGTTATGTTGTTGTCGATATCGGTTTGGTTTAAGTTTTGTTTGCGGTATTTAACCAACTCACCATTGGGTCTAATGAGCACTTGCGTGTTGTACAATTTGTCGGTTTCTAACTCGGTAAGCCCAAAAACGATGGTTACTTGGTTGTCGAAAGCAAGGTCTTTGACAAAATTGGTTGCTGCGCCGGGCACAGTTTCGCTCATTTGGCGTTGGTAAGCGTCTTTCGCATCTTCGTCCCAGTACCATTGCAAAGCCAATTCGCTAAATACAATAACCTGAATGTCGGAATGTTCGGCTTTGATTTTTTCAACCATTGCTTGCATGGCATTAAGCGATGCTTGCTTGTCGGTTTTGGAAGGTTGAATGCTTACTGCTGCAACACTCAAATGTTTTGGGGCATCGCTGTCATTGTATTCAATTTTAGCACTATACATATCTATTGGCGAATAGTCTAACCAATCTTTCTTGCAGCCCCAAAGCAAGCTTATAGCTAAAATGAGAATTGAGAATTTTAATTTAATCATGTTGTAAAAATTTTAGAAATTAATTTTACAAACCAATAAAATAAATCACTACTATGCGACCGTTTTTCGGAAAGTGGGGTTTGTTTGACAACTCTAATTTTATAAATATCAGAAATACAGCGTATTTAGGTTTTCCAAAAAAAACAATTAAATGGTTAACTGTTCAAATTATTAGCCTTTCGTTTTTAAAAATTCGGTAGGCGAAATGCCCATTTCATTTTTGTAAGCACGATTGAAAGAGCTTTTTGAACCAAAACCACAATTAAAAGCAATGGCAAGTAGTGTAAGATGTTTGTTGGCAGGGCTCAATGCTTGGGCATTAAATTCTTTGATTCTGAAATGATTAATTAAATCGAAAAATGTTTTGCCCGATTTTGTATTTATCACATACGATAAATATTTGCTATGCAAATTGAGCTCTTTAGCAACATCTTCGAGCATAAGGTTGTCGTTGTGATAGAGTTTTTTAGAGTCAATTACAAACAAAAGGTTTTTATAAATCTGTTCAGCTTTCTCTGGGCTAACCAACTCTTTAAGTTCGTTTTTGGTTTCTACTATTGGGTGATTTGCAATGTCTTGCACCGGTTGTATTAGCAAATTAGCCGTTGAAATTTGTACAAAAACAGAAGTAGCCGTTAAACCGTAATAGCTTATGGGCAAAATAAAAACCAAAACAACCAGATTGGAATAAGCATCGATGTGTTGAATGAATTGAACATCAAACGCCCACAACAACATAATAATCAGATAAAACACAAACGAAATTAAACCCAGTTTTACAATAAAGTAAAGCCATTTCAAATCAATTTTGTCGATATTAGAAAAATGATTTCGAGAAAAAACTTGATGTTGTTGTATAATTTTGAGCGAAATAATCAAATAAACAATGCTAACAATTATTTTTAGCCCAATATTCAAAATGACCGAAAGTAAAGAAAGTTCGTTGGTTTCGAAATAACTAAATAGAATAGACAAAACAAAAGGAATAAAATGCAATAGGCATTTTTTGTTGCATCGCTGGGTCAGTAGTAACGATTGCTTTATATAAAGATAAGTGAAAACGCCAATCAAAGTTGGCAAAGAATTAAGCAAATGACCAAATAAATTAGGCGAAAACTTAAAGTAATTGAGCAAAATAACATAAGCCGTTCCGCAGAGCATGGAAATTAATAAAGCAAGTAAATAAATAGTAGCCGAGTTTTGGTTCAGTTTTGGAATCAAAAGAATAACCAGTAAGAGTGTTATTCCTAGCGTCATACTTAAAATTATTTCCATATTTTGAAATTTTTCTTGTACAAAGTAAGCATTGATTGATAATTGTTTTTGAAGAATCCTAAAAAAAATACTATAACGACATTTTTTTTTGCTAATGTTCTATTTGCGAAATTACTCTAATTTTTTTACTTTCAATGGTTGCAAAATATTTTCGGATATGAATTTTTATCGTTACATTTGGAAAGAAAAAAATAGCTCAAACTAAATATAAAAAAGTAGCTGTTTGGCAAGGCATTGTACTAAATTTGTAGTTGGTTATTTTGAAAAAAATATTTTCCCTATTTATATTTTTGATTCACTATATTATAAGAAATCCAAATTGTAGCTATTTTTAAGTAATCGGCTATTTCAAATAAAGAATGCAACATTATAAATTCTTATACGTACTAACATACAAAACCAAAAAATATTCATCGTCAATTTAATACTTACAATCAGATGGCACGAATTGTTTTCATTACTATCCTTTTTCTGTTAAATATACAAAATGTTACAAAAGCTCAAGTAATTGAAGCTCAAAATATATACGATGCTCAAGCCATTTACTTATATAACATTTGCAAATACATGCAATGGGCTGAAGAAGACCAAAAAGGCAATTTTATAATCGCCGTTTTTAGTAATGACCCCATCGTTGCGTCGTTAAAAAAAATAGCTTCTACGCGCAAGTATGTTAATCAAACCATTGAAATAAAAACAATTAAAGACATTGACGAACTCACCAAAACACACGTTTTGTTTGTTCCATCAAAAAAAACCAACAGCCTTGCACAAATTATGACCAAAATAGGCAATAGCAGTACCTTAATTGTATCCGACAAAAAAGGTTCCATTGCCTTAGGGTCTGCCATAAATTTTGTATTGTCAGACGATGGTAAACTTAAATTTGAACTCAAAAAGTCAAATATCACTGACAGAGGAATAAAATTAAATAATTCTATCGAAAAATTAGCTTTAAAATTATACTAAACTAAAGTCAGTGCATAAAGCAATGCCGGCAAAGTTAAGAAACTTGTCAGGTGGGTTGTCAAAAATTGAAGTATTTTAAAATAAAATTAGGTTCTGTTTTTTCGAATAAAAGCACCTATTATGCTAAAACGATAAAAATAAAACGGAAATAAAGAACGAATAACCTAATTTTTATAAATTACACGTCCATTATTTTATAAGACTTTTTGCAAGTTAATTTATAGGTAGTGTAAAAAAAAATGGTGACTTTTTCAAAAAGTTAGCTAAAATTGTAAATTTTTTAATTTCTCTTAATAAAATAACAATAGAACAATTTAACAATAGCACAATTTGTTATTAGAATTTGGGAAATTGCGTAATTTTGCTTTTTTTAGAATTTCGGTCACTATTAAGTTACGCTATTAATTTATAGAAAAAAATAGTTGTGATTTTATTTTCGATGGTTGGTTTGTTTTATTTTGTTTTGCAAATGTATATTCTTTTACCAATTCCTCTAAAATTAAAAGAAAGAAAAAGCATTATAGAAATTAACAAATCTATTTGCGAAAAACTTTTTTTTTTCACATATTTTGTATATTTTTACAAAATATTTTAATTTATAAATTCTTTTGTTTCTTTTGTACTATGAATTTTTGTTAATTCAATTAATCTAATATTTTAACAATATGAAAAAATACTTCTTACTACTACTAGCAATATGCTCATCGACCTTGTTGAATGCCCAAATTGAAAAATTTCAAGCAGCATATATTTATAACATTTGTAAGTATTTAGAATGGCCAAGCGAATACACACAAGGGAATTTTGTAATAGGCGTACTTTCGAGCGACCCAATCACAGTGGAACTGAAAAAAATAGCAGAAACCAAAAAGTACATAAACCAAACCATTGAAATAAGAGAATTTAAAACAACTTCAAACATAGCCAAATGCCATGTGCTATTTGTTCCAGAGAAAAAAACAGGCGATATTGGAGCTGTATTAGGCGCCATAGGTAAAAATAATACCTTGCTTGTTACCAGTAAAAAAGGAGCAATAGAATCTGGCTCGGCAATCAACTTTGTGCTAGATAAAAGCAAATTGAAATTTGAACTTAAAAAAGCGAATATTATAAACAAAGGAATAAAAGTAAATTCAGATATAGAAAAACTAGCACTAAAAAAATATTAACGTAATTTTTATTTATCCTCAACAAAAAAACTGCAACCAAAAACAACTATAAACTATGAAACTGACTTTAAGCGTATCGCAAAAATTAATTCTCGGTTTTTCGGTAATTACAATTGTAGTATTAATTAGCTATGTATCTATTTTCTTCTCTTTTCAGAAGAGCAAGCAAATGACTCAAGATAACAAAGAAATTTTTACACCTTCGGTAGCCTACCTCAACGAATTGTATATTTTGATAAACAATTCAAAACTTTTGGCAAAAAACTGGGTTTTTATCGAACGGCACAACGACACTCCAGACAAATTAAAATTGAAAAATCTACATAAGGTTGATTATCCCAGAGTTTCAAAAGAGCTAGAAAGACTCTCGCAGTATTGGACTGATGATCAGCAAAAAGTATTCAAAAAAATAGAAAAAACCATTAAAGATACACTTTTTGTTGAGCATCAAAATATCATGGAACAACTTAGCTCTTTTGAAAGCTATGAAGACCCGATGATTATTTTTGAAATAAACCCGTTGGTAGAAGAAAATGGCGACATTATTTTGGTTACAGCCAAGATATTGAAAGACTTAGAAAGTATAATTTCGGAAATTACAATTACTTCCGAAATTAAAAATAAGCAAATGATTGAGGCTTTCAATACATTTACTGTATTTTTATCGCTTATTAGTTTGCTCATTATAGCAGGTTCGGTAACAGCAAGTTATATTACCGTTTCGGCTATTAACAAACCACTTAATAAACTAAAATCAAACTTATTAAAGAAAAGTAAAGGGGATTTTTCGTATGAATTTATAAAAGGTTCGAGCGATGAAATAGGCGAAATGATTGAAGCCGTTGATTTGATGTCGAAAAATATTCGCCAAGCAATTAATGGAATAAGAAGTGGTGCCGATAAACTGTTGATAAGCAGTATCGAAATAAGCAACTCCTCACGCAACATTGCACAAGGTGCCAATGAACAAGCCGCTTCAACGGAAGAAGTTTCGGCTTCGATGGAGCAAATGAATGCTAGTATTAGCATGAATACTGAAAATTCTAAAAAAACAAAGGAAATTTCAAACCAAGTGGCTATCAATATTTCGATAGTAAATAAATCGGTTGAAAAATCGACCGATGCAATGAAAGATATTGCTGAAAAAACGCTTATTATCAACGAAATAGCCGAACGTATTGACATGCTTGCCATCAATGCAGCCATCGAAGCGGCACGCGCTGGCGAATACGGAAAAGGTTTTGCAGTAGTAGCCAATGAAATCCGAAAATTAGCCGAAAATACACAACTTGCAGCTGCCGAAATAAATAAGGCATCAAAAAATACAGTTAAAGTAGCCGAACATTCCAATACTTTGCTCAAAAATATTATTCCCGAAATAGAAAAAACCGTTACGCTTATTCAAGAGATAACATCGGCAAGTATAGAGCAAAACTCTGGAATACATCAAGTTAGTAATGCCGTTTCGCAACTGTCGAATGTAACTCAACAAAACTCTGCGGCTTCGGAAGAACTTGCAACTGGTTCGGAAGAACTAAAAAATCAGGCTCAAATACTTTTCAAAAACATTTCGTTCTTCAAAACAAGTAAAGAAATTGAAGAAAAAGAAACACCCCTTGATGCAGAAGACGACGACTTTACCGAAGAGGAAGAACCAAAAACGCTCAACGACGGAACAAATAAAGGGGTATTTTTAAATATGGGCAGAGAATCTGATGATGATTTTGAATCATTTTATGTTGTATCAAAATAGCTGAGCTGCTGGTTACTTCGTCGGCAGCAGAGCTATTTTGAAGCGAAATTTGGCTTAATTGTATTACCGCACTATTTATTTCATTCACATTGGCATTTTGCTCAATACTCGCTTCGGTTATTTGATTTACAAGTTGCGATGTTTTTTCTATATCAGGCATCACTGCGTTGAGCAGTTTTATCGATTGCTGAGCTAATTCTACGTTTTTTTTGCTTATTTTACCTATTTCGATAGCCGCTCTGCTCGATTTTTCGGCTAATTTGCGCACTTCTTGTGCTACTACACCAAAACCTTTGCCTTTTTCACCAGCACGTGCCGCTTCAATAGCTGCGTTTATCGCCAGCATATCTGTTTTTGAAGCAATTTCGGAGCTTACTGATACTTTTTCATCTATTTCCATCATGCTAATTGAGGTAGCATCTACCAATTTGTGGATTGTAGCTAATTCTTGGTATGACTTGTCCGAAATTTGCTTTGTTCCTTGGGAGTTGAGCATATTTTGGTTTACTTTGAACAAAATCTGTTCGATAGAAGACGAAACCTCCTCTATGTTTGCAGCTTGCTCATTAGAACTTGATGCAACAATTAAAGCTCTGTGATTCAAATTTATTCCGGTTTTATTTATCACTAGGCTGCCTTCTTTTATTTTAGTTACTATCTCGAGTAATTTTTTTTGCATTTGTTTTAGCTGAACAGCAAATTCGCCAATTTCATCGCTCGAAGAGATTGTTAAACCTACTTTTAAATCTCCTTCTGCAAAAAGATTGATGAAACTGGACATTTTCTTTATTGGTTTTAGTGCTACTCGGCTAATTAAAACCGAAATTAAGCTAACCATAATGATTGTAAACAAAAGCCCCCAAAGAAGTGTTGTAATAAAGGCATTGCGCAATGGCTTTATAATTTGATTCACAGAAACATCAATCAGCATAATCCATTCAAATTCAGAAATATACTTACTTATAATAAGGTGTGTTTCGCCATTAGGTTTTGTATATAAAAAATTGGTATCATTTTTAGTCATCAATTGCTTTGCATTTTCGCCTATTCCTTCAAGCGAAGCTAGCGTATGACCAGCTTTGAGCGAATTGTTATAGTCAATTTTTGCACTGTCGCGATGAATTTTTATTCCACCATCTAAGCCTACCATCATAGTTTGACCTTTGTTATCAAAATTCTGAGAAAGAATGAATTGTGTGATTTTTTTTATATCATAACCAATGTAGGCTACGCCCAAAAACTTACCATCTAAGCTGTATTCTTTTTGTTGAACCCATAATTTTATTTGCTTGGTTTTAGAACTTTGATTCACATTAAATGCTCTGTCTTTGGGTTGCTTTAGAAATTCAAAATACCAAGCACTATTTTGCATTGTTACTTTGCCAGGAGAACTATTAGGGCTATAAAAAAATTGGCTTGTGTCTGATACAAAACCTATTTGCAAATCGTTGTTGTTTGCTATTCGCCGTTTCAAATAATTGCTTATTTCTAGTTCTTTGCCCATGGGGTTGCCTATCAAATCAATGAAATACGCATCATTCGACATAATGTCCAAATAGTTTGTTCCCTCTTTAATTAATTGAGAAACAGTAAGTTTTGCTTTTTCTGAATAGTAGGGCAATTCATTGTTTGTAATTCGGTTCAGCATTGCTTTTTCTGAAGATTTGTAATTATAATAACTCAGAAATAGGAATGAAAAAAGAACTATTAATACGATAGAATAGACTAATTTGAATCGAATACTCCTTAAATTAAACGCCATAGAAAATAAATTAATGGTTTTGCGACTAAATTGGGATTTTTCAATGTATTTTATTTCAATAGAACAATCTTTTTTGATGGTTTTTTCTCAAAAATAAATTTTTGCTGCATGCAAATATACTAACTATTAAGTTGAAATAAAAAAAAAGTCTTCAATTTTAAGTAAATGGGTATAAATTTAGTAGAAACGAATACAAAAGTGAGCAATTTTAGATGAGCTACTTACAAAACTACCCGTATTATTTTTTTTTTGAAATTTATTTTGCATGATTATTGAATTATGATAATTTTAAACAATTAAAATTTCTCAAAAAAAGCTCAAATTCAAAAACCTAATTATTGCATAGAAAAAACTTAAAACAAACAAAATGAAAGCAGTACAACAATTTATCTTATTCAATTTCTTTATTTTTTGCACACTTATTGCAACTGCGCAAGAGTTCAAAATAAGCCCAAACAGTAATTATTTTGCTATACAAGCAGGCGAATACACCGAAAAAGACACGCTTTTGGTTGAAAAAAATGAAAAAACAAAGCAAAAGCTTGTCGATTTGAATGTGAAGGAAATAAATATTTTCCAATTGCGCTCGTTGGCATGGATTCGGTCATTTAAACTCAAAAGCCTGAAAAAGATTAAAATAGAAGAAATGGGCTTTAGTTTTGGAGGAAAAGTTTTTTATGTAAAAGACAAAAATCAAACAGCTATCTGGAATGTTCAGCATGGAAATTTGATTTTCAACCAAGAAGGTGAAAATACTTTGGGATTTTCAAACTTTAGCAATTTTTTTATTATTCATAAAGACAACAAACTTTTGGCTTACGATTCCGAAACTGGCGAATTTATTCGCGAGTACAGATTTTCAAAATCAAAGGAAGTTACACAAATAGATGTTATTAACGACGACCAACATTTTGTGGTTAAAACCAGCGATGGCTCGCTTTTTATTTACCACGCTGATACTGCTAAAGCTGTTAAACGACTCAAAGGCACAGAGTTTCGTTTCATAAAAGACTCTAAACGATTCGTTACGCTTCGCAAAAAAGAAGATAAATATTACAACTACATCTATTCTTTCCCCGATTTTAACAAAATCAATTCATTCTGGGGTTATTCCGATTTTGAAAGTTTAAGCACCGATGGTAAATATATTGCCATTTATATGAAACGAGGAAGGATTATTGAAAAAAAGAAAAGTTCTTTTGATATGCTTGTAATTAAAGATTCCGAAACCGGTTATCAATGGGCTAGATTGGTTGATACCGACACGCTCAAGTTGCGCTTAACCAATTTTACTTGGCTCAAAAACAACACAATAGCTTTTGACCAACAGTATTCGGCTTCGCTTTTCAATATTGCTTCAGACCGCATGGTGATGGATTTGGATTATACTTTTTCTTTTACCGACAGCAAAACTACAATTGGCAGGCAGTTACAAAATATAGAAGTAAGCGACAGCCGTCAATACGTTGCTTTGCAAGACTTTCAGAATAAAAAACCAATTTTATATCTAAAATCGTCGGCTATTCCCGATGCCAATGCTATTTGTAGCAATGCTCAGTTTTTAAGCTTTACGCCTAACAGTAAGTACGTTATAGCAAAAAAAGATGGAAAGTTGGGATTTGTAAGAGCCGCTGAAATAGAAGCCATAAAAGACAACATGGCTGAAATTAAATTTTATGCCTTTTCTGACGAACTGAAAGATCCTGTTCCTGAAAAAGAAATTGATGAAGATGCACTAGCTCCAGAAAATTATGTATATCACAGAATGCAAAATTTCAAGCACATTAGCAGTGTACCCGAAAGTGAATTGGTCAATTTGTACCTCAAAACCATTGAAGTAACTGACACTCTTACCGGTTTGCAAGTGCATTTAATGGACAAAAACGGAACTTATTATTACGGAGCTTCGGAATATAAATGGATGCACATTTGGAAAAACCTACTGCTGCAAGATGAAAAAGGACGCATACAAGAGGTAACTAAATTTAGAGTTTTTGAATATTCCGAACGCGATAATTTGCCTACCGCTTTGGCTATTGTGATGGATCACAGCGGTTCTATGGGACAAAAAAGAGCATTTACTTCGCAAGAAGGCGCAAAAATGTTGATTGAAAAGAAGGCAAAAAAAGATGCACTCACCATTATAAAATACGATAGCAATATTGGCGTAGAAGTGCCACTTTCGCCAACAGAAGAGCGACTTAGAAAAGATTTTAAGGTAGAAGGTTTAGGCAAATATGGCGGCTCAACATCTCTGTTAGATGCAGTGGATAAAGCGGTTAGCGTTTTGAAAAATGCAGAAGGCTACAAACGAAAAGCGGTTATTATATTCACCGATGGAAACGAAAATTCATCGCTCATTAGCAAAGGGCAAATGCTCAAATCGGCTGCTGCTAACGATGTTAGCGTTTTTACCATTGGCTTTGGCGATTACGTGAGCGAAGATTACCTCAAAGCCCTTGCTTTTTATACGCAAGGAAGCTATTATCGTATTTTCAACACTACCGATTTCAATTGGGTTTTTGAAGATGTATATCGGAAAATACGAAATTACTATTCTATTCGTTTTGAGACAGATACCATTGGTGTTTATTCTGCTTTGCTACAAATTGAAATTGATGAAAATCGAAAAGACGAATTAGCCACTACTTTCGATAATACGCCTTTCGATTTTGATTTGCTCGATGAAAATGATTTCGATTATGATTTCAAAGCTCCCATTAGAGAGATAAAATCTAGCGACTTAGAATTAAAAGACCTTGTTGAATACAAAGACAGCGTTCAATTGGTTAAAAATGAAATGACGCTCAAAAAAGAAGCTGAAATAAAAAAGCAAAAGGAGGAAACACTAAAAAAGCAGAAAGAAGATTTTAGCAAAATTAATTTTCCTAAAATTCAATTTCTTTACAGCGAAGTAAAAATAATAGAAGGTAGCGAAAAAGGAATTGACGAAGTGGTCGCATTTATGAAAAAATATCCCGACGTGTCAATCGAAATAGCCGGACATACTGATAATGTTGGCAATTCTGACGAAAACATACTTCTTTCGCTTGCTCGTGCAAAAGCGGTAAAAATGCTGCTCGAAAAAGAGGGTATAAAATCGAAACGAATAGATGTACAAGGCTTTGGTGATAAATTTCCACTGAACTCGAACAAAACCGAAGAAGGAAGAGAAAAAAACAGACGAGTTGAATTTAAAATTATAGAATAAAATATTCTATCAAAACATTAAAATAGTTACTTTATGAAAGCGAAACAATATATTTTATTACTATTTTTATTTTTAATAACAAGTTGTTCTAAATCTCAAAATATGATAAATTCAGAAACAGTAAAAGAGCTTGACCTCAATAGGTATCTAGGTACATGGTACGAACTAGCTCGCTATCCGCATTCGTTTGAAAAAGACTTGGTTGGAGTTACTGCAACATATTCTTTGCGCCCCGATGGCAAAATAAAAGTAGTAAACAAAGGCTTCAAAAAAACACTTAATGGCGAAATGAGCCAAGCCATTGGCAAGGCTAAAATACCCAATTTAAAAGAGCCGGCAAAGTTAAAAGTATCGTTTTTTTGGTTTTTTTATGCCGATTATTATGTTCTTGAACTAGATAGCGAATATCAGTGGGCTATAATTGGCAGCAAATCGCCTAATTATTTATGGATTTTGAGCCGAAAACCTCAAATAAGCGACGAATTGTACGAGTCGCTTCTGGAGAAAATAAAAAGCAGAGGCTATAAGCTTGACAAACTAATTAAAGTAGAACAGAAAAAATAAACAGACAAAATAGTAAATTCCGTTTAAAATGATTAAGTTTGCGCTAATTAGAGTTTGTTTATAAAGTCAAAAAAAAATAGCACAATTCTTCAATTCTGTGTAAAAAAACATGAAATAGATAAAATAACAATAGAACAATTTAAGAATGTAACAATTTGTTCTTAGAATTTCGATTACTATCAAGTTATGCTATCAAAATATTGATAAACAAATGAATAAGAAAATATTTTGCAAATTTGATTAACGAATAGAAAAATTGATTAATTTTGTAAAAACATAAAATATAAAATTATGAGTATAGTAAACCCAAAAATAGATTTAGTTTTTAAAAAACTGTTTGGAACAGAGCAAAATATTCAACTTTTAAAATCGTTGGTTAATTCAATATTGCCAATAGACGAGCAAGTTGTAACATTAGAACTTAAAAATCCTTACAATCCGTCTGATTATCTAAACGGTAAAATAACATACCTCGATATTAAAGCAACTGACGAAAATGGAAAATGGTATGATATTGAAATACAAGTTGCACCGTATGATTTTTTCGGAATGAGATTGCTATATTATTGGTCAAAACTTTATGCTTCGCAATTAAAATCGGGACAAACTTATAATGATTTACGAAAAACAATCGTAATAAGCTTGATTGATTTCAATTATTTCAAAGACCCTGAAGGACAAGAAAAATACCACAGACGAATTGGATTATGCGATTTTGATACAAAGGAAATTTATGAACAAACAGACGGGCTTGAATTACAATTTGTTGAACTAAAAAAATTCAAAAAAGAATTACCCGATGTTCATTCAACACTTGAACGTTGGATTACTTTTATTAACAAAGCACATGAATATACAAAAGATAATTTGCCAAAAGAATTAGCAAACGATGAAAATATAAAAAGTGCAATGGAGCAACTTGAAAGAATGTATTTCAACGATGTAGAGAAGGAACATTACGAAAGTCAGGAAAAAAAATATTTGGATAAACTTTCTTATGAGAAGCAGGAAAAACTCAGAGAACAACAAGAATTACAAAGAATTGAAAGTGCAGAAAATAAAGGAAAAATCGAAGGAAAAATCGAAGGAAAAATCGAAGGAAAAATCGAAGTGGCAAAAGGTCTAAAAGCCGACGGAATACCAAACAATATAATTGCAAAAAATACAGGTTTAACAATAGAGCAAATTGAAAAACTCTAAATTTAAACTTTGTACAAGAAAATTGCATTTTCTGGAAAACCAAATATTTTTCCTTTGAAATCGCACAAAAAATAACGGCGCAAATTACTATCCGTTACGATATTAAAAACAAAATAGCAAACTATTTTTATGGAAAAAAAAGAAACATTGATGCCAATAGTGAAAGCAGACGAATGGTTATTGCCTGTAAATATTGACATTACACAACGTTACGAGCGTTTTAAACATCGCTTGGAAGAAATAAACAGCAGGTATGGTAGTTTGAGTAAATTTGCCGACGCATATAATTTTCTGGGCATACATTACAATAAAAAAGAAAAAGTTTTTACTTATCGTGAATGGGCTCCGGCTGCGAACGAAATTTTTCTATTTGGCGATTTTAACAACTGGAATCGTACTTCACACCCCCTGTATCGCATCGAAAACGGAGTGTGGGAAATCAAATTGCCATACTCAGAATACAAAAATACATTTGTACATAATAGCAAAATAAAGGTTTTAGTAAATGCAGCCAATGGCTGGAATGAACGCATTCCGGCGTATATTTCGCGAGTGGGACAAGACCCGGGAAGTCCTAATTTTTCGGGTTTAGTTTGGCTACCCGAAAAAGCTTTTGATTGGGCTGGCGATGAGTTTGATGCACAAAGTATAGGGCAACCGCTTATTTATGAGGCTCATGTGGGCATGGCAATGGAGGAATCAAAAGTGGGCACTTACCTCGAATTTGCCGACATTCTTTTGCCTCGCATCAAAAAAGCAGGATACAATACCGTGCAGCTTATGGCAATAGCCGAACACCCTTATTATGGGTCATTTGGCTATCATGTTGCCAATTATTTTGCTGTAACTTCGCGCTCAGGCACACCCGAAGAACTAAAATATTTGGTTCGCAAGGCACATAGCTTAGGCTTGGCTGTGATTATGGATATTGTTCATTCACATACTGTTAAAAACCTAAACGAAGGCATTGCTGAGTTTGACGGAACGGTAGCGCAATATTTTCACGAAGGCGGCAGAGGGCATCACCCCGATTGGGATTCAAAGCTTTTCAATTATGGAAAAATAGAAGTGCTCGAATTTTTACTTTCAAACGTAAAGTATTGGATTAAAGA
>JFJP01005912.1_pt1 | contig 19262 bp, 15 predicted proteins | sample 431651 | NCBI WGS metagenome assembly JFJP01 (sample SAMN02602958, study PRJNA72255) | Microbial mat metagenome, whole genome shotgun sequencing project. | biome: fresh water; feature: sink hole; material: water; isolation source: purple microbial (photo- and chemosynthetic) mats found in...
GGGCTGGGGGCGTTTTTATTAACTTTTTTCGATTCTTCCGGATCGATTCGATTGAGAGCTTAACTTGGTTGATTTTTCGCCTTTTTCAACCCTCAAACGTGCCATCGGTGGCGCACCTGCCGAGCCGACGACGCTGGGGCGTTTCCAACTCAGACGCCTGCTGGGGCAGGGTGCACAGGCCAAGGTCTGGCTGGCTTTTGACCCCCGGCTTGAGCGTGAAGTGGCGATCAAGCTGATGCTGCCGGTGCAGCAGACCAGCGCCAATGCGGTCAGTCAGTGGCTTCAGGAGGCGCGCAGTGTCAGCCGTCTCACGCATCCCAACATCGTGCCGGTGTTTGAGGCCGATGTGCAGGACCAGCAGCCGTATCTGGTGTTCGAATATGTACCTGGCCAAACCCTGACCCAGCAGTTGCAGGCAAACGGTGCCATGCCCGCGCCGCAGGCCTGTGCCTTGATGCAGGATGTGCTCAGCGCACTGGTGGCTGCGCATGACGCTGGCGTGGTGCATCGTGACCTGAAACCGTCCAACGTGCTGATTGACAACAACGGTCGGGCCCGGGTGATGGACTTTGGTATTGCCGCCCGAATCAATGTGGCGCAGTCTGGGGACGAGGTCGAGGTGGCGGGTAGCCCGGCATATATGGCGCCTGAGGCGGTGCGCGGTGAAGCCATTTCGCCCCTGATGGATGTGTATGGTGCCGGCCTGATGCTGGCCGAAATGCTGCGTGGCCGACCGCTGCGGGGGGGCACCGACCTGCACAGTGCGCTGCAAAAGGTGGCCCACGAACCACTGCTGTTGCCGGCCGATCTGCAAGAGCGGCTGGACGACCCTTTACGCGCCATGTTGCTGCGGGCTACCGCCTTTGAGGCCCAGCAGCGTTACCCAAGTGCCCAGGTTTTTTTAGATGCCTTGCAGGGGTGGACGGGCAATCGCCAGCCCGAGCCGGTGGCTGATGGGTCGGCCCCGGGATCAAAAAACAGCACGCTGGAATTCCTGTTGCGTCGCATGCGTTACAAAAGTGACTTCCCGGCCTTGTCAGAGTCAATTGGCCGCATCCAAAGCATGGCTGGGTCTGAAAAAGAGAGCATCAGCAGCGTCACCAATGAAATCCTGAAGGATGTTGCGTTGACCAACAAACTGCTGCGATTGGTCAACAGTGCCCACTATGCCCGCGGCAGCAGTATTGGTACGGTGTCTCGCGCGGTCAGCCTGGTCGGGTTCAACGGCATTCGCAACATGGCGCTGAGCCTGGTGCTGCTGGAGCACATGCAGGACAAATCGAACGCGCACTTGCTGAAGGAAGAATTTTTGCGGGGCCTGATGGCCGGTTCGATTGCGGCTGAACTCGGCAACACCACGACCGAGGGTGAAGAGGCTTTTATTGGCGCCCTGTTTCAGAACCTGGGGCGGATGTTGTCGCAGTTTTACTTTCCAGAAGAAGCGGCCAGCATTCGTGCGCTGATGACAGCCACGCGTGATCCCATGAGCGAGGAGGCCGCTTCCATCCGGGTGCTGGGCATGGGCTTCGAGGCATTGGGGCTAGGGGTTTCCAAGGCCTGGGGTTTGCCTGAAAGCATCCAGCGCTGCATGCTTCGACCGGTGGGTGATCCGCCCAACCGGGTGCCGCCCGAGGCCGCTGGCCGTGTGCGCTGGAGTGCGCGCGCCGCCAACGAACTGGCCAACGCCATGCTGCATGGCGACCAAAAAGAGGTTGAACACCGTCTGTCGCAGATTGCCAGACATTACAGCAAGGCGCTCGGACTGCCAGCCCAGCACATTCAGGAGGCCACTGCCACGGCGCGCAAGAAACTCATCGAGTTGGCCAGTGCGATGGACTTGACGGTACGCGCGGGTTCACCCGCATCGCACCTGCTGACGAGTGGTGTAGAGGTCACACAGGTCCATGTCGAGTATTCACCCGGGGATGCCGATACCCTGGGATCGACTGAACTCCAGGCCACCCAGGTCATTGGACCCCGGCAAGTCGGTGCCGCCCCGGTCAAGACCGACCACGTCACCCAGACCCTGGCCGCTGGCGTGCAGGACATCACCAATGCCATGGTGGAAGACTTCAAGCTCAGCGATGTGCTGCGCATGATTCTGGAGGCGATGTTTCGGGCCCTTGAGTTTCACCGCATCATTTTTTGCATGCGCGACCCTAAAACCGACACACTGACCGGCCGGTTTGGGCTGGGTGCGGGCGTGGAAGGGGTGGTCAAGTTGTTCAACGTCCCCATGAACGCGTCCGGCCTGCCCGACCTGTTTGCCACCATCTGCAACAAGGGTGCCGACACCCTGATCAGGGATGCCAGCGACCCGCGCATTGTCGAGCGCCTGCCGCCCTGGTACCGCAAAACCTACAACGCGCCCACTTTTCTGATCCTGCCTTTGCTGCTCAAGGGGCGACCCTTTGGCCTGATCTACGCCGACAAGATCGAGCCTGGCGGGTTGGTGGTGGACGACAAAGAGCTGGCGCTGCTACGCACCCTGCGCAATCAGGCGGTGATGGCGTTTCGCCAGTCCACCTGAAGTTAGGCAAGGTTTTGGCATCAAGCCCTTATTGTTAAAGCGATAGGCACTATTGAATCAGGAGCGTTACAGATGTCCAGCGTCTGCTGTCACTGCGCGGTCCAGCCACCGTCCATGTTCCAGGCCACGCCACGCACGTTGTTGCCCGCCGGTGAGCAGAAAAACACCGCCAGTGCACCCAGTTCCTCAGGTGTGGTGAACTGCATCGACGGCTCTTTTTCACCCAGCATCAGACGGATGGCTTCATCGTTGCTGACCCCCAGCGCAGCAGCCTTGGCATCGATCTGCTTTTGCACCAGCGGTGTCAGCACCCAGCCCGGGCAAATGGCATTGCAGGTGATGCCGGTGGTGGCGTTTTCCAGCGCGGTGACCTTGGTCAGCCCGACCACGCCGTGTTTGGCCGCCACATAGGCAGCCTTCTCGGCCGATGCCACCAGCCCATGGATCGATGCCACATTGATGATGCGGCCCCAGCCGGCTGCCTGCATGGCAGGTAGTGCCAGCCGGGTGGCATGAAAGGCGCTGCTCAGGTTGATGGCAATGATGGCATCCCAGCGCTCGGGGGCAAAGTTCTCAATCCGTGCCACATGCTGAATGCCGGCGTTGTTGACCAGAATGTCAACCCGGCCAAAGCGGCTGGCGGCATGGGCCATCATGTCGGCAATGTCGGCCGGTTTGCTCATGTCGGCGCCGTGGTAATCCACCGGCACGCCCAGCGCAGCCACTTCGGCCCGAGGACCCGCCACGTCACCAAAACCGTTGAGCACGATGTTGGCGCCCTGGGCCGCCAGGGCTTTGGCAATGCCAAGGCCAATGCCGCTGGTGGATCCGGTGACGAGTGCTGTTTTACCCTTGAGCATGGTGTTCTCCAAAATATATTGATGGAAATCCGGCTTCTGCTGAAGGCCGGGTTCGAGTTTGAATTAGGATGTTGCCGTGACACCAACCCTGTGCGTGTCTGCGTCCAACCCCGTCATTATCCAGCCCCCCAACCCACCATGTCCGACCCGAACCTTCAATTTGTCAGTTGCCCCGATGCTCATGGTGGCCACCGCATGGCCTACTGGCAATGGGGCAACCCTGCCGCCGGTCATGTGGTGTTGTGTGTGCATGGCCTGACCCGGCAGGGGCGTGACTTTGACACACTGGCGCGTGCCGTGTGTGATCGGGCTGGCGCTGCGGTGCGCGTGGTGTGCCCGGATGTGGTGGGCCGTGGCAAGAGCGACTGGCTGAAAGACCCGCAGGGCTACCAGGTTCCTTACTACGCTGCGGACATGCTGACTTTGCTGGCGCAATTGCAGCCCACCACTCTCGATTGGCTGGGTACCAGCATGGGTGGCTTGATTGGCATGGCGGTGGCAGGCCAGCCCGATCTGCCCGGGTTTGCCCGGATACGTCGACTGGTCCTCAACGATGTCGGCCCCACCATCGAATGGCAGGCCCTGCAACGCATCGGTCAATACCTGGGCCGGACCGGTGATTTTCAGACCGAGCAGCAGGCCGCCGATGCCACATGGGCCGTCTCGGCCAGTTTTGGCCCGCATACTGCGGCGCAATGGCTGGCCATGACCCGGCCGCAGCTCAAACCCATTTCCGAGGGCTCCAGCCGGCTGACTTTGCATTACGACCCCGCGATAGCGCAGCCATTTGCCGCGTTGACGCAAGAGTCGGCGCTTCAAGGCGAGGCCCTGTTGTGGCAAGCCTATGACCAGATCACGGCACAGACGCTGCTGGTGCGCGGTGCCGAGTCTGATTTGCTTGCCAAAGCGACGGCCCTGGCCATGACGCAGCGTGGCCCCAAGGCGCAGTTGATCGAGTTTGCCGGTGTCGGTCACGCACCGACCTTTGTGGCACCCGACCAGGTGCAGGCGATGTTGTCCTTTTTGCTGGACTGAACCGGTACCCGGTGGGCATGAAAAGTCTCCCGATCCGACCCCCGGCATCTGGGCAGACCGCCCAGGTGGTTTCGCCGGTAGTGACCGCCACGCAGAACAGCCTGCCAGAACAAGCCGATGCGCTGGCGCGTGCACGGGCCTTTGCCGAGCCGCTGCTGGCCAGCCAATTGCTGGACTCCGGTGAAAGTGTTTTGGCCCACGCCGATGCGGTAGCCCATATTTTGCGTGGCATTGGCGGGTCGCCGGCCATGCAGGCCACCAGCTATCTGGTGTACGCCTGTGATCATCTGAACAAACCGCAGGACGTGATCGCCAAGGCTTTTGGTGAAAACTTTGCTGCGCTGGCGCTGGAAACCGCCAAGCTGGTGCGGGTGCAGCGCCACGCGCGCCAGGCACGGCTGGCGCGACAACCGGCGGAGCTCGGCACGGCTGCCATGCAGCAGGATGCTGCGGTGCAACTGGAAAATGTGCGCAAGATGCTGCTGGCGTTTTCGCGCGATTTGCGGGTGGTGATGCTGCGCCTGGCTTCGCGGTTGCAGACCCTGCGTTATTTTGCCGCGACCAAGCTGCCGGTGCCAGAAAGCATCGCGACTGAGGCCTTGCAGGTCTTTGCGCCGCTGGCCAACCGGTTGGGGATCTGGGAAATCAAGTGGGAAATGGAAGATCTGGCGTTCCGGTTTCTCGAGCCCGACACCTACAAACAGGTGGCCCGACTGCTGGACGAAAAACGGGCTGAACGCGAAGCCAACGTCGAACGTCTGCGCAGCCAACTCGAAACCGACCTGACTGCCCATGGCCTGTCGGCCAGGGTATCCGGTCGGCCCAAACACATCTACAGCATTGTCAAGAAAATGCGCGGCAAGTCACTCGGGTTTGACCGGGTTTACGACGTGCGTGCGTTGCGCATTGTGGTGACCAGCGTGTCCGAATGTTATGGTGCCTTGAGCTGGGTGCACAGCCGCTACACGCCGATTGCCGAAGAATTTGACGACTACATTGCCAAGCCCAAGGGCAACGGTTATCAGTCCTTGCACACCGTGGTGCGTGATGCGGCGGGGCAACCCACCGAGATCCAGATCCGCACCCAGGCCATGCACGACCACGCAGAAAACGGGGTGGCAGCGCACTGGGCCTACAAGGAGGCCGGTGCCAAGGGCTACGCGGGGGTATCGGCCAGCGGTGCCTATGATGCCAAGATTGCCGTGCTGCGCCAGTTGCTGGCCTGGGAGCGCGACTTGTCGGGTTTGCAGCCGCAAACCCAGGCACCCTCGGTGCTGGATGATCGCATTTATGTGTTGACCCCGGATGCCGCCATCGTGGAACTGCCCCGTGGAGCCACGGCCGTCGATTTTGCCTACACGGTGCACACCAGCCTCGGTCATCGCTGCCGCGGGGCACGCATCGACGGTGCCATGGTGCCGCTGAATACGCCGCTCAAGAATGGCCAGACGGTGGAAGTCAGCACCACCAAAGAGGGCGGTCCGTCGCGCGACTGGCTCAACCCCGAGCTGGGTTACCTGGTCAGCCATCGGGCCAAAACCAAGGTCAGAGCCTGGTTTAATGCGCTGGCCATGAGCGTAACCATCGCCAAGGGCCGCGAAGCCGTTGAAAAGCTGCTGCAACGCGAGGGCAAGACGGCTGTCAAACTTGATGATCTGGCGGTGCAACTTGGTTTTGCCAACGCCGAGGCTCTGTTCGAGGACGTCGGCAAGGACGAGTTTTCACTGCGCAGCATCGAGCTGCTGCTGCGTCCGCCCGAAGCGCCCCAGTTTGATGCCGATGCGCCATTGCTGCGCAAGCCCCGCTCGGGTGACAACCCCGGCAAGGGTGGTTTGCTGGTGGTGGGGGTTGATTCACTGATGACACAAATGGCCAAATGTTGCAAACCGGCACCACCCGATGCGATTTGTGGTTTTGTCACGCGCGGCAAAGGGGTCAGTGTGCACCGCACCGACTGCACCAATTTGAAGGAAATGGTCGCCAGAAATGGCGAGCGTCTGATTGAAGTCGAGTGGGGCGTGACACACGCGGCCTCAAATTCGGTCTATCCGGTTGACGTGGCCGTGCAGGCACAAGACCGCCAGGGCCTGCTGCGTGACATCTCGGAGGTCTTCACCAAAGAAAAGATGAACGTCACCGGCGTGCAAACCCAGTCCATCAAGAACGTGGCCTGGATGACCTTCACCGTTGAAGTGGCTGACTCGGGGCGCTTGCACAAGGTGCTGGGCCTGGTGGCCGAACTGCCGGGCGTGCGCTGGGCCAGAAGAAAATAGAAAAAGTGGCTCTAACGCACACTGAATAAGCGCTGGCAGCTCTATATTTGATAGTAAAACGACTGAATACCGAAACCCCATGGCGCATACTTTTCTATGGCACGACTACGAGACCTTTGGTGCCAACACCCGCAACGCCCGCCCGGCGCAGTTTGCCGCCATCCGCACCGATGCCGATCTGAACCCGATCGGCGAGCCGTTGATGCTGTATTGCCAGCCCGCGCCCGATTTTCTGCCCAGCCCGGCGGCTTGCCTGATCACCGGCATCACGCCGCAGCAATGTCTGACCAAAGGGGTGCCTGAGTACCAGTTTGCCGGGCAGATTGAGCAGGCCTTGAGCCTGCCCGGCACGGTGGGCGTGGGCTACAACACCATCCGCTTTGACGACGAGATCACCCGCTTCATGTTCTGGCGCAATCTGATCGACCCATATGCGCGCGAATGGCAAAACGACTGTGGTCGCTGGGACTTGCTCGACGTGGTGCGCACCGCCTATGCCTTGCGCCCGGATGGCATGCAGTGGCCGGTGAATGCCGACGGCAAGCCCAGTTTCAAGCTGACCGACCTGAGTGCCGCCAACGGACTGGCGCATGAGAGCGCGCACGATGCCTTGAGCGACGTGCATGCCACCATTGCGCTGGCGCGATTGATCAAAGCCGCGCAACCCAAGCTGTTTGACTTCAGCTTTGGCCTGCACAAAAAAGATCGCGTCATGGCCGAGCTGGGCATGCCTTTCACACCGCAAAACGCCCGCCCGTTCTGGCACATTTCGGGCATGTTTGCGCCTGAGCGCGGTTGTCTTGCGCTGATGTGGCCGCTGGCCATGCACCCGGGCAACAAAAACGAGCTGCTGTCCTGGGACCTGGCGCAAGCTCCGCGTGAGCTGGCCGATCTGAATGCCGAGCAAATTCGCCTGCGCCTGTTCACCAAAACGGCTGATTTGCCGGCAGGCATGGCACGTCTGCCCATCAAGTCGGTGCATCTGAACCGGTCGCCGATGGTGATGCGCAACCTGAAAGTGCTCAGCGACCCGATGGCACGGCGCTGGGGTATCGACGTGGCCGCGCAGTTGCAGCACGCCCAGGCCGCGCGTGATCTGCCCGACATGAGCGCCATTTGGGCGGCCGTGTTCAAGCGTGAGGACGAGGTGCGACTGGATGTGGACGAAGACCTTTACAGCGGTTTCATTGGCAATGCCGACCGCCGCCGCTTGAACGAACTGCGTCATAGTGCGCCTGAGCAACTGGCGCGTGCCCGGCCGACATTTGATGATGCGCGTCTGACGGAGCTGCTGTGGCGCTACCGGGCGCGCAATTTTCCGCAAAGCCTCAGCGCCGAAGAGGCAGCCCGTTGGGAGGCGCATCGTGCCGCCCGGCTGTTCGATGGGGCCAGCGGTGCCCTGACGGTGGCCGCCTTGTTTGACGAGATGGACAAACTTGCCGAAACCGCCGGCGAGCGCGGCGAAGCGATCTTGGGCGCGCTGTACGACTACGCCGAGATGATCGCGCCTGCGTGATCAAGAGCGCCAGGTGGCCCAGGCGATCACACAGCCGTATCCGATGCCGCTGTCACAACGGTATGGACAAAGGGGGTGTCCCTTTAGCCCCACAACGGGTGGAATCAGGTGCTGCTGATGGCCTCAGTTTCAGCAATCAGCGATGGCACGAACAAAAGGGGTGCAAGCAGCGATTCGCGCTGATCCAGGCACTTTCCTGGTGGGTCGCAAAGTCTGAGATAGAGCCCATCCACATGGCCATGATCGCCACAACGGGTAGCAGATTTGGGGTCGGATCCCAATTCGGCACCCTGGCGTGTGCCGGGGTGACGGGGCATCACCGAATTGGACTCTGACCCCAATTCTGCGGACCATTGACGGTCGGGCAGGCCCACCGAGTTGCCAGAAATTTACGAAAAATCAGGCTGTAGCGCTTATGCAGAAAGCGTTGGCTGCTATTGGTTTGATACCACTTGCGGCATCATGCCATGATATCGGGGTCTGAGCCCGATTCGGTTTGACGCACCTGATACAAGCAGCCGTAGCGGGTCAAATCGGGATCTGACGTGCGCCGGGCGACCGGCAAGGAGGAAAGGGTGAAAGTCCCATACGATGAAGAACTAGCGAATCACATTGTCACCGAGTCATGCGCGGCGTACCGTGAGGTGCGACGTGAAGCGCTCGCAGACCATGATGGTGATCAGTCAATGGTATGAAGACAGCGGCTTGACGCAAACGGCGCCGGCCAAGACGCTGGGGTTGACGCAACCGCGCCTGAATCAGTTGCTCAAAGGCAAGATTGACGAATTCAGCTTGGATGCGCTGGTCAACCTGGCCACCTGCGCCGGTATGCGCGTGGATTTGACCATTCGGCCGATGGCGGGAGTCGGGTAACTGCGTTTGTTAGGTTTATTGGGCTCGGCAAGGCCTGATATTTATGTTTTTTTTACGGCACGATGATCTCTTTCTTCCCCATTTTTACGCCCTGAAAAATATGCTTCTCCCATCGATTTGATTGGAGAAGGACGATGGATATCGTGTTTGTGCTGGTTGTCGCCCTGCTGTGGGGTGTGACGGCCTTGCTGGTGATGGGTTTTGTGCGGCTGGATCAACCCCAAAAGGAGCCATCATGATCAGCTTGAGCGTCATTTACGGCGCGGGCGGGTTCTGTGCCGCCTTGCTGCTGGTGTATCTGGTTTATGCGCTCATCCGCGCCGAGGAGTTTTGATGAGCGCGTCTGCCTGGGGCCTGCTGGCTCTTTTTCTTGTGATGCTGCTGGCTGCCGCCTGGCCGCTGGGTAGCTGGCTGGCGCGTATCAGTTCTGGCAGTTTGCCGGGCTGGATGCACAAGACAGAGGCACCGCTGTATCGGTGGGCGGGAACAAAGGCGGACCGCGCCATGAACTGGTCGCAGTACGCCTTTGCCTTGCTGGCCTTTAATGTGCTGGGGGTGTTGGTTGTTTACCTGTTGCAACGCGGGCAAGCCTGGTTGCCGCTCAACCCGGCCGGCATGATGGCGGTGTCACCAGACTCGGCTTTCAATACGGCCATCAGCTTTGCTTCCAATACCAACTGGCAAGGCTACGCCGGTGAATCTACCATGAGTTACCTGACCCAGATGTTGGCCCTTGCGGTGCAAAACTTTTTATCCGCCGCCACTGGTATTGCGGTGGTGTTTGCACTGTTCAGGGGCTTTGCGGCCAAATCCACTGGGTTGATTGGCAATTTCTGGGTGGACATCACGCGTATCACCGCCTGGGTGTTGCTGCCACTGTCGGTGGTGTTTGCGGTGTTTCTGGCAGGCCAGGGGGTGGTACAGAACTTTGATGCCTACCAGGAAGTCACCACGCTGGAAGCGTCGCAAACCACTACGCAAACGCTGGCCATGGGTCCGGTGGCTTCGCAAGAGGCGATCAAGATGATTGGTACCAATGGCGGTGGCTTTTTTAATGCCAACTCGGCCCACCCCTTTGAAAACCCCAGCGCGCTAACCAACTTCCTGCAAATGCTGGCCATCTTCCTGATTCCGGCCGCGCTGTGTTTTGCGTTCGGACGCGAAGTGGGTGACATTCGCCAGGGCTGGTCCGTGCTAGCTGCCATGACGGTCATCTTTGTGCTTGCCGTCATGGCTGTCACACCGGCCGAACAGGCCGGTAATCCACTGCTGTTCGCCTTGGGTGTGGACCAATCCGGTAGCGCGATGCAGCCTGGCGGCAATATGGAAGGCAAGGAAGCACGTTTTGGCATCAACGCTAGCGCGCTGTTTGCCACCATCACCACGGCAGCCTCCTGCGGCGCAGTGAACGCCATGCACGACTCATTCACGCCTTTGGGCGGATTGGTTCCTTTGGTGCTGATGCAGTTGGGTGAAGTGGTGTTTGGCGGGGTTGGCAGCGGACTTTATGGCATGCTGATCTTTGCGATTCTGGCGGTGTTCATTGCGGGCCTGATGATTGGCCGAAGCCCAGAATATCTGGGTAAAAAGATCGAGGTGCATGAGATGAAACTCACCTCCATCGCCATCCTTGTGACACCGATTCTGGTGCTGGCGGGCACCGCCATGGCTGTGATGGCTGGCGCTGGAACGGCAGGCATTGCCAACCCGGGTCCACATGGTTTTTCGGAAATTTTGTACGCCCTGAGTTCGGCGGCCAACAACAACGGCAGCGCGTTTGCCGGGTTGTCAGCCAACACGCCGTTCTACAACACGCTGCTGGGGCTGGTCATGTGGCTGGGACGGTTTGGGGTGATCGTGCCGGTGTTGGCGATTGCCGGTGCCTTGTCTTGCAAGAAACGTCTGCCGGTGACGGCGGGAACCATGCCGACCCACGGCCCCTTGTTTGTGTTTCTGCTGATTGGCACAGTGTTGCTGGTGGGTTTGTTGAACTACGTTCCGGTGCTGGCGCTGGGGCCGGTGGTCGAGCATTTGATGCTCTGGCCAGCCGTTTGATGATCAGAGTCACCACAAGAATCGAGTATCAACTATGAAAACAACAACTTTGACCCTGCTGGATCCGGTCTTGCTCAAGCCCGCCGTGCTGGCCTCGTTTGCCAAACTCAGCCCCGCTGTGCAGTGGCGCAACCCGGTGATGTTCGTGGTCTACCTGGGCAGCATCATCACCACCATTTTGGGACTGCAGGCGCAACAAGACATTGGTTTCATTCTGGGCATTTCCGCCTGGCTTTGGTTTACCGTGTTATTTGCCAACTTTGCAGAGAGCCTGGCCGAAGGGCGCAGCAAGGCCCAAGCCGCATCATTGCGCGGACTCAAAACCAGCACCTGGGCCAAGAAGCTCAAAGACCCGGTGCACGGCTCCACCTGGTTGCCAGAGCAAGCTGAGAATTTGCGCAAAGGCGACGTGGTGCTGGACGGTAGATGAGAGCGCCATCACCGGTGAGTCCGCGCCCGTGGTGCGCGAGTCTGGTGGTGACTTTGGCTCGGTCACCGGGGGCACGCGGGTGCTGTCGGACTGGTTGGTGGTGCGCATCACGGTCAACCCCGGCGAATCGTTTCTGGACCGCATGATCAGCATGGTCGAAGGCGCCAAGCGGCAGAAAACACCGAATGAAATTGCGCTCACCATCTTGCTGGTGGCGCTGACCATTGTGTTTCTGGTGGTCACGGTCACGCTGCTGCCTTTCTCGATTTTCAGCGTGGAAGCGGCAGGCTCCGGCACGGTGGTCAGCATCACCGCGCTGATTGCCTTGCTGGTGTGCCTGATCCCGACCACCATTGGCGGTCTGCTGTCAGCGGTGGGTGTGGCCGGCATGAGTCGCATGATGCAGGCCAATGTGATCGCCACGTCCGGCCGGGCGGTGGAAGCGGCAGGGGACGTGGATGTGCTGCTGCTCGACAAGACCGGCACCATCACCCATGGCAACCGCCAGGCATCGGCTTTCCTGCCCGCACCCGGCATCACCGAACTGCAGTTGGCGAACTGCGCCGCACAGTCGTCCATGGCCGATGAAACACCCGAGGGCCGCAGCATCGTGGTGCTGGCGCAGCGTCTGGGTACCAGCGAACCCTTGACCGGTGATAGGCTGGAAGTGCCGTTTACTGCCCAAACCCGCATGAGCGGCATGGATGTAAAAACCCCCGATGGCAGCACCCGCCAGTTGCGCAAAGGTGCGGTCGATGCCATCCGCAAACACGTGGAAGCCCTGGGTGGCAGCGTGCCCGCTGAAGTGGTGCGGGCTTCTGATGAGGTGTCACGGCGCGGTAGCACGCCGCTGGCGGTGGCCGATGACCAGCAGGTGCTGGGCATTGTCGAACTCAAAGACATTGTGAAGGTCGGCATCAAGGCGCGTTTTGGTGAGTTGCGCCGCATGGGCATCAAGACGGTGATGATCACTGGCGACAACCGGCTCACCGCTGCGGCCATTGCCGCTGAAGCGGGTGTGGATGACTTTTTGGCCGAAGCCACACCCGAAGACAAACTCAAGCTGATTCGCCAGTACCAAGCCGAGGGCCGTCTGGTGGCGATGACCGGCGACGGCACCAACGATGCCCCGGCCCTGGCGCAGGCAGACGTGGCGGTCGCCATGAACAGTGGCACCCAGGCCGCCAAGGAGGCCGGCAACATGGTGGATTTGGACTCGAATCCAACAAAGCTGCTGGAAATTGTAGAAACCGGCAAGGCGCTGCTGATGACACGCGGGTCACTCACCACGTTCTCGATCGCCAATGACGTGGCCAAGTACTTTGCCATCATCCCGGCCATATTTGTCTCGACCTACCCGCAATTGGGTGCGCTCAACGTGATGCAGCTCGGCAGCCCCAATTCAGCCATTCTGTCGGCGGTGATTTTTAACGCGCTGATCATCATGGCTTTGATTCCGCTGGCGCTCAAAGGCGTGAAGTACCGCCCGGTTGGCGCGGCTGCGCTGTTGCGCCGCAATATTGCGATCTACGGCTTGGGGGGGCTGGTGGTGCCGTTTGTCGGTATCAAGCTCATTGATCTGCTGTTGGTGGGTCTGCACATGGCTTGAACCCTCATGCAGGCAGGCCTTCAATGCTATCACAATAGCAGCTATTACCGCTTTATTCATAAGGGCTGGAGCCCAATTTGTTATCAATTTAATCAACTTGCAATGCCATCCCCAATTTCACAGACACCGTATGAAAAACATCCTTAGACCCGCATTGGTCCTGTTTATTGTGCTTACTTTTTTAACAGGCATCGTCTATCCGCTGCTGGTGACGGGCCTGGCCCAAGCGCTGTTTCCGTCGCAGGCCCACGGCAGCCTGATCGTGCGAGACGGCAAGGTGGTTGGGTCGAGCCTGATCGGGCAGCAGTTCACTGATCCGAGTCATTTCTGGGGTCGCCCGTCCGCCACCAGCCCGATGGCCTACAACGCATCAGCCTCTGGCGGGTCGAACCTCGGCCCGATGAATCCGGCTTTGACCGATGTTGTCAAGGACCGGGTCGCCGCCCTGCGCGCTGCTGACCCGACCAACCTGGCAGCTATTCCCGTTGATATGGTGACAGCTTCGGCCAGCGGACTCGACCCGCACATCAGTCTCGCCGCTGCACAGTTCCAACTGGGCCGGGTTGCCACCGCGCGCAAGCTGTCCGCCCAGGCGCTGCAAGTCCTGATTGACCAGGCCACGCAGCGCCCGATTCTGGGGTTGCTGGGGGAACCCGTCGTGAACGTGCTGCAACTGAATCTGGCGCTTGATGCACACTTCAGTCATGGCAACACCCGCTGACTCCAGACCAGACCCGGATGCCTTGCTGGCGCAACTCCAGCAGGACGAGTTGGCCGTGCTTCGCGGCAAGTTGCGCATCTATTTTGGTGCCAGTGCCGGCGTTGGCAAAACCTACGCCATGCTCAACGCCGCCCAGAGTGCTCAGAAGGCCGGTCAAAAGGTGTTGGTCGGTATTGTTGAAACCCACGGCCGCCTGGAAACCATGGCCTTGCAGTCCAACCTGCCGCTGCTGCCATTGCGCAAGGTACCGCACCGGGGGCAGGTGTTGCTCGAGCTTGACCTGGACGGCGCCCTGGCCGCCAAACCCGACATTCTGCTGGTGGACGAGTTGGCACATAGCAACGCGCCGGGCTCGCGCCACCCCAAGCGCTGGCAGGATGTGCAGGAATTACTGGATGCGGGCATCAACGTCTGGACGGCGATCAACGTGCAGCATCTGGAAAGCCTCAACGGCACGGTGGGTGCCATTACCGGCGTGCGCGTCAACGAGACCGTGCCCGACACAGTGCTCGACAGCGCCGATGAAGTCGTGTTGGTGGATGTCACAGCCGACGAATTGCTGGCCAGGCTAAAGGCCGGCAAGGTCTATATTCCCCAGCAAGCCGAGCGGGCCAGTCAAAACTTCTTTCGCAAGGGCAATCTGATTGCCTTGCGCGAAATTGCGCTGCGCCGCACCGCCGAACATGTGGGTGACGATGTGCGCACCTGCCGTGCCGAGCACACGCAAAAAACCCTCGCCAGCCACGCCAGCGGCACGCCGGCCTGGAATACTTCGGGCGCGATGCTGGTGTGCGTCGGGCCGCAACAGGGTGCCGAGCATGCGGTGCGTAGCGCCGCGCGGCTGGCAGGTCAGCTCAATGTGCGCTGGTTTGCCGCCTATGTGGAAACACCCGCGCTGCAGCGGCGTCCTGCGCAGGAGCGAGATAGAACGCTGACCGTGCTCAAGCTGGCCGCAGAACTGGGTGCCAGCACCGCCGTTTTGACAGGCGACGATGTGTCCCAGGCCTTGATGGCGCACGCGCAGACCCTGAACTGCGCCACCTTGGTGATTGGACGACCCGACAAGTCGCGCTGGAGCCTGGTTCGGCGGCTGTTTCAGCCCAGCATGACGCGCCAGTTGGCAACCCTGGCACCCAGCATCGACATCATGGAAGTTGGCATTTCTGACAGCGTTCGCAAACTGACCTCGGCGCTACCGCGCGATGTGCAGAGCGACACCGAGACCGGCACATGGGCGGAAGATGGGCCACGCTATGCCTGGGCATCAGGTGCCTGTTTGCTCACCACCGTGTTGGCACTTCCGTTAGCGCGTTGGTTTGACTTGGCCAACATCATCATGCTGTTTCTGCTGTGCGTGGTGCTGGTGGCGGTCAAACTGGGCCGGGGGCCTTCCATGCTGGCGGCGGTATTGTCGGTTCTCACGTTTGACTTTTTCTTCGTTCAACCGCGCTTGTCGTTTGCGGTTGCCGATGTCCAGTATCTGCTGACCTTTGGCGTCATGCTGTCGGTGGGGCTCTTGATTGGTCAATTGACCGCCAATCTGCGATTTGCCGCCCAGGTTGCCGCCACCCGCGAGCGGCGTGCCCAGGCGCTGTTTGAATTGTCACGCGACCTGTCGGGTGCCTTGCTGACCTCGCAAGTGGTTGAGAGCGCCGAGACGCTGGTGCGGCGCACTTTCGGTGGCGATGCACGGGTGCTGCTGCCCGATGCCAATGACCAGCTCAGTTTTGGCAGCCACTTGCCCGCGTCGCTCGACAGCAGCGTGGCTGATTGGGCGTTCTCCCATGGGCAGCGGGCCGGTGTCGCCACCGCCACCTTGCCCAGCAGCCCGTGGCATTTCGTTCCCTTGCAAGCACCGATGCGGGTTCGTGGCGTCCTGGCCGTGCTGCCGGCCAAACCGCGCTGGCTCCTGATTCCCGAACAAATTCAGCAGTTGGAAACATTGGCCCGGCAAATTGCCATTGCGCTGGAGCGGGTGCATTACGTCGATGTGGCGCAAGCCGCGGTAGTGCAGATGGAGTCCGAGCGGCTGCGCAACACCTTGCTGGCCGCCATGTCGCACGACATCCGTACACCGCTGACCGCTTTGGTCGGGCAAGCCGAGGTCTTGGCTGCCTCTGCCGCGCTGACGCAGGACCAACGCAGTTCCGCCCAGAACATCAGCCACGAGGCCCGCGAACTGAGCGCCCTGGTCACCAATATGCTGGAAATGGCGCGTCTGGAAAGCGGTCAGGTCGAGTTACGCAAAGACTGGCAGTCGGTGGAAGAGGTCGTCGGCAGTGCCATCCGCGCTGCACGTCACGCGTTGGGCACGCTGATCGTGCAGACCGAACTGCCGAATGACTTGCCTTTGGTGGAGTTTGATGCCAGCCTGATTGAGCGCGTCTTGGTCAACCTGCTGGAAAACGCGGCCAAGTACGGGGCCAATACCGACACAAGCGCACCGGCTATTGAGCTAAGTGCCAGCGTCACAGCCACCACGCTGGTGATCTGCGTGCGCGATTTTGGCCCAGGCCTGCCGGTGCATAGCAAGGGCAAGGAAGACGACCTGTTTGTCAAATTCACACGTGGTCACCACGAATCTTCTACCCGGGGTGTGGGCTTAGGATTGGCCATCTGCAAAGCCATCATCGATGCCCACCGTGGCAAGATTGTGGCGGCACAAGCCCCAGGTGGCGGCGCCGCGTTTACATTCACCTTGCCCAGAAATCCTCCACCTGAGACCCCATGACCCAAGCTGTCGTCATCCTGATCGAAGACGAGATTCAGATTCGCCGCTTTGTCCGCGCCGCCCTGGAGGCCGAGGGCTGGCAGGTGTTTGAAGCGGACACCGCCCGGCGGGGTCTGGCCGATGCTGGCACCCGCAAGCCTGACTTGCTGATTGTGGACTTGGGCTTGCCTGATGGCGACGGCTTCGACTTGATCCGCGACGTGCGCGGCTGGTCCAACGTGCCGATTATTGTTCTGTCAGCCCGCACGAATGAGGCCGACAAAATTGCCGCATTGGACGCTGGTGCCGACGATTACCTGACCAAACCGTTTGGCTTGGGCGAATTGATGGCGCGCGTCCGTGCCAATCTGCGTCGGCCCAGAACGGTGTCAACTGAAACGCAGAATGAAACCATCGCCAAGGCAGACGTGATTTTTCGATTTGGCGATGTAGAAATCAACCGGTCTGAACGAATTGTGCGCAGCAAGAATGTCGAGGTTCATCTCACGCCGATTGAATACCGCTTGCTGACGGTTTTGGTGGCGAATGTCGGGCGGGTCATCACGCACAAACAGTTGCTTCGCGAAGTATGGGGCCCTTCCCACTCCGAGCAAAACCACTACCTCCGGATTTATATGGGGCACCTCAGGCAAAAGCTGGAGGATGACCCAGCGCAACCGCGGCATCTATTGACCGAGAGTGGCGTGGGATACCGTTTGCTCCCTGATGCATGGGTCTAATGACAAGTCCCCACATGTTTTACTCAAAAACAATAGCTGCCAGCGCATATCCCATAAGCGCTAGAGCCCTATTTCATCTACAAAATCACTGGGTCCCGAAAATCCGGTCGCCGGCATCGCCCAGGCCCGGCAGGATGTAGCCGTGGTCGTTGAGCTGGCGGTCAATCGCGGCGGTGAAGATCGCCACATCCGGGTGCGCGGCGCGCAGGGCGGCCACCCCTTCCGGGCACGATACCAGGCAGACAAACTTGATCGATTTGGGGGCTAATACCTTGATGCGGGTGATGGCGGCAATGGCCGAGTGGCCGGTGGCCAGCATCGGGTCCACCACGATCACATCGCGCTCGGGCATTTCCTGGGGCATCTTGAAGTAGTACTCCACAGCTTGCAGTGTGGTCGGGTCGCGGTACAGACCGACGTGGCCAACACGCGCACCGGGTACCACGCTTAAAAAGCCGTCCAGAATGCCGGTGCCGGCGCGCAGGATCGACACCAGCGCCAGCTTCTTGCCGTCAATCACCTTGGCGGTCATTTTTTCCAGCGGGGTTTCGATCTCGATGTCCTGGGTCGGCATGTCGCGCGTGACTTCATAGGCCATCAACATCGCCAGCTCACCCAGCAGGGTGCGAAAGCTGTTGGTGCTGGCATCTTTGCGGCGCATCAGGGTCAGCTTGTGCTGCACCAGCGGGTGGCCGATGACGTGGACGAGGGGGTCGGTGTTGGAGCTCATAGCCGTGTTTCCGTGGGTCGAAGTGTTGAGAATGCGTTATTTTCGCCAAGTGCGGCGATGGCGCGAGTGGATGATCTTGGCATCCATCAACGCTTGCCGCCAAAAAGCCCGCCAAGTACCCCGCGGATGAGCTGGCGGCCCACTTCCCGGCCGATCGAACTGGCCGCGCTTTTGAACAACTGCTCACCGGCTGAAGTTCGCCGGCCACCACCACCGCCCAGCAGATTGCCCAGACCGGCGCTGATGCTGTCAAACATGCCGCCACCTGGTGCCCCCGGGTCCGGCTCGGCATTGTTGGCAGCGGACTTGCCCTGGGTTTGCGGCCCCCTGCTGTCGGCCTGCTCGGCGCGGGCGACAGCGTGGCCTTTGAGTTTTTCGAACGCGGATTCGCGGTCCAGCAACTTCTCATAAACCCCGGCGACGATGGATTCGGCCAGCAGGGTCTGCCGCTGCTCGGCTGAAATCGGCCCGATCTGGCTGGCCGGCGGCAGCACAAACACCCGCTCGGTCTCAGTAGGGCGGCCTTTTTCGTCCAGAAAACTCACCAGCGCCTCACCGACACCCAGCTCGGTGATGGCCGCACCAATGTCGAGCCCGGCTTTGGGGCGCATGGTGTCAGCCGTCGCCTTCACAGCTTTTTGATCCCGTGGCGTAAACGCCCGCAGCGCGTGCTGCACCCGGTTGCCAAGCTGTGCCAGCACCGAATCAGGAATGTCCAGCGGGTTTTGGGTGACGAAATACACCCCCACACCCTTGGAGCGCACCAGCCGCACCACCAGTTCGATGCGCTCCACCAGCACCTTGGGCGCGTCGGCAAACAGCAGGTGTGCCTCATCGAAGAAAAACACCAGTTTGGGTTGATCCAGGTCGCCCACTTCAGGCAGGGTTTCAAACAGCTCGCTCAGCAGCCACAGCAAAAAGGTGCTGTACAGGCGCGGCGAGTTCATCAGTTGGTCAGCGGCCAGCACATTGACCACACCGCGCCCGGCGCCGTCGGTTTGCATGAAGTCGGCAATGTTGAGCATGGGCTCGCCAAAAAACTTGTCGCCGCCTTGTTGCTCAATCTGCATCAGTCCGCGCTGGATGGCCCCAATGCTGGCGGCGCTGATGTTGCCGTATTCGGTGGTGAAGCTGCTGGCGTTGTCGCCCACATGCTGGCACATGGCGCGCAGGTCTTTCA
>JFJP01006068.1_pt1 | contig 19258 bp, 18 predicted proteins | sample 431651 | NCBI WGS metagenome assembly JFJP01 (sample SAMN02602958, study PRJNA72255) | Microbial mat metagenome, whole genome shotgun sequencing project. | biome: fresh water; feature: sink hole; material: water; isolation source: purple microbial (photo- and chemosynthetic) mats found in...
GTAGTCTCCATGCCCAGTACGACCACATTTGACAAACAAACCGCAGCCTACAAGCTGGAAGTATTGCCCGCCGGTTTGCCGCGCGTTGCCATCGAGATGGGTTCCACCGGCGGCTGGTGGAAGTACGGTGTGGCGGCGGTTGTCGGTCTGGACAGCTTTGGCGAATCGGCCCCTGCGCCGGTATTGTTCAAGCACTTCGGATTCACGCCAGAGAATGTGGCTGATACAGTAGCAGCTGTACTGACCAGGAAGTAAGCAGTTTTGTTTTTTTAAAAAGGAAATCACCATGACTATCAAAATTGGTATCAACGGCTTTGGCCGCATCGGTCGCAACGTGCTGCGCTGCGCCATTCTCAATTTTCCGGACATTGAAGTCGTTGCCGTCAACGATTTGCTGGCACCGGACTACCTGGCTTACATGCTCAAGTACGACAGCGTGCATGGCCGCTTCAAAGGTGATGTGGCGGTGGACGGCAACACCCTCATCGTCAATGGCAAGAAGATTCGCCTGACGCAGGAAAAAGACCCCACCGCCCTGAAGTGGAACGAAGTCGGCGCCGACATCGTGATCGAAGCCACCGGCATCTTCCTGGACAAGGCGGGTGGCGAAAAGCACCTCGCAGCGGGCGCCAAGAAGGTCATCTTCTCGGCACCCAGCAAAGACGACACGCCGATGTTCGTGATTGGCGTGAACGACAGCACCTACGCCGGCCAGGCCATCGTCTCCAACGCCAGCTGCACCACCAACTGCCTGGCTCCAATGGCCAAAGTGGTGCACGACAAATGGGGCATCAAGCGCGGCCTGATGACTACGGTGCACGCCGCCACGGCAACGCAGAAAACCGTTGACGGCCCCTCCAACAAAGACTGGCGCGGTGGCCGTGGCATTCTGGAAAACATCATTCCATCGAGCACCGGCGCCGCCAAGGCAGTGGGCAAAGTGATCCCATCGCTCAACAAGAAACTCACCGGCATGGCATTTCGCGTGCCCACCAGCGACGTGTCGGTGGTTGACCTGACCGTGGAACTCGACAAGCCGGCCACGCTGGAGGAGATCTGCGCCGAGATGAAGGCGCAATCCGAAGGCGCGCTGAAGGGCGTGCTGGGCTATACCGAAGACAAGGTTGTGGCGACCGATTTCCGCAGCGACGCCCGCACCTCCATCTTCGACGCCGACGCCAGCATTGCACTGGATGGCACCTTCATCAAACTGGTAGCCTGGTATGACAACGAGTGGGGCTATTCCAACAAGTGCCTCGACATGGTGCGTGTTGTTGCCAAGTAAGCGCCACACATAAGCCAACAAAAAAGCCCGTGCAGGCAGTCTGCACGGGCTTTTTTGCGCTTGCCATGCATGCGTGCTGTGCAGGTCAGGTGCCCATCAGGCAGTGTCAGATTCCGCAAAGAAGCGGATCGTGTTTCGGCCGGCCTTTTTTGCCTGGTACATGGCGGCGTCGGCTTGCTTCAGGATACTGTCCAGGTCGGCCCTGGAGCCTTCGAACATCGTTACGCCGACGCTGGCGCTACAGCGGTGCGTGACGGCGGTGGCGGTGGCGTCGTCCGATGCCACACGCAATTCGTAGGGTTCGGCCAGGGTGCTGCGGATCTTCTCGGCCACGTTGCGCGCGCGTTCGATCGAAAGCGTCAGATCCACATCGAGTTCGCTGAGCATCACCACAAATTCATCGCCTCCAAGACGTGCCACTGTGTCCATGGCGCGTACGCATTCAGAAAGACGGCTGGCCACGGTCTTCAGAAGCAAGTCTCCCACGCCGTGTCCGTGGGTGTCGTTGAGTGGTTTGAAGTTGTCCAGATCAAGAAACATCAGCGCGCCATAACATCCGCTTCTTCGGCTCGCTGCGAGCGTCTGGTTGAGACGGTCATGCAGCAAACGCCGATTGGGCAGCCCGGTCAGGGCGTCATAGAACGCCAGCTGCCGCACCTGTTCTTCGTGTGCCTGCAAGGTCTTCAACATGCGGTTGAAGTTGGCGATCAGTGCACCCACTTCATCCTGCCTGGCGATGGGCAAAGGCTTTGCCTGCTGGCCCGTCAAAGGCAAGCGCGACAAGGTGCGTGCGGCGTCCAGCAATGGGGTCAACTCATGCCGCAGCATCCACCAGGTCAGCGTCGCCGTCACCACAGTTAGCGCCAGGGTCATCAGCAGAATATGTTGTTGCATGTCGAGCACCGGCGCAAACGCTTCGGAGGTGGGCAACGAAGTCACGATGTGCCAGTTCGCAATCGGAATCGCTTTGGAGGATTTCAAGACTTCGTCGCCATCTGGGTCCACTGTTATGCCCGACCCCTCAAAGCCAAGGATAAAGCGGTCTGACAACGGGTTGGAACCTTCCACCAGGGTTTCCATAATGCGGCGCGTGTCTGTCGCGGTCACCACCAGGCGGTGCTGCGACGCGATGAGCAAATAGCCCCCGGTTCTCCCATACCGGCTTTCCGTGATCTTGTTCAGGAAGCTGGGCTTGCTCAAATCCGTCATTCCCACAAGCACTCCAGCGACCTGACCCTGGCCCACGCGAACCGGTGCCACCATGGCAAATGCGGGTGAGCGCAAGGTCTTGCCAATGACCGGTTTGCTGATGAGCGGCTTGCCGTGCTGCAGGGGTTCAGCCACATAGTCGCGGTCCAGGTAGTTCATACCAACCCGCCCGAGAGCGACCGGCAGTGAGGCCTTGACGGTTCCATCAACACCGGCGAAATACACACCGCCATTGAACAGAATGGAAAGAATCGGTCGCAATTCCAGAAAACGCTGAAGCGCAGTTGCATCTGCCAGCGTGGCCGGGTCCAGCACATCTGCCACGCTTGCCAGCGCCGACATACGATCAGCCAGGCGTTCGTTGACCTGATCTGCGGCAAAAGAAACGGTGGAGAACTGCTGCTCTCCCACTGTGCGCTGCATGTCGTCGCGCAGCGTGTGCCCTGCATACAGTGCCACCGCCCACATGCCGAGTACAAATAACAGCAGGGTGAACGCAGTCACCCTGGTCTTGATGGAAAAATGATGCGTTGCTACTGCAGGCATGGAGGGCGGCAACCCGTTGGGGACATTGGCGCTTGGCGACATTGTGATTCCCAACGATAGCCGCCCACGTGATGTGCGTCAAATGAATTCCATGGATTCAGGCCATCAGACGCTCCCCAGGCGTTGCACACCGCCATGTGCCGCGGCCACCGCGTGCACTATAGCCACTCAGCAGAAGGTGTGGCCTTCTACTGCGCTGCCTGTAATGCGGCTATTGCCTTTGGGTAATGCCCGCAACAAGCCAGCCGCCTGCACCGGCACGCGGTTTGACCAGGTGCCAGACTTCGTCAAAGGCTTCTGGTTGCGGCATATCCTGCACACTGCCGCTAAACCGCACGCTCACCACGTAGCGGTTGGCTTCTTCCACCACGTCTAGCACACTCGCATCCACCTGCACCACCTCGGTTTTGGACACCACTGCGCCGCGGTCGGTGATGTCCATGCGCAACTCGGCGAACATCTCGGGCGTGGTGAACTCACGCAGGTCATCCAGATTGCCGGCATCGTTGGCGGCCTGCAGGCGAATGAACTGTACCTTGGCATTGCGCTCAAACGCGGCAGTATCAAAGTCCGCCGGAATGGCGCTGGGGCCAGCCAGTGCGGAACCAATCTGCGACCCAATTTGTGACCCACCGGCCGAACCCGGCATAGCCACTTCAAAGCGCTTGGGCTGCTGTGTGTCCGAAGGGTTCAATCCAGCGGCCGCGTACTGCATGCCGCCAGGCCCTGCAGCGCCCGCCTGCTGTGCCGCGGCACGCTTGCGCATGACGATGCCAACCACTGCCAGCACGGCCATGACGGCCAGGCCAATCAACAGCATATTGGCCAACTCTTCGCCAAAGCCGAAGTGCGATGCCAGAGCCGCCAGGCCCAAACCGGCTGCCAGACCGGCCACCGGTCCCATCCACGACCGCTTGGGGGCGGCGGCGGCCGCTGCGCCGGGGGCGGCTGCAGCGGCAGCGTTGGGTGCCTGCGCCGGGGCTGCGCCGGGAGCCTTGTCGGGTGCGACCGACTGCTTTTGCATGCCGACAGATTTACCGCCACCCAGGCGTTTTGCCGCTTCCGCGTCGCCCACCCCGAGCGATAAGCCCAGCGTCAGCACGGCGATTAAATAGGTCCAGGTTTTCATCATTTTCTCCAGTAAAAAATCGTTACAAATCAGGGGCGGTTCAATCGCTCGAGCTAAAGCCAAACAGGCTCAAAAGGCTGGTAAACAGATTGAAGACCGATACAAACAGACTCACGGTGGCCAGCACATAGTTGCTCTCGCCACCCTGCACAATGCGACTGGTCTCAAACAGTATGAGGCCTGCAGACAGCAGTGCCACCATCGCCGAGACCGCCAGCGCCATCGCCGGCATTTGCAGCACCATCGCGGCGATGCCTGCGATCAGCGCAATCACCATGCCCACGAATAGAAAGCCACCCATAAAACTGAAGTCACGGCGGGTCACCAGCACGTACCCGGACAACGTCAAAAACGTCACACCGGTCGAAGCCAATGCCAGCGCAATGGTTTGCGCGCCACCCGGCAATGCCAGCGAGTGGGTCAACAGCGGCCCAATCGTCCAACCCATGAATCCGGTCAGTGCAAATACGGCAGCAAGCGCCCAGGCGCTGTTTTGCAGTTTGTGCACCGCAAACAGCAATCCGAACATACCCACCAGCGACAGCACCAGCCCGGGTGCGGGCCACTGGAAGGCCACCGCCGCGCTCGCCACGCCTGCACTGAATAGCAGTGTCAGCGCCAGCAGCGCGTAGGTGTTACGTAAAACGCGGGTGGCGCCGTCACTGACGCCCGCCAGCACGGGGCTGGTCGCGCCTGCGTAAGTGTTGGTGCGCGCCAGGGTGGATGTCGAATCTTGCATGGTGTGTACTCCTTGAACAATGGTCTTTCAACAGGGTCAGGTCCCAATGACCTGGAGCCGGGTGCGGGCAGGTTTTTGTTCGCGACGCCAGCTGCGCAGCAGCACCCGCGAAGCGCGTCCCAGGGCGCGATCCAATGCGGTGCGCCAGTCGCGCGCCACCGCAGTAATGACGACGGTGCCAGCGCCATCGGTTTTAAGTTCCACCTGGCAGCGCTTGTCTACACCGCCGCGCGGGCCATTGGTGTCGGCAAACTGCACCTTGGCGCGTGGCACCAGCCAGCTCAGGCGCCGCATGACAAACTGCACGCGCTGGATCGCCAGATCGCGCATCTGATGGCCCTCGGCATCACGGGATTCGAAGATGATGTGCATGGTACGTTTCTCCTGTGGGTTGAATGAGCCTCGAAGATAGGGCTGTTGGTGTTTCTTAAAAAGCAGATAATTAGTTACTTACATTCCTATAAAAGCTGAGTATGAGCACTACATTCAATTACAAACACCTGTATTATTTTTGGGTTGTAGCCAAAGAGGGGGGCATTTCGCGTGCCGCTGACAAGCTCGACATGGCGGTGCAGACGGTGAGCGCCCAGGTTCGCGAACTTGAACGCGCACTGGGCTATGCGCTGCTCAAGCCCGCCGGGCGCGGCCTGGTACTTACCGATGCCGGCATCGCCGCCATGCGCCAGGCCGACCTGATCTTTCAACTCGGAGAGAGTCTGCCTGCCCTGGTGCGCGATGCGGTCAGCACGCCGACCGTGCGACTCAGTGTGGGCATTTCCGATGGTTTGCCCAAAACCATGGTGCGACGCTTGCTCGAGCCAGTGATCGCTGAACCCAACTTGCGTCTGTTATGCCATGAGGACGAGTTTGACGACCTGCTGGGCGATCTGGCGCTGCACCGGCTTGACATCGTGCTGGCTGACCGGCCCGCGCCCGCCAATCCAAACATCAAGCTCTATACCCATGCCATGGGCTCTTCGCCACTGGCCTGGTACTGCAGTGCCGAGCTGCTGCAGGCCGCCAAAGTGGACTTTCCCAACAGCCTGGCCCGGGTTCCCGTACTGCTGCCCACCGACCACACGGCGGTGCGTGCACGCATCGACCATTGGCTGGAGCAGCGTGGCATTCGCGCGCACATCGTGGGCGAATTTGAAGACAGCGCGCTCCTGGGCACTTTCGGTGCCAGCGGCATGGGCGTTTTCCCGGCGGTGGAACGCGCCAGCGCTGAACTGCTCGGCCAGTACAAGGTGAAGAAGCTGGGACCCTGTGAGGGCGTGCACGAGCACTTTTATGCCATTGGCACGGAAAAAAAGGTACAGCATCCGCTGGTGCAGCGCTTGCTGGACGCCAGCCAGCGCGGCACCAATGCTACGATGCCCCGTCCAGCAAAATCGCATTGAAGGAAACCCCTATGGCCGGCGGAAAAATTTTGGTAGCACAAGGTGGAGGTCCCACCGCAGTCATCAACCAGTCGCTTGTGGGCGTCGCCTTGGAAGCGCGACGCTTTCGCAACATCGAACATGTCTACGGTGCCCGCCATGGCGTGCGCGGCATCATCAACGAAGACCTGGTGCACCTCACCCAGGAGACCAGCCACAACCTGGAACTGGTCGCCAGCACACCCTCCAGTGCGCTGGGCTCCACCCGCGACAAGCCGGATGTGAAGTACTGCCAGGAAATTTTTCAGGTGCTCAAGGCACACGAGATTGGCCACTTTTTCTACATTGGTGGCAACGACTCGTCGGACACGGTGCGCATTGTCAGTGAACAGGCGCGCAAAGCCGACTACGACCTGCGCTGCATCCATATCCCCAAAACCATTGACAACGACCTGGTCGGCAACGACCACACACCGGGCTTTCCCTCGGCCGCACGCTTTGTGGCGCAGGCCTTTGCCGGTGCCAATCTGGACAACGCAGCGCTGCCGGGTGTCTATGTTTGTGTGGTGATGGGACGGCACGCCGGGTTTTTGACTGCAGCCTCGGCCTTGGGCAAGAAGTTTCCGGACGATGGCCCCCACCTCATCTACATGCCCGAGCGCACCTTTGTGCTGGAGAACTTCCTGGCCGATGTGAAAGCCACCTACGAACGGCTGGGGCGCTGTGTGATCGCGGTCTCCGAAGGCATTCACGACAGCTCGGGCAAACCCATGGCCGCCCTGCTGGCCAAAGACCTGGAGCACGACGCGCACGGCAACGTGCAGCTCTCCGGCAGCGGCGCGCTGGCCGACCTGCTGTGCGAAGAAATCAAGAGCAAGCTGGGCATCAAGCGGGTGCGCGGTGACACGCTCGGTTACCTGCAGCGCTCTTTCATTGGCTGTGTGTCGGATGTGGACCAGCGTGAAGCGCGCGAGGTGGGCGAAAAAGCGGTGCAGTTCGCCATGTGGGGCAAGTACGACGGCTCGGTGGCCATCAAACGCACCGGGTTCTATTCGGTGGACTACGAACTGCTGCCGATTCAGGCCGTGGCCGGCAAGACCCGCACCATGGAAGATCACTTCATCACGCCCTCAGGCACCGACGTGACCGATGCCTTCCGCCTCTACCTGCGTCCGCTGCTCGGCTCTGGCATGCCTGATGCCTACCGTCTGCGGACCAACCCCGTCGCCAAGGTGCTGCACCCCGGTTGAAGCCAACTCAGGCGTGCCGGACGGGATGGGCGCCGTGGGACCAGCTGGGGTCGGGGGTCCATGAGTCCAGCCACAGCAGCAGCGCACGCGCGGCCAGCGGGCGTGAAATGCCGTAACCCTGAGCCAGCTCGCAACCCAGACGCAGCAGGCGCTCGCCGTGCAGGGCGGTTTCCACGCCTTCGGCAATGACGCCCCGATGGAATGCCCCGGCCAGGCCAATCACGCCCTTCACAATGGCCAGATCGGCCTCGTCTTCCAGCATGTCGCGCACAAAACTCTGGTCGATTTTGAGCAACTCTGCCGGCAGGCGGCGCAGGTAGGTCAGCGACGAATAGCCGGTGCCGAAGTCGTCCAGCGCAAAGGTCACCCCCAATTTCTGGCAAGCCGACATCACGCCCGACACCTGGGAAGCTCCAGATCCTGCGCCGGCACCTGCGGAAACTGCGCCAGCAGTTCGGCCAGTCGCGCCACGAAGTCGCCAGCCTGCAACTGCATGGCGCTGATATTGACGCTTACCGGCAGGTGCAAACCCTTGGCGCGCCACTGGGCCATTTGCGCCAGTGCGGTTCCAATCACCCACTCGCCCAGCGCGATGCAGACCGGCTGGCCTTCAATCAGCGGCAGGAACAGGCCCGGCGCCAACAGGCCGCGCTCGGGGTGCTGCCAGCGGATCAGTGCCTCAGCGCCCACCACCGTGCCGGATCGCATATTGACCTTGGGCTGGTAGAACAAAACAAACTCGTTGCGCTCAATCGCCTGCGCCACTTGCTGCACGTTTTCGCGCTGGGTTCTTTGTGTTTCGTCCTGGGAAATGTCAAACAACTGGTAGCAGTTCTTGCCCGCCAGTTTGGCCAGCACCATCGCCTGGTCGGCGTGGCGAACCAGCTGGTCGGCGTCGGCATTGTCGTTCGGGTAGACGGTGACCCCAATGCTGGCCGACACCCGCACCGCGGTGGCGTTGAGCATCACCGGCTGCGCCACCGCGCGCAACACCCGGGCCAACACCACTTCGTATTCCTGCACGCTCTCCAGGTTCACCAGCAGCACCACAAATTCGTCGCCTCCGATGCGTGCCAGCGTGTCCGTCTCGCGCAGCACCAGCTTCACCTGGTGCGCCACCTGCTTGAGCAATTCGTCCCCGGCGGCGTGGCCAAAGCTGTCATTCACCGACTTGAAGCCGTCAATGTCAAAGTAGGCCACCGCCAGCGGATGCTTCTGGCGCTGGCTGTGGGCAATGGCCTGCTGCAGCCGGTCCAGCAGCAGCGACCGGTTGGGCAGCGCCGTCAGCGTGTCATAGTGGGCGATGTGCTCGAGCTGGCGCTGGTGGTCCTTCACCGCAGTGATGTCGTTGAGCAGTGCCACATAGTGCAGGGGTTTGCCATCGGCATCGCGCACCATGCTGATACTCTGCACACAGGCATAGTCATGGCCGGCCTTGTGGCGGTTCCACATTTCCCCCACCCAGAATCCATGCGACTTCAGGGCTTGCCACATGGTGGTGTAGTGCGCCGGGTCTTGCCGTTGCGATTTCAGGATGCGCGGATTCTGCCCCAGCGCCTCCTCGCGGCTATAGCCGGTGATGCTGGTAAACGCCGCGTTCACTTCAATGATCTTGTTGGCAGCGTCGGTGATGATGATCGCCTCCTGCGTGTGGGTGAACACACTGGCTGCCAGCTGCAGCCGTGTTTCTGTGCGCTTGCGCGCAGCAATGTCGCGCGTCAGCAGCAACTCGCTGCGGCGCAAACGGCGGCTCTGGTTCCACAACCAGGCGCTGCTGGTGAGCAGCAACAACAACAGCATGCCGGTGGCAGAAATCCACAGCTGGTATCTTCTCCAGATGTCCCATACCGACAGTTCGGGTGCCGAGGTGTATGGCGGTACGCGAAGCCGTCGCAGCAACGCGTCCACGCCGTCATAGTTCGCCGTGTTGGTAAACCCGTGCAACCCCGCCTGGCGGGCCGCAATGTGCTGTGGCCGCAGTGACAGCAATGCCACCGTCAGCTCGCGGGCGGTATCTTCATCCACGTGCGGCAGCACCGCCAGGGGCCACTCCGGGTACAGGCGGGTGGAGACGGCAAACGGGAAAGACGGCAGGTTTTGCCGGTTGATCACCTTGACGCGGTTGAGGTCGAGTTTGCCTTCGCGTGCCAATGCCTCCATCAGTCCGCTGCGCACAAACCCGACGTCCGCCCTGCCATCCAGCACCGCGTCCAGCATGCGGTCATGCGGCATGCCGATGATGACCAGTTCCGATTGCAACGGCAGGCCCACCCCGGCCTCCAGCATCTCAAGGGCCTGCATCTGGTAGCCGCCCAGCGAGTAGGTGTCGGTGATCGCGATGCGCTTGCCACGCAGGTCCGCCAGCGTATTGATGCTGCTGGCGTCATTGCGGGTGATGATCGTGCCACCGAATGCGGCAATTGCATGGTTGCCCACCTGCACCACCTGCGTGGCCAAAGGCGCGGACATGCCATGGCGGTGCTGCAGCACAATGAAATGGCCCGGGTTGGTGAGCACCACATCCACCCGGCTCTGGGCGATGGCAGTGGTCAGCTCATCGAACGTGTATGCAGTGAACTCCACCGGCCGCTGCAGCGCCTGGGTCAGGTAGGCCATCATGGGACGCCACTGGGTGGCGAGCTCGTCTTTTTGCCGGTAGGCCAGCATGCCAAACCGCAGCGGCTCCTGCGCCCAGCAGCCGACGCTGAGCGAACCCCACAGGACCATCAATGTGGCAAGGCAGGCCAGCCATCGCAGGACGCCACGCAGGTTCATTGCGCCTCCAGTGCCGGCAGCCAGGTGCTGCGGTTCAGGTCCGCCAGGTCGTCCGGGCGGGTCAGCAGGCCTTCCTGGACCATCAGGGAGGAAAGCGAGGCGGCTGCAGTCTGCAGTTGGCCACCAGAGGTTCCCAGGTACTCGCGATTGGCCTGCAGGGACGGCAACCGAACGCCGGTCAGTGCCTGGCGCACTTCCGTATAACTGATGCCCAAGGTCGTCGCCATGCGGTAAATGGCGTCTTCACGGTGGTGGTTGATATGCCGTAACCCTTTGAAATGCCCGCTTGCCAGGGCTTGCAAAGACTCCCGGTGCGGGCCAATGTGGTCGGTGCGCACCGCCAGCACATCAAAAATGGTGTCTGGCAGCTGGCGGCTGTCAAACAGCCGCACGCCGCCTTCGCGCTGCAGCAGGGTGGCCACGGGCTCGTAGGTAATGGCGGCGTCAATGTGGCCTGCGCGCCAGGCCTGCAACTGCTGGTCGGCCGGGACATCCACCACGGTGATTTTGGAGCGTGGCAAATGTGCCGAGCGCAGCAACGCGCGCAGCATCAGCACACCCAAAGGCCCGCTCTCCACGCCAATGCGCTTGCCAGCGAGGTCCGCCGCCGTGCGCACGCCCGGCATGGCTATCACCACATCACCACCTTCGGACACGTCAAAAACCAGCGCCACCGTGAGCGGCACGCCCGTGGCCCGCACCTGCAGCACCTCGTCCAGCGTCAAACAGGCGGCGTCCACCTTGCCGGTTTTTATCAGCATCGACGACTCGGCGAGCGTCCGGGTCTCAAACAACATGACCGATTCGGGCAGATAGTGAAAGCCCTTGGCCAGCCGCAAGGTCTCGAACCCGATCCAGGGATTGATCGCCACCTTCATAGGGGATGGCGCAGTACACGCACCCAAACCGGCAGCGGCCAGAGCAGCACCCATCTGACCGACATGCACAAGCAGGCTGCGGCGTTTCATGCCAGTGACTGTAGGCAGTCTTGGCCGCAAGGGAAATGGGGTCGATACCTGAGTTTGGCGGGCGAAACACCTGAGGCTCGCGTTTGCTATCAATATGGGAGCTATCCACGCTTGTGTGGCAAGCGAAAAAGCCACTTTTTCCCACCAAGAACGGGGCGCGCGCTAGATCCGGAGCTGCCCCATGATTTCCCGCGGAATGGCGGTCAGGGTGACGGTGCGCTCCACACCACCGCGCTTGATGGCTTCCTTGGGCATGCCAAAGACGACGCAGCTTTCTTCGTCCTGCGCCAGGGTGTGGGCGCCTGCGGTCCGCATCTCGGCCAGGCCGGCAGCGCCATCGTCGCCCATGCCGGTCATGATCACGCCCAGCGCGTTGGCACCGGCACATTTGGCCACCGAGCGAAACAGCACATCCACTGATGGGCGGTGCCGGTTGACCAGGGGGCCATCCATCACCTCCACGTAATACTGCGCACCGGTGCGGCGCAGCAGCATGTGTTTGCCACCTGGTGCAATGAGCGCGCGCCCGGGAATGACGCGGTCGTTGTTCTTGGCTTCACGCACTTCGATCTGGCACAGGCTATTGAGGCGGTTGGCAAACTCGGCGGTAAATTTCTCCGGCATGTGCTGCACGATCACAATGCCTGGCGTCACCCGTGGCAGGGCGGTGAGCACCACTTCCAGCGCTTGTGTGCCTCCGGTGGAGGTGCCCAGTGCCACCACCCGCTCGGTGGTCTGGATCATGGCGGTATGGTGGTCCGCGGCGGCCATGATCACGTCCGCAGTGTTCTTCTCGCGCACCGGCAGCGGTGCCGACTTCTTCACCTTGGCGCGGGCAGCACCTTTTACGGCGGTGACCAGGTCGTCTTGCGCATCGACCAGAAATTGTTTCAGGCCCAGCGTGGGCTTGGTGATGATGGCCACCGCCCCGGCCGACAAGGCCTCGATCGAGGTTTTGGCACCGGAGAGAGCCAGGGTGGAGCAGATCACCACCGGGGTGGGCCGCTCGGCCATGATTTTTTTCAGGAAGGTAATGCCGTCCATGCGCGGCATCTCGACATCAAGCACGATCACGTCGGGCCACTGCACCTTCATGCGCGCGATGGCCAGAATCGGGTCGGCACAGGCGGCAATGACTTCGATCTCCGGGTCTGCTTTGAGCAGATCGGTAACGACCTGGCGTACTACGGCCGAGTCGTCCACCACCATCACTTTGATACGCGTCATAGCAAATCTCCTTCTGGCTCGCGCCCTGGGGTGCTGGGTGCAATCTGATGGCACCACACATCGCCATTGCTGACATCGAAAACAATCTGCCGGTGGCCGATGCCGAACAGGCTTTCCGACAAAATGGGCACGTTGTGCCGGCGCAGCAGGGCCAGTGCGGCTTCGCCATTGCGTACGCCGACATTCATGGCACCGGAGCGGAACTGGTTGGGGAACATATTGCCGCCCCCAAAAATCTTGCCCTGGCATTGTTGGGCGGCAATGCCCAGTTTGCGGAGTTCGCTGATCATCAGGTCCAGAGCTTCGTCGCCGTAGCGGGCATCGAGGGCCGCCTCTTCGCGGCTCGATGCGCCCCGGGTGGGCAGCAGGAAGTGCGACATGGCACCGACACGCTTGAACGGATGCCACAACGTGATGGAAACGCACGAGCCCAGCATGGTGCGCACCTGGTAGTCGGCATCGGCCACAAAAAACTCGCCAGGCTGCAGAAAAATGTCAATCAAACCATCGATGCGGTGCATATCAGACGACTTTGCGGTAGATCGAGGGCGCCACCTGATCTACTGCGTTGCTAATGCCATTGAGACTTTCCGAATGACCGACAAAAAAGTAGCCACCCGGCTTGATGGTTGCGATTACACGCGCCACCACTTCGCGCTTGGTGTCATCGCTGAAGTAAATCATGACGTTGCGCAGAAAGACAACGTCAAACTGCCCGATATTGGGCAAGGGCGTGTTCAGGTTCACCTGCCGAAACAGCACGTGGCTGCGCAGGCTGCGCTCAATCAACAGCTTGCCCTGGTGTTCGCCGGAACCCTTGAGGCAAAAGCGGCGCAGGTACTCGGGTGGCACATGGCGCGCACGCTCCATCGTGTACAGGGCCTTCGCAGCGCCCTTGAGCACATGGGTGCTGATGTCGGTGCCCAGCACCTCCCAGGGCGTGGTTTCCATGCAGTCGGCCAGTACCATGGCAATGCTGTAAGCCTCTTCGCCCGTGGAGCTTGCGGCACTCCATACGCGAAACGGCTGCACGCGGGCGCGCGCTGCCAGCGCCTGGGTGCGTAAAAACTCAAAATGCTTGAGCTCGCGGAAAAAATAGGTCTCGTTGGTGGTGAGCAAATCCACCGCCACCTGCACTTCATCGGGGTGCTGGCCCGAGGTGAGCATCAGGAAGTATTGGCCAAAGCTCTCCAGTCCGTGCAACGTCAGGCGCTTGCCCAGACGCCCCTCCACAAGAGCCTTCTTCTGCTCCGACATGGTGATGCCGGCGGCCTCAAAGATAAAGCGCCGGATTTGCGCCAATTCGGTGTCGGTGATCGGTTTCATACGCGTGGCACCTTCGGGGCGTGCTCCCTAATTCCCCTGTCCATACATCTGTGCATAGCCTTCACTATAGGGCGCACAGCCACCGCGTTGAATCGGGCCAACACCTGAGTACACGGTGGGAAACACCTGAGAGTTGACTGAATCGAGTGTCCCATTGCACCTATGTCAACGCGTCACTTTGGGCCGCCGAGAGGCGGCGAATGGTCAGGGCGCAGCGTTGGTCTATCAGGGAGACGATCTGGTCGATGACGGGGTGGTGGTTGCCGTCGCTGTGGAACGCCGCCTGAGTGGCGTGCGCCAGGGCTGGCAGGTGCCTGGCAATGTCCAGAATGCGCTTCTTCACCTGTGCGGGTGACAAGGCGGCATCCAGGGCGAACTGCTCCCAGTGCCGCGCCATCACTTCCGAAAACTTGTACTTGCTGCCAATCTTCATGGCCATCTTGTCGGTCAGAGTCGGGTAAACGGCGGTGCACAGCACGTCGTACAGCGGTGTGAGCACCGCGCCTGTCGGGGTGTATAGCAGCGAGAAGTTTTTGCCATGGGCATCGTGGTTGCCGGTCAGGGCGTTGAACACGACATAGTCCAGCAGCTTGAGCGTGTGCGGCGCGCTGGGGCGGGTGGAGCTTCGCACCAGCGCAAAGGCTTGGGCCAGGCCCGGGCCTCCTTCGTTTTGGTACTTGTGCTCCGAGGCGATGCCCAGTGCCTGGCAAAAGTCCTCCTGATGCAGGCGCTGGATGGGTGCCACCCCCGCGGCCAGGGTGGGGCCCCGTTCAACCTGCCGGTCGTACCGCTGCACCAACAAGTAGTGGCGCTGCTGCGTCCCATCGGCAACGAACTGTAGCTTTGTCGGAGCCACGTCCAGCTTCAAAGCGCCAGCCAAAGCCATGCAAAAGGCCTCATTGAAGACGCTGCCCTCCACCCCAGCAATGGGCGGCTTAAGGATGTGGGTGCTGGGCGAGCCCTGCAGGGGCAACCCCGTGCGGTCACCATAGGCATCCAGCACCACCGGCAATTTGTCCTGCGCGCCAGCCAGTGACAGCCGCAGACCATCGTCCCCCGCGCGCATGGGGCGCCGCGGCATTTCATCCAGCACTTGCAGCAGCTGGGTTTGGTCCAGCCAGCGCACCGCTAGGGGGGCCTCCACCGCTTGGGGCGACTGGCCTGGCTCCAGCAGCGTGACGGCACCGGCGCACTCGCCGCCCAGGCTGTCCAGCAAGGCGTAGTCGTTTTGGACGGAAACCTGCAGGGTTTTGGCAATTTGTTTGCGTGTTCCGCCCTCTGGCAGCAGCCCGGCAAAAAACGGGCGGGTTTCCCGGTCGTCAAACGGTTCTGGCCGAATGGGGAGCGATTGTGACAATGGCACCGTGGCATGGGGCGCGTAGGCAAAGCGCAGGCGGCCCTCTACTTGCGACAGGGTGCCCATGTGCGCACCTGACAACCACACTTCGAGGTGGCGCGCCATGTCAGGCCAGGCCTTCCACAGCCAGCGTGCCGCCCAGCGCATGCAACACTTTCAGCAGGGTTTCCAGGCGCACGGTGGCCTTGCCGGCCTCCAGTTCCACGATGAAGCGTACGCCCACGCCCGCAGCCAATGCCAGTTGCGGTTGGGTGAGCCCGAGCTTGCGGCGGGCAGCCAAAACGGCTGCGCCCAGCGCCTGGGGTGAGTTGGTGGGGGTCGCTGTCGTGCCGATCATAGGAATTTCCTGTTCGGGAAATTATTGCTGATCTGATGCGTTGAAGCAAGAAAATTTCCCGATTGGGAAATTAGATGCACATCACCCCCTCAAGCCTATGCAGCCGAACTTGGCACCACAAAGAAAAATAGCCGCTAACGCCCATAGAGCAAGCGTGAGAAGCTATTGAATTAGTAGCGGATTAGGCGTCAGCCAATCACCGCCACGTCGGTTGCGTTGGCAATTCGGATGTTCACACCTTGAAAAACCGCATCGTCTGCTGCAGCTGCTCGGCCTGGCTGCTCATCTCCTCAGAAGTGGCTGCCAGCTCTTCGGAGCTCGATGCGTTTTGCTGCGTGGTCTGGTTCAACTGACCCACTGCCGAGTTGATCTGACCGACGCCGGAGGACTGCTCGCTCGAAGCTGCCGAGATCTCCTGCACCAAATCCGCCGTCTTGCGAATCGCTGGCACCATCTGCTCGAGCAGTTTGCCAGCTTTCTCTGCGAGTTCCACGCTGCTGGTGGCCACTTCGCCAATCTCCTGCGCTGCCACTTGGCTGCGTTCTGCCAGTTTGCGCACTTCAGCGGCAACCACGGCAAAGCCCTTGCCATGCTCACCGGCACGTGCAGCTTCAATGGCGGCATTCAAAGCCAGCAGGTTGGTCTGGGCTGCAATGTCGTCAATGATGCTGATCTTCTTGGCGATCTGCTGCATGGCGGCTACGGTTGCGTTGACCGACTCGCCACCGTCGGCGGCGTCTTGTGCAGCTTTGCTGGCCATGCCTTCGGTGACCTTGGCGTTTTCAGTGTTCTGGGCAATGCTCGATGTCATCTGCTCCAATGAAGCGCTGGCTTCTTCTACACCCGCTGCCTGCTCGCTGGCGGCTTGTGACAAGGCACCAGCCGTGGCGCTTACCTCGGCAGAGGCACTGGCCAGTGCTTGTGCGCCACCATTGACGTCGGCGACCACGCCAGAGAGCTTGCCGATCATCTGTTTCATGGCGTGGAGCACTTGGCCCGTTTCGTCCTTCGATGCGTCATCAATGGACACCGTCAGATCGCCCTCTGCCAGACGGTCTGCCACCAGCTTGGCGGTCTTCAGGGGCTGCAAAATGCTGCGCGCCGTCCACCACAGAAACACCGCAAAAAGGCAGGTGACACCGATGGGGATTCCCAGCATCAGGCGCGTCGATGCGTCGATCTCTGCCTTTGCATTGGCTTCTTCCAGCGCATTGCGTCGTGTCGACATTTCCACCAATTTGTTGACCGCCGCCCGGTGCTGCGCGTAGGGCTTCTTCATTGCCTCCAGTGCTGTGGCGGCAGCAGCACGGTCATTCTTCTGCAAGGCAGGCACAAACTGGTTGAAAGCGATCTGATAGAACGCTTGCGCCGGCTCGTTCACGTTCTTCAAGAGCTGGCTCTTTAGAGCCTCTTCCATATCCTCCTTTTCCCAGAAGGCCAGTCGCGTGTCGTAATCTTTTTTCAGGGACTTGAGACTCTCAATCAACCCCTCTTGCTCCTCCCGTGTGGCGGCCATTGCCAGCAACGATGTGAAGTAGGACTCAATGATGTACTCAGGGGGCGGAAGAATGTCTGCGATCAGATCCTTTCCTTGCACGATGCGCAGATAGATGGGGCCATTGACCTGCAGCTTCCCCAACACTTGGAACGACAGGATGCTGCTGATGCAAAAACTGATGATCAGCAACACAAGCAGGCCCGCAAACCGATGCGACAGCTTCAAATTGGCCAACATCTCAAACCCCTCGAGAAAGCAAAACTCAGCCCGCCGCTTTGGCTCCAGCGCTCCTGCGGGCGGAAAGCGCGCGCCTGACCCGAGCCCTACACCTTGAAGAACGTCATGGTCTGCTGCAACTGCTCGGCCTGGCTGCTCATCTCCTCGCTGGTGGCGGCGAGTTCTTCGGAGCTCGATGCATTCTGCTGCGTGGTCTGGTTGAGTTGACCCACGGCCGAGTTGATCTGGCTCACTCCGCTGGACTGCTCGCTCGATGCTGCGGATATTTCTTGCACCAGGTCGGCTGTCTTGCGAATCGCGGGCACCATCTGCTCGAGCAGCTTGCCGGCTTTCTCGGCCAGCTCCACGCTGCTGGTGGCCACTTCGCCAATCTCTTGCGCTGCCACCTGGCTGCGTTCTGCCAGTTTGCGCACTTCAGCGGCTACCACGGCAAAGCCCTTGCCATGCTCACCAGCGCGGGCGGCTTCAATGGCAGCGTTCAGGGCCAGCAGGTTGGTCTGGGCGGCGATGTCGTCAATGATGCTGATCTTCTTGGCGATCTGCTTCATGGCAGCCACGGTCGCGTTGACCGACTCGCCACCGTCGGCGGCGTCTTGGGCGGCCTTGGAGGCCATGCCTTCAGTCACCTTGGCGTTTTCGGTGTTTTGCGCAATGGAGGAAGTCATCTGCTCAATCGATGCAGAGGTTTCTTCCACACCGGCAGCTTGTTCGCTGGCAGCCTGGGACAGAGCCTGGGCAGTGGCGCTCACCTCTTCGGAGGCACTGGCCAGGGCTTGCGCGCCACCGTTCACATCGGCCACCACTTCGGAGAGCTTGACGATCATGGCTTGCATCGCCGAGAGCACCTGTCCGGTTTCGTCCTTGGACGGGTTGTCAATGCAATGCGCACGGTGAGGTCACCCTGCGCCAGACGGTTGGCGGTGTCCACGGCAACGCCAAGTGGGCTGGTCACGGCGAGCGTAATGTAGGCAGCCAGCGCCACCGAAATCAGCATCGCTGCCGCAGCGATCAGCAGCATGTTGCGCTGCGCATCGGAGCTCTCTTTCAAAGACTCCTTGACCGTATCGGTGCCCAGTGTGACGTTGAGCTCCACCACCTTGTTCAGGCTGGCCTCCGCCTTGCTGAAGAGCGGGCGCGAAGCCAAAAATTGCTTGTAAAACTCTGCGAACAAGGTCTTTTGTGTCGCCTCTGTGCGGTTTGTTGCAAGGTTTCCAATGAGGGACTCCAGGGCATCGTCGACGCGTTTCCAGTCGGCCCAGTCCGTTTCAAACTGCTTCCACAGCACCACTTCTTCCTTGGTCTGCGGCAGGGGGTCGTAGATCTTGCGGCCGCTCTCAATGCTGCTCCAGGCCTTCTTTCTCAATGCCAGAACACCCTCAAACTCCTTTTGTGCGGCGTAGTCGGTCTCGTAAATGGCGGTGGCAAGTGTGGCGGACTTGACCGCCGTCTGGCCCTCGCTGACGATCAGCAAGCCCTGCACCGATGGCATTCGAACATTGCCAACTTCAGCAATGTTTTCGCCCGCCCCTTTGAGGCCCGAGTAGGCCAGTGCAACCAGCCCCGTCATGGCTACCAACATGATGCCGACCAGAACCCCAAGCTTCCACTTGATTGAGAGGTTTTTGAACATGGAGTTCTCCTGGGGTTATGAAGTTAAGGTTCAATCTGTTCTAGGGTCTATGAATACGAATGCCCTCCCGAGCACGTGAAATCTGCGTAAGCAGCTATTGAATTTGTAGTGAGTTCGATCTTCAGCCCACTACCGCCACATCGGTCGCAGTGGCGGCCACCTGGCCCATCTCTCCAATCTCCTGCATCGAGAGCACGTTGTTGACATTGAGCAGGATCACAAACTTGCCTGCCACCTTGCCAATGCCTTCGATAAAGTCGGCGCGGATCTTGGCTCCAAAGCTCGGTGCGGGTTCAATATCGCTGGCAGCGATTTCGAGCACCGCCTGCACCGAATCCACCACCACGCCCATGTTCTGGTGTTCGC
>JFJP01040399.1_pt1 | contig 19258 bp, 17 predicted proteins | sample 431651 | NCBI WGS metagenome assembly JFJP01 (sample SAMN02602958, study PRJNA72255) | Microbial mat metagenome, whole genome shotgun sequencing project. | biome: fresh water; feature: sink hole; material: water; isolation source: purple microbial (photo- and chemosynthetic) mats found in...
GCCGGATTGCTACAAATGCTCGCATAATGCCTCGGTTTATTTCAATAGCAGTTTTTGAATTTAATACGCTGCTAAGCATAGCAACTCCAAGGTCGGTAAACGCAAAGTTGCAAAGTACTTAAGCCGCAACGTAAATTAAATCTCCCGCCTTGCGGGACAAGTTTAGCGCCTTTCTGTCTTAGCGTACTTGGCGTTCAAAATACGACATTATATTTTGTCAATTACTTATATAGCTATTTTTCTAATAAAAGTTGTAATTGCTGAAAAAAAAATCGGGAATAGTTTTAGTAGTGAGAGTGCAACTCAAATTCGCCCTCTCACATTTATTGAAGAGGCTAATTGTCAGAGCTTTAATGATATAAAGGTAGATTCTAATTCCGCAGATTATGTTCGTAATGAACGATATGTATTTAATATTAGAGGGAAAAAAGTGTTTGAATATACTGATTCTCTAATCGATGAAATTCGAACATTGAAAGTTTAAATCACCTCTGGTGATTTCTATCGAAAAAGAGATGGAAATACGCCCTATTAAACAAGGTCAAACTGCTGAATTGCTTTGTGAAAAAGAATCAACATTTAGCCAAATAATAACTGGTAAACGACCAGTTTCTATGCGTATGGTTAAATGTTGGCTCTTTGGCTACGGTGGGCTAAAAGTAAGTTTCCAAACCTACTTACTAAGAAATGTAGTACATGTCCTAATTGCCTATTTCAGACAAAAATTTAATTCGAACCAAGCGTACTTCTACTTCGCTAAAATCGTCTTCACCTAATTCTTTCAAGGCAGGTTCAATTTTATCTGTTTCGGCACTACTGAAATAATCGAAAATTTCGTCGACATGATCAGGCTCCATTACTTCACTTAAAAAATAATCGATATTGATTTTTGTGCCCGAATAAACAATTGCTTCAATTTCGTCTAGCAATTCTCCAATCTCAAGCCCCTTTGCCATAGCAATATCATCTAAAGCTATTTTACGGTCAATCGACTGAATGATAGACACTTTTAGTTTCGATTTATTAGCCACTGTACGCACACGCAAATCTTCTGGACGAATAATTTCATTTTCCTTGACGTGTTCGCGAATAACTTTCAGGAAATCCTCACCATATCGTTTAGCTTTTCCAGCACCTACACCGGGTATGTTTTGCAACTCATCCATCGTTATCGGATAAGTAGTTGCCATTGCCTCGAGCGAAGGATCTTGAAAAATGACAAAAGGAGGAACTTCCAACTTTTTCGACATTTTTTTGCGAAGATCTTTCAAAATAGAAAACAACACATCATCGGCAGCGCAAGTGCCACCAGTTGCTTTTGCAGCCGCATCATCTTCGTCCTCATCAAACTCAGTATCCTTGACAATGGGAAAAGGAGTTGGCTTAGCCATATAGGCTTTACCGGCAGCAGTAACCTTTAGCAGCCCATAGTTCTCTATTTCTTTCGAAAGCAAACTACCTATAAGCGCCTGACGGATAACAGCATGCAGGGTTTTCTCATCCTCATCAGAAGCCGCTCCGAAGTTTTCTAACTCGTCGTGCTGATAGGTTTTGATTTCTGAGTTTTCGTTTCCTTTCAGAATATCAACAATATGTTCGGCTTTAAATTTTTCGCGAACAACAATAATAGTTTCTAAAGTCAACAATAATAATTCCTGACCTTCAATAAATTTTCGTGGTTTCATACAATTATCGCAACAACCGCAGTCGTTTTCTAAATCCTCTCCAAAATAGTGTAACAATAATTTACGCCTGCACACCGACGATTCGGCATACGCTTGCGTTTCTAATAACAATTGATTTCCAATTTCCTGTTCGGCAACTGGCTTTCCCTGCATAAACTTACGCAGTTTGTCTAAGTCTTTGTATGCATAAAATGCAATACACTGTCCTTCGCCACCATCGCGCCCACCCCTACCCGTTTCTTGGTAGTAGCCTTCGAGACTTTTTGGCATATCGTAGTGAATTACAAAGCGCACATCTGGCTTATCAATACCCATCCCGAAAGCTATGGTAGCAACAATCACTTGCACTTTTTCCATCAGAAACTTGTCCTGATTTTCGGTACGTACCAAAGCTTCCATTCCCGCATGATAAGGCAAACACGATACACCATTCACTTTAAGTGTTTGAGCCAACTCTTCAACTTGTCGGCGACTCAAGCAATAAATGATTCCCGATTTTCCTTCCTGCGAGCGTATATATTTTATAATATCTTTATCTACTTCATTCGTTTTGGTGCGTACTTGATAATAAAGGTTCGGTCGATTAAACGATGATTTGAACACTTTAGCACCTAGCATCCCAAGATTTTTTTGAATATCGTGCTGCACTTTAGGCGTAGCTGTAGCAGTAAGTGCAATTAATGGTGCAATCCCAATTTCGTTTATCAACGGGCGAATACGGCGATATTCAGGACGGAAATCGTGACCCCATTCCGAAATACAATGCGCTTCGTCGACGGCATAAAACGATATTTTTATGGATTTTAAAAATTCAATATTTTCATCCTTTGTAAGCGACTCGGGAGCCACATACAGCAGCTTCGTTTTGCCCGAAAGGATATCCGCTTTCACAGCCTCGATAGCAGGTCGCGATAATGTTGAATTTATAAAATGAGCAATTCCATCTTCCTCACTAAAAGTACGCATGGCATCAACCTGATTTTTCATCAACGCAATAAGTGGCGAAATCACAATAGCTGTACCCTCCATTAGCATGGATGGCAATTGATAGCAAAGCGATTTTCCGCCACCGGTAGGCATGAGAACAAAAGTATCATTACCGCTCATCACGTTTTGAATAATGACTTCTTGATTACCTTTAAAGGCATCGAAACCAAAATTTCTTTTTAAATAAGCAAGTAAATCCGTATGTGTAACCATGTATTTTTATTTAACACCTAATTGTTTAACAAAATTATAAACAGATTTCAAATATACAAGGCTTTTTGAAAAAAAAATGAGAAGATTAACTAAAAAAAAGAGCTAAAGTTCCTATTTTTAAAACAACAAGCTCATTATCAAGCTATTTTCAACCTGTTAATATTTGCCTTTTCTATTTTAGTGCGTGCGTAATCGAGTGTAATTTGCAATTTATCCTCGTGCGAAGAGGGCATTTCGTACATTTTATCTGTAATGATAGTCTCCGTAATCGACCGCAAACCGCGTGCACCAAGTTTAAATTCAATAGCTTTATCAACGATATAATCCAACACATCGTCGGTAAAAGTAAGCTCTATCTTATCCATTCCGAACAATTTTGTATATTGTTTTATAATCGAATTTTTGGGTTCGGTAAGTATACGACGCAATGCAATCCGATCTAATGGTTCGAGATAAGTAAGAATAGGTAATCGACCAATAATTTCGGGAATAAGCCCAAACGACTTTAAATCCTGTGGTGCAATATATTGCAGCATATTATGTTTATCAATCTGATCGCTTTCGAGAGTAGCCCCGTATCCAACCACCCGTGTGTTCAATCGCGAAGCTATTTTCTTTTCAATACCATCGAACGCTCCGCCACAAATAAACAAAATATTTTGTGTGTTTACGGCTATCATTTTTTGGTCGGGATGTTTTCGTCCACCTTGAGGTGGTACATTAACCACAGCTCCTTCAAGCAATTTAAGCAAACCTTGTTGCACGCCTTCGCCACTTACGTCGCGCGTAATGCTTGGGTTATCGCCTTTGCGGGCAATTTTATCAATTTCGTCGATAAATACAATGCCGCGTTCTGCCGATTTCACATCATAATCGGCTACTTGAAGCAGGCGTGTAAGGATACTTTCGATATCTTCGCCCACATAACCAGCCTCAGTCAATACCGTGGCATCAACAATGGTAAACGGCACATGTAGTTTTTTTGCAATAGTGCGCGCCAACAAAGTTTTACCTGTTCCGGTATATCCAACCATAATGATATTCGATTTTTCAATTTCCACATCATCATTGGATCGTTCTTGCATCAAACGTTTGTAATGATTATAAACCGCAACGGATAGGTATTTTTTAGCTTCATCCTGTCCAATTACATATTGATCGAGGTATTTTTTTATTTCGACAGGCTTAGGCACTTCGTCTTTTTTAAGCGACGTTGGTACTTTTATGCGTGAAGTTGAGTTTTCTTTCACAATTTCGGCAGCCTGCACAGCACATTCATTACAAATCTGAGCACCGCCTTGACCCATAATGAAAAATTCAACCTGCGATTCAGGTCTCCCACAAAAACTGCAATTCTTTACAACTTTAGCCATTATTTCTTTTTCTCGTTAATCAAAATTTTGTCTATCATACCATATTCGAGCGCTTCTGTAGAGTTCATCCAATAGTCGCGATCCGAATCTTTTTCAATACGCTCGAAGGGGTTGTTTGAATGGTCGGCAATAATAGTATAAAGTTCTTTTTTGAGTTTTTGTATTTCGCGGGCAGTAATTTCTATATCCGACGCCTGACCTTGAGCACCACCCATTGGCTGGTGAATCATTACGCGTGAATGTTTGAGCGCCGATCGCTTACCGTTAGCGCCTGCAACTAAAAGCACAGCACCCATCGAGGCAGCCATTCCGGTACAGATAGTAGCCACATCGGAGCCAATAAATTGCATGGTATCGTATATGCCCAATCCGGCATAAACCGAACCGCCAGGCGTATTGAGGTAAATAGAAATATCTTTGCCTGGATCTGATGAATCTAAAAAAAGCAATTGCGCCTGAATAACATTAGCGGTGTATTCGTCAACTTGCGTTCCCAAAAAAATGATACGATCCATCATCAAGCGCGAAAAGACGTCCATCTGCGTTACATTTAGTTGGCGTTCTTCAAGAATAGAAGGAGAAATGTAATTGCTGGTAATGTCAGCATATTTGTCGAGCGCCAGCCCATTCATTCCCAAATGTTTGGTGGCGTATCTGCGAAATTCATTATTCATAATCTAAAAGAGTTTGTAAAGTTTATAAAGTTCTTAAAGTCCCGATTGCTATCGGGAAAGTTGAAAAGTCCAGTTTGTAAAAACGAAAAAGGCTTTTTCCTTATTTTTAAAATCAAACAAAGGTATAAAAAATTTGTTTAACTCAAAATGGAAAAAGCCTTTTCTGTAAGAATTTTTATTCTGTTAAATAATAATTCGGTTAATTTTCGAATATTTTATTGAATTCTTCTATCGTAACATCTTTAATATCAAGCGAAACACCTTTTTTTATAATTTCAAAAATTTTGTTTTCGGCCACACGCTCTACAATTCCTTTAACAGTGTCTTCTTTTTTTAACATATCTTTGGCATAATTATCGAGTATATCGTCGCCCATACCCACCATTCCATATTGTGCAAATTGAGCTGCTGCTATTTTACGAGCATAAGCGTTTACATCTTCAACCTCCACTTTTAATTCATTCGATTTTGTTAATTTATCCTTTATCAACTGCCATTTAAGGTCGGCAATCATTTTTGGAAAATCTTCTTCAAGTGTTTCTTTTGTGAGGTTTTCGTTTGTTGCAAGCAACCAACGTTTCAAAAATTCATCAGGAAAAGTCAAATAATCAAATTTTGCAATCAACATTTCGCGCGCATCTTGTCCAAATTTATAATCGCTATCGCCCGAAAGCGTTTCAAGAATATTGGCTTTTATTTTGGCACGAAACTCTTCTTCGCTGTTTACAACGCCTTCGCCATACACTTTATCAAAAAGTTCTTGGTTAATTTCGGCATCATAGTAACGTGTAATACCTTCGATTTTGATTTGGAAATCGGCACTAATATTTTTAGCTTCGTCTTTCGAAATTTTTAATAACGATGAAATTTCAGCTTCGTTTTCGAAAGCATTTTTTGGATTGAACACAATAATATCGCCTTTGGCAGCTCCTACAAATTTGGCTTTTTGAGCTTCATCTTTCATATAAGATGGAGTTAGCACCGCATCCGAAATTTTATGCCCACTTTCGTTCACTTTTCCATCGGCCATTTCAAGTATCTCGCCTTTTACCATGTCTTTTTCGGCAACTATTTCTTCCTGAACATATTTACCATAGCGACTTGTGTAAGCTGCAACCTGATTATTTATCATTTCATCGCTCACAGCAATCGAATAAGATTGAACTTTGTCATTTTTGCTTAATTCTACCGTAAAATCGGGAGCTATACCCAAATCGAAAATAAATTCGAAATCTTCGTTGGCATCAAAATCGATGGGTTGTTGGTGCGATTCGTTTGGAATAGGCTCGCCTAACATATTAATTTTGTTCTCGCGAACATACCCAAAAAGCTCATCCGAAACAATTTTATTAATTTCTTCGGCAATAACGGCTTTTCCGTACATTTTGCGAATCAAACCTACCGGCACCATTCCGGGACGGAAGCCAGGTATATTAGCTTTTTTGCGATAAGTACGTAGCGACTGGTCTACTTTCTCGGCATAATCCGATTTTACAATGCTCAACGTAAGCGTGGCGTTGTTCTGATCAATGTCTTTTCTGACGATGTTCATAATGTTTATTTGTTATTTACGTATTTCAAAACAGGATGATATAAATTTCAACGTTTGGTTGTTAGGCAATTAGCCTTTTTACGGTGCAATTTATTTCGGGCTGCAAAGGTACAAATTTTTCAGATAAAAAGCCCAACTAATTTTCTGAAAATAATATTTATTTTTCAAATTTGCTCAATGTAAGCACTTACGAACTGAAAATCATTTTGAAAATCGGAATATTAATTGTATTTTTGCACGCGGTTTTCAAAAACCAAATTAATTTAAAATACTGCATTTCATGTATTTATAAATTCATTACCAACAATTCTTATCGACATAAAGAAAAAATAATTTAATAAAAACTCACTTTTATGATGAATGCTCAAGACATCAAAAACGGAACTTGTATCCGCATGGATGGCAAACTGTATTTTGTAGTAGAATTTTTGCATGTAAAACCTGGAAAAGGAAATACTTTTATGCGCACAACACTCAAAGATGTAGTGGATGGTCGCGTTATAGAACGCCGTTTTAATATTGGCGAAAAATTAGAAGATGTTCGTGTGGAGCGTCGTGCCTTTCAATTTGTATACAAAGAAGGCGAAGAATTCATTTTTATGAATCAGGAAACTTACGACCAACATCCTATTGCAAAAACCCTTATCAATGGTGTCGATTTTCTATTAGAAGGAATGATTGTTGAGGTTGTGTCGGACTCGTCATCAGACACTGTGCTATATGCCGACATGCCCGTAAAAGTACAAATGAAAGTGACTTATACCGAGCCAGGAATGAAAGGCGATACAGCAACAAATACTCTAAAACCGGCAACTGTCGAATCGGGAGCCACTGTTCGCGTTCCGCTTTTTATTACTGAAGGCGAAACCATTGAAATTGACACACGCGACGGTTCGTACTTGGGACGCGTAAAAGCCTAGATATTTACCATTTAGGCATTTACCATTTATCATTTAAAAATAATCCGACTTACACAGTGTTGTTTGTCGGATTTTTTTTTATTTTTGTAGAAAAATAATCCGAAATGAAAAAACGAATTCAAAGTTTTGGCTACGCAATTAACGGTATAAAAGCTGTATTTGGCAAAGAAGCGAATATGAATATTCATCTCATAATGACTGCTTTGGTTATTATTTGCGGCGTTCTATTTTCGATAAATACTACCGAGTGGATGCTTTGTATTATCTGCTTTGGAGTGGTTATTAGCTTAGAGATGATAAATTCGGCTATCGAGAATTTGGTCGATTTAGTTTCGCCGGAGAAGAATAAATTAGCTGGACGTACAAAAGATATTGCTGCTGGAGCCGTTTTAATTGCTGCCATCTGTACAGCTATTGTGGGATTAATAATCTTTGTACCAAAAGGATGGGATTGGTTGATTGGTTGATTGGTTGATTGGTTGATTCGTTGATTCGTTGATTCGTTGATTCGTTGATTCGTTGATTCGTTGATTCGTTGATTCGTTGATTCGTTGATTCGTTGTTTCGTTGTTATTCGTTGATTCGTTGATTCGTTGATTCGTTGATTCGTTGATTCGTTGATTCGTTGATTCGTTGATTCGTTGATTGGTTGATTGGTTCATCTGTTGAATGGGTAATGGGAGGTTAATTTAAAAATTTTTAGAATGAAAACTTTAATTTCGAATTTTCTGGGTTTACTTTACCCAAATCTTTGTTTGATTTGTGGCGAAAATTTAACCAAGAGCGAACATCAAATTTGCTTGGGCTGCTTGACTGAAATACCCCGAACGAACTTTCATAAGCTAAAAGACAATCCGGTAGAAAAGCGTTTTTGGGGAAAAGCAGATATTCAGAAAGCAACCTCGTTTTTCTATTTTACAAAAGGTTCACCTTTCCAAAAATTACTGCACGAACTTAAATACCGCGACAACAAGGAAATAGGCGAATTGATGGGTAAATATTCTGCCGTAGATTTGCTCTCGGACGATACTTTCTGCTCGGTGGATTATATTGTCCCTATCCCACTCCATCCAAAAAAGTTTGCCAAGCGCGGCTACAATCAAAGTGAGCTAATATGCAATGGAATATCCAAAATTTTAGCCAAACCAGTCGAAACCAAATCTCTCATTCGTGTGCAAGCAAACACCACACAAACAAAAAAATCGGTTTTCGAACGATTTGAAAATACGGCTGGAGTTTTTGAACTAAAACACAAAGAAACTTTTGAAAATAAGCATATCTTGCTTGTTGACGATGTGCTTACTACCGGTTCCACCATCGAAGCTGCCATTCATGCAATTAAAAAATGTGATGGAGTGAAAGTGAGTATCTTTACGCTAGCAATGGCTTAAAATAGTGAAAAGTTTTAATTCTCCTTACTTCTATAAGCTAAAGCAAACATTTTCATTTGTTTAACCATTGCCACAAGTCCATTGGATCGAGTTGGGGAGAGGTGTTCTTTTAGTCCTATTTTGTCGATAAAATAAAGCTCGTTTGATAAAATTTCGCTGGGTGTGTGCCCAGACATTACCTGAATAAGTAGCGACACAATGCCTTTTACTAATATGGCATCGCTTTCGCCTTGATAGGTAATAATGCCATCGTTGTATTCGGCATTTAGCCAAACACGGCTCTGACAGCCCTCAATTATATTTTGTGGTGTTTTGTGCTTTTCGTCCAACGGTTCCAATGAATTTCCCATATCGATTAATAGCGCATATTTATCCATCCAATCGTCGAACTGTGCAAACTCTTCGACAATACTATCCTGAATTTCATTTATTTTCATTTATATATAATTTAGTCCCTTTACCCCGAAGTGGGACAGAGATTAGTTTTTGATTAATTTATAATTCCTACATCAACACTATTAAGTTAATATTCTCATATACAATAACACAACGATATTAATTCTTAATTTTCAATTCTTAATTCTTAATTCTTACAGCAGCATTCCTACCACTCGTTTCAGAGCTTGGATAAAAACGTCAATTTCTTCTTTGGTATTGTAAAACGCAAACGAGGCACGTACCGTTCCAGGTATTTGGAGTGAATCGCAAAGCGGCTGTGCACAATGATGGCCGGTGCGCACGGCTATCCCTAATCTGTCGAGCAACATACCAATATCGTAGGGGTGAATATTGCCAACTAGAAACGAAACGACAGCACTTTTTTTGTCAGCCTGACCGATAATACGCATGTTTTCTATTTCCATTAATCGCTCGGTGGCGTATACGGTCAATTCGTGTTCGTAGGCTGCAATATTCTCAATACCAATCTCTTGCACATAGCGCAAAGCTTCGGCCAAGGCAGTAGATCCAATATAATCGGGTGTTCCGGCTTCGAACTTGAATGGCAATTCGTTGTAAGTGGTTTTTTCGAATGTTACAGCAGCAATCATTTCGCCCCCACCCTGATAAGGCGGAAGGGCATTGAGCCATTTTTCTTTGGCATAAAGAGCACCAATTCCAGTAGGAGCGTATATTTTGTGCCCCGAAAAAACATAGAAATCAGCATCCAACTCTTTTACATTTACCTTAATATGTGGTACTGCCTGCGCACCATCAATCAAAACGGGGATGTTGTGCACATGAGCTATCTCAATCAATTCTTTAACGGGATTTACCGTGCCCAATACGTTCGATACATGTGTAACTGCCACTATGCGTGTATGTTCGTTGAGCATGTTTTTGTAAGCGTCCAAATCAAGTTCCCCTTTCTCGGACATGGGAATGACGCGCAAAGTCATTTTTTTTCGTTCGCAAAGCATTTGCCATGGAACAATATTGGAATGATGCTCCATAACCGACACAACTACTTCGTCGCCTTCGCTGCAAAAAGCTTCGCCAAAAGTAAAAGCAACTAAATTGATGGCTTCGGTGGTGCCTCGTGTGAAAACTATTTCTTCGCGCTTGTCAGCACCTAAAAAGTCGCAAACAGCTTTTCGGGCGTTTTCGTGCGCTTCGGTAGCTCGCTGACTTAAAAAATGTACGCCGCGATGAATATTAGCGTTCAAGTGTTTGTATCCATAATTAATACGATCGAGTACACATTGCGGTTTTTGCGTTGTAGCGCCGTTGTCGAAATAAACGAGGGGTTTGTTATATATTATTTCGCTCAAAATAGGAAATTCGGAACGTATTTTTTCTAAACTTAATTTATCCATGATAATGAAACTATTTGACGGTTTATTTTGTTTTGCAAAGGTACATTTTTTAATACACTTTTGCCTGCATTTTACAAGATGAAAATTGTTTAAATCCTACTCTACCAAAATTAATTATTGAATAAATAAAGACCAATTATTTATACTCTACGACCGCGAAACGTTTTTCACGCCTTTTACCAATTTTATTTTCTTGATAATCAGCTCCAAGTCTTTGTTGTCGCTTACCATTATGGTAAGGTTGCCCTGAAACAGTCCGGCATTGGTATCCACCGAAATGGAGCGCAGGCTAATGCTTTTTTCCTTCGAAATAAGCGATGTAATATTCGCTACAATACCAATATCATCATGCCCCACAATGCGTAAGGTAATGGGATATTGCGAGCCAACCGATTTGCCCGACCATTTAGCTTTTACAATGCGGTAATTGAAGCGTTCAATCATTTGAGGTGCATTGGGGCAGTCGGTGCGGTGAATTTTTATTCCGCCCGTAACAGCCACAAAACCAAAAACTTCGTCGCCATAAATGGGATTACAGCATTTCGAAAGTTTAAAATCTACATTTTTTAAATCCTGACCAATAACCAAAACATCTTCCTTGTTGTCGCTATTGCGACCGCCCTTTTCTGCCGTAAAACCTTCGGCAGTACGCATTTCGGCATTTTCTGGATTTAGTTCTTTTTTATCCAAATCCAGATAAGCGTCGCGCATGGCGAGCACGTCCAATTTTTCGCGCGCTATTTCTTGATAAAAATCGCTAACTGTTTTGAAGCCTTTCTTTTTTGCCAAGCGGGAAATTTTTCCTTCGTCGAGATCAATTTTCCAGTTTTTGAATCGCCGCATCATGGTTTCACGACCAATTTCGGCATCTTTAAATTCTACTTCTTTGAGCGCCTGACGAATTTTATTTTTGGCTCTGGAAGTGGTTACAACTTGCAACCACGCAGGATTTGGTTTCTGTGTGGGCGATGTAAGTACTTCTACTTGGTCGCCATTAATCAACTCGTATTTTATCGGCATATTTTTGCCGTTTACCTTTGCTCCCACACACTTACAGCCCAAACCGGAATGAATGGAAAACGCAAAATCGAGTGCAGTGGCACCTTTTGGCAATTTATGTAAATCGCCGTTTGGCGTAAAAACAAACACTTCCTTGTCGTACAGGTTGAGTTTGAATTCGTCCATAAAATCAACGGCATTCAATTCCGGATTTTCGAGAATTTCGCGAATATTTTTGAGCCATTCGTCCATGCCGCTTTCGCCCTTAATACCTTTGTATTTCCAGTGTGCAGCAAGCCCTTTTTCGGCCACTTCGTCCATACGCACGGTGCGAATTTGCACTTCTACCCATTTGTTTTGCGGGCCGAGTACTGTGGTGTGCAAACTTTCGTAACCATTCGATTTTGGAATAGAAAGCCAGTCGCGCAAGCGTTTCGGATTGGGCTGGTACAAGTCGGCAACTATGGAATAAGCCTGCCAGCAAAGTGCTTTTTCTTTTTCGAGCGGCACATCAAACACAATTCGGATAGCAAACAAGTCGTAAATATTTTCGAACGGCGTGTTTTGCTTTTTAATTTTATTGTAAATAGAATGAATCGATTTGGTGCGTCCTTTAATCTCAAATTCGGCACCAAGTTCCACTAATTTTTCTTTGAGTGGCGCAATGAACTCAGCAATATATCTGTCGCGCGAACTTTTTGATTCGTTTATTTTCTGAGCAATTTCGCGGTAAACATCTCTACTTGTATGCTTCAGGGAAAGATCTTCGAGTTCTGTTTTTATTTTGTACAAGCCCATACGGTGAGCCAACGGGGCATACAAAAACGAACTTTCGCGCGCTACTTGGGTGCGAGACTCTTCGGGCTCACTGTCGAGTGCACGCATACGGTACAGCTGTGTGGCAATAATAATCAGAATTACCCGCACATCTTCGGCAAAAGTCAGTAAAAGTTTGCGGAAATTTTCGGTTTCGAGCGAGGTATTCCGTTCGTACAAGTCGCGCACACGAATTAAACCCTTGGTAATGGCGCTTATAGAAGTGGAGAACGTTTTATCAATTTCGTCGACCGTAATTCTATTTTTTTGAATAAAATCCTGAAGAAGCACACTTAACACAGCCGCTTTCCCCAATCCTACTTCGTTGAGCAAGGCATCTACAATGGCTGTTTTTTGGTGAATAAATTTTGAAATTTGCTCGGGAGTATATGCCTCGATTGCAAAACACTTTTTGAGAAGTGCCCTTAATTTACGGCGTTCGGCAAAGGTAAAAAGGGTTGGGTGCGACAACAAAAGCGATTTGTAATGTCCACTGATAGGTATAACAGGTTTTGACATAAGCTTAGTTTCAATTTTTTTACAAAGATACAAAGCTCTGAATTAAAAAATGCCATTATAGCCAAAAATGTTCTGAAAATAAAAATGAATTTTGGTTCTACATGTCAATAATTGGATTTGTAATTCAACAATGTCACCTATAATTGGCGTATTTCGACCGCCCATGTAGCAGCACTATTAACTAAAAACACTATCTTTGCAACTCAAAAATTAAAAAACCATTTGTAAGGTTCAAAAAACATGATTAAAGTAACATTCCCCGACGGTTCGGTACGCGAATTTGCCAAAGGCATTACCGGACTTCAACTAGCTGAAAGTATCAGCTCACGACTTGCACAAGAGGTGCTTGCCATCACAGTAAACGAACAAATATGGGACCTTAGCCGTCCTATCGAAACCGATGCCGCCATTAAGTTGCATAAATGGGACGATGAAGAAGCCAAACATGCGTATTGGCACTCGTCAGCTCACCTTATGGCCGAAGCCCTTCAGGAATTGTATCCGGGCATGAAATTCGGTATCGGGCCGGCTATCGAAAACGGTTTTTACTACGATGTAGACCCAGGCACGGCAGTAATTAAAGAAGGTGACCTGCCAACCATCGAAGCTAAAATGGTAGAATTGGCTGCTCGCAAAGAAGCCATTGTTCGTAATGATATTAGTAAAGCCGATGCCCTTAAAAAATTTGAAGACAAAGGCGATGAATATAAAGTAGAGTTAATCAGCGCTTTAGAAGATGGCACCATTACCTTATATTCACAAGGCAATTTTACCGACCTTTGCCGTGGACCACACTTGCCTAATACGGGCGAAATAAAAGCTATCAAACTGCTTAGTGTTGCTGGTGCGTACTGGCGTGGCGACGAAAAACGCAAAATGCTTACCCGCATTTACGGTATTACGTTCCCTAAAAAGAAAATGCTCGATGAGTATCTTGTACTGTTGGAAGAAGCTAAAAAACGCGACCACCGTAAAATAGGGAAAGAACTAGAATTATTTACCTTCTCCGAAATGGTGGGTAAAGGTTTGCCATTGTGGTTGCCACGCGGCACTGCTTTGCGTTTGCGTTTGGAAGATTTTTTGAAAAAAATTCAACGCCGATTCGATTACGAACAGGTAATGACTCCACATATTGGTAATAAACAATTGTATGTAACTTCGGGGCATTACGCTAAATACGGAAAAGATTCGTTCCAGCCTATACACACGCCCGAAGAAGGCGAAGAGTATTTGCTGAAACCAATGAACTGCCCACATCACTGCGAAATTTACAAATTCAAACCTCGCTCCTACCGCGACCTTCCGGTGCGTATGGCCGAATTTGGAACAGTTTATCGTTACGAGCAAAGTGGTGAATTGCATGGTCTGACTCGCGTTCGTAGTTTTACGCAGGACGATGCCCATATTTTCTGTCGCCCCGACCAAATTGAGGAGGAATTCCTGAAAGTAATGGATATTATCTTTATTATTTTCAATGCCTTGGAATTCAAAAATTTCGAAGCACAAATTTCGTTGCGTGACCCAAACAACAAAGAAAAATACATTGGCTCTGACGAAAATTGGGAAAAAGCCGAAAATGCCATTATCAAAGCTTGCGAAGTAAAAGGACTAAAAGCCAAAGTGGAACTAGGTGAAGCAGCTTTCTACGGACCTAAACTCGATTTTATGGTAAAAGATGCCATTGGTCGTCGTTGGCAGTTGGGAACAATTCAGGTGGATTACAACTTGCCGGAGCGTTTCGAATTGGAATACACCGGCGACGACAATGCCAAACACCGTCCGGTAATGATTCACCGCGCACCATTTGGTTCTATGGAACGTTTCGTAGCCGTATTGATTGAACATACTGCCGGAAAATTCCCATTGTGGCTAACACCCGACCAAGTAGTTGTGCTTCCAATTAGCGAAAAATTCAACGATTACGCATTCCAATTAGCCAAAGAATTGAACTCGCAAGATATTAGAGTACAAGTAGATGACCGCAATGAAAAGATTGGTCGCAAAATCCGCGATAACGAATTGAAACGTATACCGTTTATGCTTATTGTAGGTGAAAAAGAAGCCGAAAATGGCGAAGTATCCGTTCGTCGTCAAGGCGAAGGCGACAAAGGCGTTATGAAAATAGCTGAATTTGCTAATTTGGTAAACGACGAAGTGAATGCATTGGTAAATAAATTTTGATTAAAGTAAAAAAGCAAAGAACAAGCAGTATGGAATCGAGTAGTAAATGAGCGATTAGTTCGCTCATTGTCCTCTCAAACCACCGTAATTACCTGACTTTTGAAGCGATTCGCTATCGATTGAGGTTTGAAGAAAAGAGCTTTTGGCGGTAAGCCAATAGCTCTTTTTTGTATTAATTTACTGTTTGAGTGCAAGTTTTCGTCTTTCATTTCCCCAACCATTGCTCCTTGAAGTGAATTCTTTTATGTTCGCTTTCATTTTAGTAATAATTTTGGGGTATACCCGCCACAATAATATTACGGTAAAGTTGAATTAGCAACAAAACAAAACAAAACGTATTTATATTCATTTTATTGTGAAAAATGAATATAAAATGCAAGCCAAATTATCAATTGAAATTTATTTCAACAAAATACAAATGATATATACTAATTTCAACTCATTTAGCGTTAATTTATAAAAAGCATATCAGAAGTTTAACCTTTTTAAAAAATTACTGTCATGACAACTAAAAAATCGGAAAATGCGGATTTAGACAATCGTAAGAATATTTTCATTCTTATGGGTTTGGTAATGGCTCTTTCGTTGGTGTACATAGCCTTCGAATGGAGCAAAGACAAAGTGATTTACGACAATTTATCGCAAGGCGAAACTGAATTTGAGGATGAAGAAATGATTCCAATTACATTAACCAATGTGCCACCGCCACCTCCCCCACCACCACTTCCAAAAGTTATTGAAGAGTTCAAAGTGGTCGAAAAAACAGTTGAAAATTTCATTCTCGACATTCCAGATTTTGACGATAAAATTGAGATTCCTGTATATAGGAAGCCAGAAGAAGCTGTTGAAGTGATAGAAGATCCACTTATTTGGGTTGAGCAAATGCCTGAATTTAAAGGGAATATCAACAAATACCTATCCGAAGCTATTAATTATCCTATCATTGCAGTTGAGATGGGAATGCAGGGTAAAGTTTTTTGCGAATTTGTTGTTAATAAAGATGGAACAATTGTAGACGTAAAAGTGATTAGAGGCATAGACCGCAGTCTGGACGAAGAGGCATTGCGGGTGATAAAATCGATGCCTGCATGGAAGCCTGGACGAATGAATGGCAAGGCTGTACGAGTAAAATTTAATTTGCCAGTGAACTTTAGGTTGATGTAATGCTTTTTTGTTGTATTTTTGCATACAAAATCAACAATAATCGCCGTAGGTCGTTTGATTTACGGCTTTTATTTTACTTATTTTTTAGAATAAAAAATAAATGATTAAAATGACCGTTTATCAGTCGTTGCCAATCAATAAAATGCATTTATGAAGTTTCGTATCCTACTACTATTAATACTTTTTTCTTGTCTATCAATATTAGCGCAAAATAAAGTGCGCATCTATGGCTACGTTATTGATACCAACAACCGTGGCATTGAATTGGCAAATGTGTATGTCGAAAATTCGGGAACGGGAACTACCACCAACCAAAACGGCTATTACGATTTGTCGATTGATGTAAAAGATTCAATAACAATCATTTACTCACTTATTGGCTACGAAACCATTCGGCACACCCTTTTACCCAAACAACGCATTGTTCAGATTTCGGTGGAATTGCCTTCGAAAGCAAAGCAAATAAAAGATTTGGATGTAGTAGCACAACGTCGACAAACATCGTCCATCGACTATATCGACCCCAACAAATACCGCTTAATGCCCAATGCAGCGGGTGGAATTGAATCATTATTAATTACATTTACAGGCGTAACCCAGAATAACGAAATGAGTTCGCAATACAATGTGCGTGGCGGAAATTTCGACGAAAACATTGTGTATGTCAATGGTATTGAGGTATATCGCCCACTGCTTATTCGTGCCGGACAGCAGGAAGGGTTGAGCTTTATAAACCCGGACATGGTACAAAGTGTGGGCTTTTCGGCTGGCGGTTTCGAGGCAATGTATGGCGATAAAATGTCGTCGGTGCTCGATATTCAATATAAAAAACCAAAAGAATTTGAATCATCAGTTTCCATGAGCTTGTTGGGCGCCACGGGCTACATTGCGTCGGCAAACAAAAAGTTTACGCAAATGCATGGTATTCGTTTCAAAACCTCTGCGTACCTGCTTGGCTCCTTACAAACGAAAGGTGAATACGACCCGTCGTTTATCGACTATCAAACTTACCTCACTTATCAGTTGAAGCCCAAATGGGAAGTTACTTTTTTGGGTAATTTTTCGCAAAATAAATATAATTTTCGCCCTACCGAGCGGGTTACAAATTTTGGTACCTATCAAACTGCTCGCAATCTGACTATTTATTATGAAGGGCAAGAAAGTGATTTATTCCGAACAGCTTTTGGCGCACTCACTTTCAACTATCGCCCCACAGATAGAACAAAATTAAGCTTTTTGACTTCGGCTTTTCATACCAACGAAAACGAAACTTTCGACATTTTGGGCGAATATATTTTGAGCGAAGTAAAAACGGATGCCAAAAATCCTGATGAAAAAATTGGTGCTTCGCTGGGCATTGGAAAATATCAAGTACATGCTCGCAATCGCTTGAAAGCCACCGTGGCAAATGTGGCACACACGGGCGAATTTGCAAGTGCACAAAACAAAATGAAATGGGGTGTAAATTTACAATTCGAACGCATTTCGGACAAAATTAACGAATGGGAATGGCGCGATTCGGCTGGCTATTCGCTCCCATTTAGCGACACACAAGTAGATTTGTATTACAATTTGAAAGCCCAAAAAGACTTACCGACCTTCCGCACAACAGCATTTTTTCAGGACACCTACAAATGGCATAGCTCATGGGCGGCCTTTTCGGTTACCGGCGGTTTGCGTGCTAATTACTGGACTTTTAATAACGAATTGCTCGTAAGCCCCCGTTTTTCGGCTTCGCTCATACCAAGTTGGGAAAAAGATTTTAATTTCCGCTTTGCAACAGGCGTATATTATCAAGCACCATTTTACAAAGAAATTCGCGATACGCTGTCAGATGCGCTTGGAAATGTAGCTATTTCTTTAAATAAAAACATACGAGCGCAGCGCTCTGTGCAGTTTGTGCTGGGTGGCGACCACCATTTCAGGGCGTGGGGACGACCATTCAAATTTACCACCGAAGCTTACCTGAAATTAGCCGATCGCGTAATAAGTTACTCGGTTGATAATGTGCGTGTTCGTTATTCGGGCGAAAACGATGCGGAAGCTTATACTGCAGGTGTCGATTTTAAACTTTTTGGGGAGTTAGTACCTGGAACCGATTCGTGGATAAATTTCTCGTTGATGGATTCGAAAGAAAATTTGCTCAATGACTCGTATATTAAAAGTAATTACGACGATGAAGGAGCCGTAACGTCGACCGAAAAAGTATATCCCGGCTGGATGCCTCGCCCCAACGAGCAACGCTATTCGTTCTCGATGATGTTTCAGGATTATTTGCCCAACAACCCAAAATACAAAATGCAGATGAAATTTATTTGGTCGGATGGGCTACCTTTTGGTGCTCCACGTAATGTGGCTTTCCGCTCCAAATTTAGAGCCACACCCTATCGTCGTGTCGACATTGGTGCTTCGCGCGTAATTGCTAGTGGTACAGATAAACTAATGGAAAAGAAATGGTTACGTGGCGTAAAAACAATCTGGATTAACCTTGAATTGTTTAATATGCTCGATTTCAAAAACGTAAATTCTTACTATTGGGTAACCGATATATACGGCCAGCAATTGGCAACTCCAAATTACCTCACCGGCCGACAACTTAACTTGAAACTGATTGTAGATTTAAAATAAACAACAAAATTTTAACCACAATAGGTACAGAAATATACAATTTTTTGTGCCTTTCGCAATCCGCACGCAAGAGAATATTCTACTTATGGTTTTCTATGTTTTAATTGATCTAAGTTATTGAAAATAATAAATGATATCTTTTGTTCTGACCTCAAACCCCAAAGGGGCATAGCCGTCAAGCAAAGAAATATTTTTAAGAAGGGGATATTTCATTTAGTGATTTATTTACTGCCCCTAATCCGTCAGCTGACGGAGAACAGAAATTAGTATTGATAATTACAATATCAGATTGGTTGTTTTTCAGAGACGAAACTAATCAACACCCCTTTAGGGGCTTGGGGC
>JFJP01038154.1_pt1 | contig 19252 bp, 13 predicted proteins | sample 431651 | NCBI WGS metagenome assembly JFJP01 (sample SAMN02602958, study PRJNA72255) | Microbial mat metagenome, whole genome shotgun sequencing project. | biome: fresh water; feature: sink hole; material: water; isolation source: purple microbial (photo- and chemosynthetic) mats found in...
ACGCATGCGCCACATCCTGTACAAGCATTCAAGTCAATTGATAAATTGAAATGGTGACCGGTTGAACGATCAAAGGATTCCCATAAATCAACTTTTGTTGCTTCTACTTCTTTATGATCTAAAGACACCATAGGAACTGGATTCCATTCTCTGCTATCTTTAGCTGTTCTAAAAATTTCAAGTGTAGTTTCTCTAACAATATCGCCTCTACCCATTAAAGTTTTTTGTGATTGAACACAAGCAAACTCATGCTCACCATCAGCTTTAGTGATAGTTGCAGATTGAACATTGTTAAAATTATTATATAAAGCGTAGGCATTGACACCTACTTGCATTTCTTCTTTCAGTGCTGCTTTTTTACCATATCCAAGTGCTAAACCTAATGTTCCTCTGGCTTGTCCTGGTTGAACAATTACTGGTACATTTTCTAATTTAACACCATTAACAGTAAGCGTAGCATAACTTCCGTTAAGACCTCCGTTAGCAACAATTTTATTTTCTAGTTTTAATTTATCAGCATCAAATTGAGAAACAGTAACATAATTGTCCCAAGAAACTCTTGTTATAGGATCTGGAAATTCTTGTAACCATGGGTTGTTTGCTTGTTGACCATCACCTAATCCTACTTTAGTATACAACACTAATTCAAAACCCTGTGCAGGTTTTGTTTGCGCTAAAGCAGTAGCAGCTCCATTATAATCAGCAGTACCACCAGCTAATGTGCTCACTCCTGAAACAAAAACACCATCATGAAGTACTTTATTCCAAGATGAACCTGAAATAAAACTTGCAGAATTTGCTTTTATATAATCGTAGTAATTTCCAGCAACTCCATTCCAAGACATTAATGATTCTTGGAATTGTTTTGTATTAAATAAGGGGCGAATAGTTGGTTGAACTAGAGAATAAATTCCTTTTGTCAACATCAAATCGTTCCAAGATTCTAAATAATGAGGTGTTGCAGCTGCAATTGTAGTAAGTTTTGCAGTTTCATCTTCTTTAAGAGAAAAAGCAACAGATGTTTTTACTTTTTTAAGTCCACTAACAAAAGATTTGCTATTTGCTAAAGTGTAAACTGGGTTAACACCACTCATGATAAGAGTGTGAACTAAACCAGCATTCATATCAGAAATTAATTGAGCAACTTTTTCGTTAGATCCTTTTCTTATTAATCTTGCACCAGCAGTTAATAAAGCTTCACTTTTTAAAACTTGATTAATAGCTATAACTAATAACTGAGCATTTTTATCTTGAATACCAGAAACCAAAAGTCCTTTACTTCCAGCAGCTTTTAATTGATTGGCAGCTTTAACAACTTCAGCTTCATTTTCAATTTTTCCTGTTGAAACAGAAGCTGAAGTTACAATATTATATATTTTTACTAAGGCTAATTTTTGATTAGCACTAGTCATTGGAACTCTTTTATCTGCAGCAGCTCCGGACAATGTCATGTTTGATTCAAATTGAAAATGTTTTGACATTTTTCCTGCTTGAGGAATTCTTCCTTGTGCATATCCTTTATCAAAACCTCCACCTTGCCAATCACCTAAGAAATCGGCATCAATAGATACAATTGTATTTGCTTTCGAAAAATCATAATCTACTAAAGCTCTTTCGCCATAAACTGATTCGAAAGCATCTAAAGCAGCCGATTCAGAAACAGCATCATAAACTACATGTTTAGCAGTAGGGTTTTTTGAGATAAAATCTGAAATTAATTTTTCTGTAGAAGGACTCGCTATAGTATTTGTCAATAAAACAACTTGTTTACCAGATGTCATTGCATCGGCTAAAGTGGCTTTAACTTTTGTATCAACTTCATTCCAGGTAGCTGATTTAGCATCAAGTTTTGGAGCAGTAAGACGCATACTATCATATAATGATAATACCGAAGCATGAACTCTTGCATTGGCAGCGAATTTTGCTCCTTCAATTGTATTATTCTCAATTTTAATTGGACGACCTTCTCTTGTTTTTACTAAAAGATTTGCAAAATCAAAACCATCAAACATAGTTGTTGCGTAAAAATCAGCAACACCAGGTATGATTGTATCTGGTTGAACCACGTATGGGATTGATTTATGAACTGGTCCTTCACATGCAGCTAACGAAGCAGCTGCGGTTGTAAAACCAACGTACTTTAAGAAATCACGACGAGTAGTTGATGAAGATGATAATGATTCATTTGATAAGAATTCATCCGTTGGGATTTGCTCTACAAACTCATTATTTCTTAGCGTCTCAACAATAGAACTATTTTCGTTTAGTTCCTCAACACTTTTCCAGTATTTTTTGTTAGATGACATCGTATATAAATATTAGCTTCTTAATAATTTGATTAATAGTGACACTTTCCACATTCTAAACCTCCCATTTGTGCTGCAGTCAATTTGTCTACACCATATTTTTTAGAAAGTTCTTTATGAATTTTATCGTAGTAAGCATTTCCTTCCATTTTAACATCAGTCTTACGGTGACAATCAATACACCATCCCATAGTTAATGGAGCAAATTGTTTTTGTATTTCGTAGGTTTGAACTTCACCATGACATTTTTGACATTCAATACCTGCTACAGTAACGTGTTGTGAGTGATTGAAGTAGGCAAAATCTGGTAAATTATGAATTCTCACCCATTTTACAGGCTCAGTTTTACCAGTATATTTTTGAGTACTTTGATCCCAACCTACAGCTTTGTATAGTTTTTGAATTTCTTTATCGTAGAACGCTTTTGAGTATTCTTCAGTAGCAGTAGTATCAGAAACTTCAGCAATATTTTTATGACAATTCATACACACATTTAGCGAAGGAATACCTGCGTTTTTACTAACTCTTGCAGATGAATGGCAGTATTTACAATCAATACCATTACTTCCTGCGTGAATTCTGTGAGAATAATGAATTGGCTGCACAGGCGCATAATCTTGATCTACACCAACTTGCATTAGGAAACCATAAACAAAATATCCACTTGCCAATAATAAAAATATTGATGTCACCAATACTAAAAACTGATTTTTAGCGAATGCTTTCCAAATTGGCATTGTTGGTTGCTTATCTACAGCTTCAATCCCATTAGCCTTGGCAATTTTAGTTAAAACATTGTTTACTAAAAACAACATTACCACTAACATTATCATAACTAAAGCTAGAGCACCTAAAATAACATCGTTAGAAATACCTTCGTTAACAGAAGTTGTTGTTCCTGGAGGAGCAGCACTTACTACTGGCTCTGGCTTAGGTTCTGATGTGTAGGCAATGATATTATCAATATCTGCAGTTGACAATTGAGGAAACGCAGTCATTACAGACTTGTTATACTCTTCATAAATCTTTACCGCTTTAGCATCACCAGATTTGATTAATGCTGAACTATTATTGATCCACTTGTACAACCAAGGCATATCGTATTTAGCTGAAACACCTCTTAGTGCCGGGCCTGTCATTTTCTTGTCTAAGTTGTGACATGCAGCACAATTTGCATTAAATAATTCTTTTCCTTTTACAGCATCTCCTCCAGCAGTTGCAGCAGGAGCAGTTGCAGCAGGAGCAGCAGCTGGCATTGCTGTTGCAGCCGAAGCGGCAGGTTCTTGAGCAAATGAGGACAAAGAAATAGTTAGCATTAGAGCTAATCCAATTGAATAAATTCTAGAAATCGAACTATGGTTACCCACTTTTTTCATATTATAAATGATTATCGACTAAATTTTGGTATGGTTTTTTCTTATTTTAATAAAAATTACCAATACTTTTTTTAAAACTTGAGCAAAAATACGATTTATGAACTATTCTCAAAACCTTAAATATATCTTAATTATCAATTTATATTAATTCTAAATAATTTTTATATTTCGGCAAATTATTTTTGAACTACATTTGCATTAAAATCAAACCATTATGAAATATATAAAAGAAAAATCATCATTAAATTGTTTACTATTTATATTTTTATTTTTCAATTTTAACACTATTAGAGCACAGAATATAATTGTGAATCAAGACCCAAAATTTGAACAATTATTAAACGAAAAAAGAAAAGTAAACTCCTCTATAACAATAAATAACAGATATAAAGTACAAATATTTAATGGTACGAGCGATGCCTCGAAGAAAACTCTAATGCAATTTAAAAAAGAGAACAAAAACTACGACGCAACGATTATATTTAGCACTCCATTATATAAAGTTTGGGTAGGAAATTTTAAAACAAGGATTGAAGCCGAACGTAACTTAAATTTGTTAAAGAAAAAATATCCTTCAGCAATTTTAATAAAACCTTAAACGGTAAATAAAAAAATCCCGAATATTCGGGATTTTTTATTTTATAACATATTGTTCTTTAAAAATAGTTATTGATAAAAACCATTTAATATAAATAAGTTGAATCTAAAATTGCTCAATATTTATAAGACTTTGCAAAGTAAATAGTTAGTTTTTCAGTCAACAATGATTTTATAATTAAATTTATTTAAGTTTCTTTTTAACCTCAACTTCTTGAAATGCTTCTATAACATCAAGTTGCTCTATTTCGTTGTAGTTTTTAATTTGCATACCGCAATCATATCCTTTTGAAACCTCTTTAACATCGTCTTTAAAACGTTTCAATGCAATAAGTTCACCTGTAAATATTACAACACCTTCACGAATAATACGAATTTTAGAGTTTCTAAATATTTTACCGTCTGTAACCATACATCCTGCAATTGTTCCAACCTTAGAAATTTTGAATGTTTCACGGATTTCGGCAGTTCCAGTAATTTCTTCTTTCATTTCTGGAGACAACATTCCTTCCATTGCATCTTTTAAATCATCAATTGCATCATAAATAATCGAATAGTTTCTGATATCGATTTCTTCTTTATCGGCTAATTGTCTTGCATTTCCTGCTGGACGAACATTAAATCCGATAATAATTGCATCAGATGCAGAAGCTAACATTACGTCGGTTTCAGTAATTGCACCAACACCTTTATGGATAATATTTATTTGTATTTCTTCTGTAGATAATTTTGCAAATGAATTAGACAGCGCTTCAACAGATCCATCAACATCTCCCTTAAGAATAATGTTTAACTCTTTAAACTGCCCAAGAGCTATACGACGACCAATTTCTGCAAGTGTAATGTGACGTTGTGTTCTAACAGATTGCTCACGCATTAATTGTGTTCGTTTGGCAGCAATTTGTTTGGCTTCTCTTTCGTCTTGAAAAACATTAAATTTATCTCCTGCTGTAGATGCTCCATCTAAACCTAAAATAGATATTGGTGTTGATGGTCCGGCAATTTTAACAACGTTTCCTCTTTCATCATGCATTGCTTTTACTTTTCCATGATTTTTACCTGCTAATATATAATCACCAACTCTTAGCGTTCCTGACTGAACCAATATGGTAGAGATATAACCTCTTCCTTTATCTAACTGAGCTTCTACAACTGTTCCAACTGCGGGTTTATTTGGATTGGCTTTTAGGTCTAATAATTCTGCTTCAAGCAATACTTTTTCTAAAAGTTCTTTAACACCTGTACCTGCTTTTGCAGAAATATCATGAGATTGATATTTTCCACCCCAATCTTCAACAAGCAAGTTCATTGCTGCTAATTTCTCCTTAATCTTTTCAGGATTTGCATGAGGTTTATCCACTTTATTGATTGCGAAAATCATCGGTACACCAGCAGCTTGAGCATGAGAAATAGCTTCTTTGGTTTGAGGCATTATATCGTCGTCTGCAGCAATTACAATAATTGCGATATCGGTTACTTGAGCTCCACGAGAACGCATGGCTGTAAATGCCTCGTGACCAGGTGTATCAAGGAACGTAATTTTTTGACCGTTATCTAGTTGCACTGCGTAAGCACCAATGTGTTGTGTAATTCCTCCAGATTCTCCTGCAATAACATTTTCTTTACGAATATAATCTAACAACGAGGTTTTACCATGATCTACGTGACCCATTACGGTTACGATTGGCGCTCTTGTCACTAAATCTTCTTCTCTATCTTCAATTACTTCGATTGCATCTTCAATATCAGTGGTAATAAATTCTACTTCAAAACCAAACTCATCAGCAACAATAGTTAATGTTTCAGCATCTAAACGCTGATTCATTGTAACCATAATTCCTAACGACATACAAGTACCTATTACTTTAGTGATAGGCACATCCATCATTGTAGCAACTTCTCCTACCGTTACAAATTCTGTTACTTTAATAGTTTTGCTTCCTTCGTCTATTGCTCTTTGTTCATCATCAGAACGTTGACGGTGTGTGTCTCTTTTATCTCTTCTGTACTTTGCAGCTTTTGATTTTGAGCCTTTACCTTGCAATCTTTCAAGAGTTTCTTTGATTTGGTTTTTAACTTCCTCTTCTGTTGGTTCAACTTTTTGAACAATTGCTGGTCTATTTCCTTTTTGGAAACCTCCTCCTGGTTTGTTAGCAACAAATTTATTGCCTCCTGCTCCTGGTTTATTTTGACCTCCAGCCGGATTGCCTCCTGTATTTCCTGGACGAGCTTCGCCAGGTTTTGGTGGAATTCTTTTTCTTTTGTTTTTGTTTGGATCTGCTTTATTAGCACTGTTAATTTTAGGTGGCGTTGATTTTTTTGGCTTATTAAATTGAGATAAATCAATTTTTTGACCTGTCAACGTTGGTCCAGAAAGATTTTGATACTGTGTAGTATGTGTCTCATCTTCAATAGGAGGAACCTCAGCCACAATATTAGCTTTTATGTTTTCAACTTTCGTCTTAATAACAACTGGTTTTGGACTTACTTTTTCTTTAGCAATTTGAGGAATCTCATTAGGCAGATCCTCCTTCGCTTTTATTGGAGCTGGTTTATCTTCAATTTTTGTTTCTGATTTTATACTTTCAGGTTTATTAGCAGGAACCGGTTTAGGTTCTAAATCAATTTTACCTACTTGTTTTGGCCCAGAAACTACAGCTTTAGCTTTGATTACTTCAAGACGTTGACGCTCTTCTTCTTGTTTTCTTTTGTCCTCTATTTCTTTTTCTCTTTCAAGACGAAGTGCTTCTTTCTCTTTTTTAATTTCTTCGCTAACACCTTTGGACGCTTCCTTATTGCCTTTGTCTCCGGCAAATTGATTTTGTAGAATATCAAACTCTTTGTCGGAAATCTTAGCATTTGGGTTTGCATCAATGGCAATTCCTTTATCCTTAAGATAATCGACAGCTCTTTCTAACGAAATATTTAATTCCCTTAAAACTTTGTTTATTCTAATATTTCTTTCTTCAGACATAAAATCTTTTATAAATTCTTTTTTTTATTGGGGTGAAAAATTAGTCTTCAAACTCCTCTTTCAATATGCGCATTACTTCTTGTATTGTTTCTTCTTCTAAATCGGTTCTTCTTGCTAAATCGGCAACATCTTGTTTTAAAATACTCTTTGCAGTATCCAGCCCAATTTTTGCAAATTCATCGATTATCCAACCGTCAATTTCGTCTGAGAATTCTGTTAATTCAACATCATCATCTTCTGTTGTGCTTCCTTCTCTGATAACATCTAATTCATATCCAGATAATTGACCTGCTAATTTAATATTTTGTCCACCACGACCAATTGCTTTAGAAACCTCTTCTAGCTTCAAAAACACTTCGGCATGTTTTGTTTCTTCGTCAATTTTCACAGAAGAAACTTTTGCTGGACTTAATGCTCTTGTAATTAACAGAGAAGCATTAGTAGTATAATTTATTACGTCAATATTTTCGTTTCCTAATTCTCGAACAATTCCATGAATACGAGATCCTTTCATACCAACACAGGCTCCAACTGGATCAATTCTGTCATCATAAGAATCGACAGCTACTTTTGCTTTTTCACCTGGAATCCTTACTACTTTTTTAATCATAATCAAACCATCGAAAACCTCGGGAATTTCTTGTTCAAATAATTTTTCTAAAAACTTCTCTGAAGTTCTAGACATAATAATTTGGGGTTTATTTCCTTTTAATTCAACGCTTTCAATAATTCCTTTAACATTATCTCCTTTACGGAAAAAATCAGAGGGAATTTGCTTTTCTTTTGGCAATACAATTTCATTTCCTTCGTCATCAACCAAAATAACGACTCTTGGACGAACATGATGCACTTCTGCAGTGTAAATTTCACCAATAATATCTTTAAATTGTTTGTATAAGTTTGTATTGTCGTGTTCGTGAATTTTTGAAATCAAGTTTTGACGCAAAGCTAAGATAGCTCTTCTTCCTAAATCTATAAGTTTAACCTCTTCAGAAACTTCTTCACCAATTTCGAAGTCGGGTTCTATTCTTCTAGCTTCTGTAAGTGTTATTTCTTCATTTTCTAAATCTAGATCATCATCGGCAACAACAATTCTTCTTCTCCAGATTTCCATATCTCCTTTGTCAGGATTTATGATAATATCAAAATTGTCATCAGAACCATACTTCTTTTTTAAAGCATTTCTAAAAACATCTTCTAAAATCGCCATAAGCGTTACTCGATCAATAAGTTTATCATCTTTAAACTCTGAGAATGATTCGATTAATGCAATATTTTCCATTATTCTATTTAATTAAAATTTATTGTAACAACTGCTTCTATTATATCTGAGTAAGGTAATTCTATTGTTTTCTGAACTGTTTCTTTACCTTTCCCTATTTTTTTTGGTTCTCTTGCTGTCCAAGATAAAACTATTTTTTGTTCATCGGCATCAACTAACTCTGCTTCGATAGTTTCTTTTTCTGTTTTAACTTTTACTGTTCTTCCTATATTCTTTAGGTATTGTCTTTTTAACTTTAAAGGTGAACCTACACCTACTGATGCCACTTCAAGTTCAAAATCATGAGCTTCTCTGTCTAAATTATTTTCTATAATTCTACTCAAATCAATACAGTCTTGAAGATTAACACCCTTATCACCATCCAAAGTTACAATAATTTTGTAATTTTCTGAAATTGATAAGTCTATCAAAAACATTTCTGGCTTTTCAGACAAACCTTCTTCTAAAAGTTTTTCAACTTGTTCTCTAAATGTCATAATCTTATAAAAAGAGGGAAGCAATGCTTCCCTCATTATTCATTTCTGTTTAATAATGGTGCAAATATAGAAAAAAATATTTATATTATTTTCATTGCCTTTTATATTTTTTTCATATCTTTATACTCAATTAATAGACAAACCAAAAAAATATCACAGACAAACAATTATGAAAAAAATCCTAATCCCTACAGACTTTTCTCAAAATGCCGAATATGCTTTAAAAGTTGCTGCACAAATTGCAAAAAAAAATAATGGCGAAATTATTTTATTACACATGTTAGAATTCCCAAATCAGGCGAGTGATGCCATTGGTGGTGGTGCCGCAATTCCTGAAATTATGTTTTTTAAAAATGCCGCAATAAAAAAATTAGAAGACCTTATGGATGAAGACTATCTTGACGGTTTGAAAGTTTCTGAAATCGTACAGTTTGAGTTAGCATTTGACGGAATTTTAAAAATTAGCCAACTAAATAATGTAGATTTAATTGTGATGGGGTCACATGGTGCCAGCGGTTACAAAGAAATGTTTATTGGATCTAATGCAGAAAAAGTAGTTAGAAATTCTGACATTCCAGTATTGATTATTAAAAAAGAAGAAAACGATTTTAGAGTTAATAATTTTGTTTTCGCATCAGATTTTAGTGACGAAGTGAAAAAACCATTTGAAAAAGTAGTTGAATTTGCAAATAAATTTGATTCTACATTGCATTTAGTTATGGTTAATACTCCTAACAATTTTAAATCAACCTCAACATCAGAGGAAACAATGAAAAAATTCCTTTCTGGCTTTAATGTTCAAAAAGTAGAAACTCATGTATATAACGAAACTAATGTTGAAAAAGGAATCTTAAACTTTTCAAATAGTATTAATGCCGATTTAATTGGAATGAGTACACACGGAAGAAAAGGTCTTTCTCATTTCTTTAACGGAAGTATCAGTGAAGACTTAGTTAACCACGCAACAAGACCCGTTATTACATTTAAGATATAGCAGTTAAATAAAAACCATCGTTAGTTAATAGTTTTTAATGCTTTTTAAAATAAAAAATCCCAACATTTCTGTTGGGATTTTTTGTTGGTCTACTAGGACTCGAACCTAGAAAGACTGCACCAAAAACAGTTGTGTTACCATTACACCATAGACCAATAAGCACTTGAATGCGGGTGCAAATTTAATACAAATTTTATTTTAAGCAAATATTTATTCGACTTTTATTTAAAATTTTGAAAAATGAATTTAATCCAAACCTAACCTGCTAACTTAATTCGTATTACAATTCTATCATTTCTTCAATGTAATGTGTTTGAAAGTTAATCGAAGGTTAAAGAAAGAATAAAAAATGATTTTTACAATAAATCGTACTATTTTTGAATCTGATTTTATTATGAAGCAAAAAATAAACATATTAACTCTTTTATCTGGACTAGTGCTACTAGCACTTTGCGTAATGCAATATTATTTAGTAAAAACCACTTACAACTATAAAGTAGCACAATTTCGTCTTGAAGTAAAAGAAAAACTTGCTGAAATAACCAATGATTACAGCGATATAGACAGCACCTTATTTAATAATAAAGATTTTATATACAAAGAGTTAGCAGAAAACTATCTAATCGATAGAAATTATCGAAGTCAAGTAAAAAAACAATTCATAGAAAATCATTTTAGAAAGCAATTAACCGAAAAGCTGCAAAAGAAATTTGAAAAAGAGTTTCCAGATAACGAAATCGATTTTGCCATAATCTTAAACAAATTTGTAATTTACAATAACACTAAAAATGCAGATACCCTATTTTCTGCAAAACCTTATATTGAAAACAAAATGTATGGCAATTTAGCGTCACTAGAAGATGCCTTTTTAGTGAGAAACTATGTTGGCACAACAAGTTCTAATACAATAAAATCAAATTATAAATTGCTTACAGAAGATAGCTTATATGTTTCTGTAAAAAATTGGGAATTAATTATTCTTAAAAGAATGTTGTTATTATTGTTTTTTGCAATTGCCTCAATACTTACATTAATATCGATATTTGTAGTAACAATAAAATCATTAATAAAACAAAAGAAAATTAGTGATGTTAAAACAGATTTTATAAACAATATCACTCACGAACTAAAAACACCACTTACTACTTTATCGGTTTCTACAAAAATATTAGAGCGAAAAGAAGTAAAAGAAAATGATGTAGTTTACAACCAATTGATACAAACTATAAACCGTCAAAATGAGCGTTTACAAAGTTTAATAGATCAAGTGATGAGTAACTCCTTAGGTTTTGATGAAATTGAATTGCAAAAAGAAAAAACAAAAATTAATGCGTTCTTAGAAACCATAGTAAATGATTTCAAAATGGCTAATCCTACAATTGATATTGAAACAAATTTTAATTCAGAAACACAATTAACCTTAGACAAATTTCATCTTACCACAGCACTAATTAATGTTTTAGAAAATGCTGTAAAATATGGCGCCAAAACCATTTTTGTAACTACCAATTTACAAAATAATGAATTTAAAATTTGTATTGAAGATAACGGAATAGGAATTGCAAAAAACAAACAATCGTTACTTTTTGACAAATTCTATAGAGTGGAACAAGGAAACCTTCATAACACAAAAGGCTTAGGACTAGGTTTGTATTATGTTGACCAAATTATAAAAGCACACAAAGGCACCATAAATTTGTTAAGCGAATTAGGAAAAGGAACGCAATTCATTTTATCAATTCCATCTTAGGTTTATGAAAAAAATACTTTTAGCCGAAGATGATTTTGATTTTTCAAATGTTCTAATTCAATATTTACAGCTGCATGATTTTAATGTTGTTTGGGCAGAAAACGGAGTTAAAGCATTAGAAATTTTTAAAAAAAATAGTTTTGATATTTGCATTCTAGATGTTATGATGCCAAAAATGGATGGTTTTGTACTAGCCGAAGAATTAATAAAAATAAATCCTGAAACACCTTTCATTTTTCTAACAGCAAAACAATTGAAAGAAGATAAAATAAAAGGATTACAACTTGGCGCCGACGATTATATAATCAAACCATTTGAAGTAGAAGAATTAATATTGAGATTAAATAATATAATTAAAAGAAGTGAGTCTAATTTTAAACCAGCAACTCTTCAAGAACTTGTAATAGGAAAATACCTTTTTGATACCAAAAGACTGTGCTTAAAAAAAGACAACAATACACAACAATTAACCGAAAAAGAGGCACTACTAATTGAATATCTTTATCAAAATAGAAATCAATTAATTAGAAGAGAGGCTATACTAAAAAATATTTGGAAAAATGACGATTATTTTTCAGGAAGAAGTATGGATGTTTTTATAACTAAAATTAGAAAGTACTTTCAAGAAGACAAAAATATATCCATAGAAAGCACAAGATTTATTGGATTAGAATTTAAAATAAAAGAATAATTTACAATAACTTTTAGCAGCAAGTAATTAAGAAAATTTTATCAACCGCAATTTATGTGGTTTCGATAAAAAAATAGTTTCTTTGCATCTGAATTAACATCATAATTATATATGACAACATTTGATTTTAAAAAGTGGAATAACATTTTAGGTTGGGCTGCTTTTTCAATTGCACTAATTACCTATACTTTAACAGTAGAACCCACCATGAGTTTTTGGGATTGTGGAGAATATATTGCAACAGCCGCAAAACTTGAGGTAGGACATCCGCCAGGCGCACCATTATTTCAAATGCTAGGCGCTTTCTTTGCCATGTTTGCAACAAGTAGCGACAAAGTAGCTTTTATGGTTAATATGATGTCTGTTTTTTCTAGTGCATTTACCATTCTTTTTATGTTTTGGTCATCTACCATTTTATTAAAAAAAATCATTTCGTCCTACACAGAAATAGACAATAATAACATCAAAGTTGTTTTAGGAAGTTCATTTGTTGGAGCCTTAGCCTTCACTTTTTCGGATAGCTTTTGGTTTAACGCTGTTGAAGCAGAAGTATATGCCATGGCAACTTTGCTTATTGCACTACTTTTTTGGCTTGGTTTAAGATGGGAACAAGAAATGCATGAACCAAAAGGAAACAGATGGTTATTGCTTATCAGTTTAGTAGTTGGTTTATCTTTTGGAGTTCACTTCATGGCTTTATTAACCATTCCATCAATTGGATTTTTATATTTCTTTAAAAACTACAAAAAAGTAACTGTTACAAACTTCATTTTAGCTAATTTAATTATAATTGCGGTATTACTTTTCATTTTCAAACTTTTATTGCCTTATACATTGGCTTTCTTTGGAAAAACAGAAATTTTCATGGTAAACAACCTTGGGTTACCTTTTAACTCAGGAACTATTTTTGCTTTACTTCTAATTGTAGCTTTCTTCTACTTTGGATTGAGATACACTAGAAAAAAAGAACATCCTACATACAACACTGTTTTGCTTTGTATTCTATTTGTATTAATAGGATTTTCAACCTGGATGATGTTACCTATTAGAGCTAATGCAAACACACCAATAAACGAAAATAAACCCTCTGATGCTGCCGAAGTATTGGCTTATTACAACCGTGAACAATACGGAATCAATCCTTTGTTTTATGGACCACAATATACCGATGCCTTTGCTGGTTTAGATGAAAATAATCCTTATTTAGACAAAGCTCCAAACTATGAGAGAGACGAAACTTCTGGGAAATATGTGATTGTAAACGATTATAAAAATGCCGAGCAAAACACCGATGATAATCACAAAGCAATTCTTCCTAGAATGTGGAGTACCGACAACATTGAAGGATATATGAACTTTACTGGAGTTCCAAAATTTAAAGTAAAATCAGATTATGTTGAGGAAAAAGAATTGACCGATGTTGTTGCTGAATTCAGACAGGCCTATGCAAGTGGTAAAATTGACAACGATGGATATATTTCTTTCTTAAAAGCTTATGGCGACTATCTTGACATTGAAAAACCATCAACTTTTGACAATCTTAGTTTTATGATTGAGTATCAATTTGGTTATATGTATGGTCGTTATTTATTATGGAATTTCGTAGGAAGACAAAATGACAATCAAGGTAGGTATGATAATTTGGATGGAAACTGGTTGAGTGGAATAAAATTCATTGATGAAATTCACTTAGGCTCTCAAGAAAATTTAACTAAAGATATTGAAAACAACAAAGGAAGAAACTTATACTTTTTTATACCTTTATTTTTAGGTTTGATTGGTTTAATGTATCATGCACAAAGAGATTTAAAAAGTTTCTATGTATTGCTAGCTTTGTTTCTATTTACAGGATTAGCATTAAAAATTTATCTTAACGAAAGACCCTTTGAACCTCGTGAGAGAGATTATGCTTTAGTGGGATCATTTTATGTATTTGCAATATGGATTGGTTTTGGAGTTTATGCCATCTATGAAATAATAAAAGAAAAAGTAGCTGCAAAAATTGCCGGACCAATAGTAGTTGCTACAAGTTTATTGGCTGCACCTGTTTTAATGGCATCACAAAACTGGGACGACCACGATCGTTCAGATAAATATACCGCTTTAGCAATGGCTAAAAATTATCTAGACTCATGTGATCCAAACGCTATACTATTCACAATTGGCGATAATGACACCTTCCCATTATGGTATGCACAAGAGATTGAAGGATACAGAACCGATGTAAAAATTGTAAATACCAGCTTATTAATGACCGATTGGTATATTGACCAAATGAAGCTTAAAACATACAAATCAGATGGTTTACCAATTTCATTTAAACATCAGCAATATGTTGCAGACAATAGAGACGCCATTCTATTTAATAAACAAACTGAAAACAGATGGTTACTTAAAGATTTTATAAACTTTGCGAAAAGTGAAGATACCATAACTACTATTGAAATGCAGAGTGGACACAAACTTCATTTTTTTCCAACAAATAAAGTTAGAATTCCTATTGATAAAAATGCTGTTATTGCCAATAAGGTTGTTAATCCGGCGCAAAATGACTCTATTGTTCCTTTTATAGATATAGATTTAAAAGGTGGTGCTTTATACAAAAATCGTTTAATTATGTTTGACATTTTAAACAACAATAACTGGAAAAGACCTATTTATTTTAGTCCTGGAAGTTTTGGAGATGATGATTATCTTTGGATGAAAGATTACCTTCAGCTTGACGGTATGGTGTATAAATTAGTACCCATAAAAACGCCTGTAATTGAAGAAAACTATCCAGATATGGGGCAAATCGATACAGAAAAAATGTATCAACTTGCAACCAATTGGAAATGGGGTAATGGAGAAAGCACAAAGATTTATCATGATCCAGAAACCAGAAGAAATAGTATTTCGTACAGAACCAATCTTTCTAGATTAATGGAATTATTGATAAAAGAAGGTAAAATTGACAAGGCTAAAAAGGTTATTGATTTGGCTATTGCTAAAACCCCAATAGATTATTATGGTTATTATTTAACACTAGAACCATTTGTTGGTGGTTATTATAAAACCGGCGAAAAACAAAAAGCAAGAGATTTAATAACAAAACTCGCAGCAAAATATAAAGACAATTTGAGGTATTATAGCACTTTCAGCTCTTCTGACCAGAGTTTTATGGCTACAGATATCGTAACAGATATAGAACGTTATAGAAGTTTATTAAAAGTAATGAAAGCCAATGGTGATATTGAATTTTATAACAAAAACAGAAATGAATTTAATAGTTATAACAACCGATTCCCAAGATTTCAACGCGATATGGAATAATTGATTTTAACAATAGAACAAAGTGTCGATAGATTAATTTATCGGCACTTTTTATTTACATTTGAAACATGATTTGGGTAAAAGCACATTGGATAATTAAGAAACTATTTTCAAATTATGTTTGGGATATTCCTAACAATGAAAATAAAGTCTATTTAACATTTGATGATGGACCAATACCAGAAATCACAGAATGGACTCTAAATCAATTGAAAGAATACAATACTAAAGCAACATTCTTCTGCATAGGAGATAACGTTAGAAAATATCCAGAAATTTTTCAGAAAGTAATCAACGAAGGACATTCTATAGGAAATCATACCTTCAATCATTTAAATGGATTGGAAACATCTACAAAAGATTACATTGAAAATGTCAAATTATACGAAATTGAACACTGCAAACTGAACACTGAACACTGCAAACTATTTCGTCCGCCTTATGGCAAAATAAAACCATCACAATCTAAAATTCTCAGAAAACTTGGTTACAAAATAATTATGTGGGACATCATTTCTTATGATTTTGATGCCACAATTTCTAAAGAACAGTGTTTAGAAAATGTTTTAAAAAATGTGCAATCAGGAAGTATTATCGTTTTTCACGACAGCAAAAAAGCATTTGAAAACTTGGAGTATGCACTACCAAGAACTTTAGAATTCTTAAAAGAAAAAGGATATGTTTGTGAAATAATAAAATAAATCAAACTCCGAATTGTCATCCTGAGCTTGTTGAAGGATTAAACCTGCTCTTGAACTAAACCAATTATAGTATTTGCATCCAATTCACCCGATTGTCGCCACACCATTTGACCTTCTTTATAAATCATAAGTGTAGGTAAACCTTTAATTCGAAGTGCTTCGGCTAATTCTTGATTTTTATCCACATCAATTTTAATCACTTTTGCCTTATCGCCAAGTGCTGCTGCAACATCTCTAATAACAGGATGCATTGACACCGATGATTCGTTCCACTCTGTGTAAAAGTCAATTAACACAGGAACTTGAGCATTTATAAGTTCGCCAAATTTTGACATAAAACCTAGTTATTTATATATTCTTTTCTAGAAAGAAAGTATTAGTAATACAAATGTAGCATTTTTAACTAATTATACTACATTTTTACTTTTTTTTAGTTCAATAACTGTAATTTCGGGCATAATTCCTACTCTTCCTGGGTAGGCATGAAAACCAAAACCTCTATTAACGTATATATATTTTCCAACGTTTTCATATAAACCGGCCCATTGCTTGTATACATATTCTACTGGACTCCATTTGATTATACCTGGAATTTCTATTCCAAATTGAAATCCGTGTGTGTGTCCAGAAAGCGTTAAATGGAAGTTTTTAGGGTGATCTTTAACCTCAGTATCCCAATGACTTGGATCGTGACTCATCAAAATTTTGAAATCTTTTTTATTCAAATTTTCTGAAGCTTTATTCAAATCTCCCACTTTTTTAAACTTTACACCCCAATTTTCAACACCAACCAAAGCAATTTCGTCGTTTCCTTTTTTGATTTTCGTGTTTTCATTCAGCATTAATTGAAAATCTATTTGTCTGTGCAAATCTTTAATATCTTCAAAATTTTTATTTTTTGCTTCCTCCGATTTCCAATCTACGTATTCTCCATAATCATGATTTCCTAGTATAGAGTATTTACCAAATTCGTAATTTTTTATCTTTTTAAAAGTATCAATCCAAGGATGCATTTCTGTAGCATGAGTGTTTACAATATCGCCAGTAAACAACAGTAAATCAGATTCTTGCTCATTGATTAAATCAACGGCATAACTTATTTTTTCGGGATTATCAAAACTACCGCTGTGAATGTCTGATATTTGTGTGATTTTAAAACCATCAAAAGCATCGGGCAAATCATCAAAAAACAAAGTTTGTCTTAGCACTTTATAATTATATTTTCCAACCGTCATTCCATAAATCAAAGATAAAAATGGAACGGCAGCAATACCAAGCGCAACTTGGCTTACAAACTTTCTTCTTTCGGGTAGAAATGTATTTGTATCATAATTTGAAAAATAATTTTTGGTTCCTAACATCAATCTAAGAATATCTTCAAGAAGCATGATAAATGTTATCAATAATTTTGGAACTATAATCAATAACATAACGCCAATGGTCATCATAAACAATTGGGTCTGCCCTACGCCTCTATCAAATTTAGAAAAACCATAAAAAACAAAAGCTACTGCTGCAACAGAAATTATTATATAAGCAAACTGCACCCATCTAACTTTAGTAAAGGTTTTAACTGCCTGAAAGGCATAAATTTCAATGATTGCAATAATTACAAAAAGGATAATCCAACGTGCAGACATGCTAATTTTTTTTTGCAAATTAACAAAGAAAGCAAAGACGAAATCATTTCATTATAAAAATTTTAACTACAGTTGACATTATGAAAATAATAATACATTTCATGAAAAAAAAGCATTGTTTCATAGAAGTTAAAATTTAAAACTAAAAAGTTACATCATTTTTGCATCATAACTTTAAAACAAATTTTATGAAAACAAAATTACACTCTATCTTTTTTGCTTTATTTCTATCATTCTGCATGCAAGGATTTTCTGCACCAATTATTTCAAACGTTTCAGTTTCAAATATTACAGCAACAACGGCAAGAATTAATTTTTCTGTTAATGCACAGAATAGTTCCACTTATGCATTTATTCAAATAAATACAACTCCTACCATGTCAGGAAGCTATCCACCAAATGGACCGTTCAATGGAACAACTCCTGTTTCTTCATTTCAAGACGTTACAAATTTAATTCCTAATACACTTTACTACTATGCTATTGATGCCTACGACGCATCAAGTCAAGCAGCTGTTACAATTACAGGAACTTTTACCTCAGGTGGAACACCTCCAAACACAACAAATGCTGTTATTTCTAATATCACTACAACATCTGCACAAATTGACTTTCAAGTAAATACATTTGGAATTCAAAGTCAAATTGAAATTGCTTTTGGTTTAAGTCCAACTTTTTATAATTCTTACTTTTACATTGCCAATACAACCACAAACGCACCAACACCATTTACATACAATTTTACAAGTTTAACCCCAAATACAACTTACTATTATAGTGCTGGAGCATATTCGTCAACTCTTGTTGGAAACAGAATTTTAGGAAGTTTTACTACCTCTGTTTTAAGTAATTCAACTTATGAGCAAAAAGTTAATTTTAGTTTATACCCCAATCCTGCTTCAGATAATGTAACTATCAAAATGGAAAACGAAGCAAAATCTATTGAAATTTATTCGCTTCAAGGTCAAAAAGTATTGACTTCGTCAAACAAAAATGTAAATGTTTCTAGTTTGTCAAAAGGAATTTATATGGTAAGAGTTGAAGATGAAAACAATAATATTGCAACACAAAAATTACTAGTAGAATAACATGAAATCGCCATTAACAACAAGTTTGCGCAAGCAAACCCCTATGATTAAAAAGGCGATACCAT
>JFJP01038542.1_pt1 | contig 19252 bp, 26 predicted proteins | sample 431651 | NCBI WGS metagenome assembly JFJP01 (sample SAMN02602958, study PRJNA72255) | Microbial mat metagenome, whole genome shotgun sequencing project. | biome: fresh water; feature: sink hole; material: water; isolation source: purple microbial (photo- and chemosynthetic) mats found in...
TACCTATACAGATGCGATTAGTATTACTATTAAAAACAAATATAGATTCTGTTTCTCCTATGTGAACACAAATGATTGATTTGTCACGATCTGATAATATGATATGAGCGTGTCCTGTATTCGATAATTATGATAGAGCAGTAGAATATGCAGGAGATAAAAATCTTGTAACTCAAATCTCTATTATTGAATAACACTTTTTATTTTTTACCTATACAGATGAGATCAGAGATAGAAAAACAACGAAAAAAAGAATGCGATACATATTACAAAATAGAATGTATAAGTGTGTGAGACGAAGTAGTAACTATAGAGATACGAGATGGTATTGTAGAGATACAAAGAGATAAAAGAGTTGATGTAATAGTAAAAACAAAATCAAAGGGTAAAAGACTGGAGACTATAATAAATACAACAAAGTAATTTTATTTTATGTATCTACTGTGTACGAGAAATGATAATATCTTCATATTCTATACACAGATAACCTTTTATTTTATACCTATACAGATGAAAACATTACAAGAATGTATGCAAGATTGGACAATAGATATGATACTATGACATCACTCATCTATTACTATGTGATTTATGGCAGAAAAAATTACACAAAAAGAGTTATTAGAAGATAGAGAATTATGTAGGAGGGAAATTGAAAGCAGAATGCAATTAGTAGAGATCACATCAAGAATAGAATAACACCTTTTATTTATGTATATGTTCCGAATATGAGAAGATTATCATTATCGTATAACAAACAATTTGAAAAACATTTTTGTATATTACAAGGTGAGTGATTATCACTTTCAAGTACTTTCAATGATTTTCTTGAATTGACTGTATGCTCGTTTGTAAGAGACGAAGAAATTTATGAGATGATAAAAAAGAAATACACACAAAAACAATTTGATCTCTTTCCTGATATGATCGCCGATCTCATAAATATAGAACAAGAAAAGAATGAAAAAGGAGTAGTTTCTGACTACATTTGAGAGTTCTATATGCAATTCATCACTTGATGAGAGTTGGGTCAGTACTTTACTCCTACACACGTGTCGGACTTTATAGCTGAGATAGTCAAAGATGACTCCGAAGAATACAGTGTATTGAATAGAAAATCAGTAAACGACTGTGCATGTGGTAGCGGTAGGAACTTACTATGATGAGCGAAGAAGTTTTGACAGAGAAATATATATGCTATCTGACAAGACCTCGACAGACGTTGTTGCCTTATGGCGTATATCAATCTTGTGTTGAGTAATATCGATGGAGAGATCCGACAATGAGATACAATAAAATATGATTTTACTGATTGACGGTCTTTCAAGTTATGGTGATGACAGATCCCAATATGTAGGAAAATAACAGAACTTCCAAAATATAAACCACAAGAAAAAGAAGAAAAACAAAAAGTACAATCTTTATTTGATTTATAATATTATGATAATACTAGCAAAATATCAAAGATCATCAAGGATCAAAAAAGATAGAGTTAAAGTATATCGCACCAGTAGACTGTTTGAGCCTGTGATATGAATAGGTCGTGATCATTGCTGGATACCTTCACCGAGTAAAGATGGGTATATTCCCTGACATTGGTATATTATAATCTGATCTATTGAAAGATACATAGATGCAATAGGGTATGAAAAATCTAGTATCATCCCGAAGTACAAGTTTTGATTATTCCGACACAAGAAAAATAAAGTGTTTGGTAAAAATGTATGTCAATTGTATGATCTATGGAGATGATGTATTGTAAAACCAGTCAAGAAATGGTATAATGTAAATATCAAAAGTAAGTTTTATTTTCATAAATGTAAAGGGGTATAATTATACCCCTTATAAAATTTTTATCTTATTATTTTATATAATGGCATTCCCAGTAAAAAACAAAGAGCGACACGATTTCTACTATTCTGTAAGTAATCCTGCTATAAGTTATACAGATTTTGTGCAAAGATGTAGAAATAACGAAAAGAAACTTAGTAGAGAGCTTATGGAGAAAATTATAATGACCCCAGTAGTTAATCAAACCAGTAAAATAGATTGTGAGTGAAGAGAGTGTACGATATGTAAAAAATATAAGTTATGGGATATGTTTCAAATAAATCATTATATGAGTGCTTGATATGATAGCAGATGCAAAGATTGTTATAGAGTCAAAAGAGTGGTTCTGACAGAGCCTGTTGTTTATACTACAGTATCAAGTTATGTATCGCCTTTCAGAGTACGATCCCGAAAATGACAAATGTTATCGGTAAAAGATATTGCAATGATGGAATGAATAGATAATAAACAGCATATAAACAATATTAGACAAGGATTATACTTGTGAAGAGATATAGAAAAAGTGATTGCAAGATATAAATAATTTTATTTTCATAAATACAGACAATATAAACAAGAGAGGAAAGAAAAACTATTGAGAGAAAAGCAAGCAATCACCGTCGCCAAAAGTAATGTATCGCAAAAAACACGCTCGCAATGAGTAAGTATAGGGAAGAAGAAAATAAAGACCAAATCTCGCTCGCAATTAGTAAAGGAGCTTGATCAAATTTTCTCCCGTTATATTAGACTTCGTGATGCAGATAAAAACGGAATATGTTCGTGTATTACTTGTAGTGCAAAAGTACATTGGAAAAATATTCAATGCTGACACTTTTTGACTCGTGGTAATTATAAGTATAGGTGGTCAGAAAATAATTGTTTTGCACAATGTATGCCCTGTAATATTTATAAGTCCTGAAATTATATCTCTTATACACTAGTTATGATCTGAAAATATGGAGAAAAAAAAGTAAGAGATATGCAAGAAGATAAAGAACTTGTAAAGATCAGCACTCCAGAGATCAGGGAAATGATAGAGAAATACAAGTATGAAGTTGAGTTATTGATGAAAATAAAAAAAGTCTAAAAATCTCTTGATTTATTATAAAAAATAATTATATTGTATCTGCTTGTATCAGATATAATATAATAAACACTTGTAGTGGATAAGTTATATTTATATACAATTATTGTATTATATCTGTAGCAAGCCCTTATTCACTACAAGTGTTTTTTGTTTGTGAATTTATGCGGTGGTAGGTAAACCACGGATAGGCAAAGGTAGGGGGGCTTATCCAACGAACGAAAAAAGAAACTCATTATACGCTAGTTACTTATTTCACTATCAAAGTACAAGATAGTCGTTGCTTTCCTTGAATAAATAGAAGTCATTTTACAATGATTTATGTTTTTTCTGTTATATTTATTATAATAAGAAAATAAACTATTCTATTTATTCAAGGGGAGCGACAAAACTCTTAAGAAATCTAATTCCGCTGGTTACTTATCTTAATAACTTATTTATATATCTATTATATATAGCGAGTTCTAAAAAAATAAAAAAACATATTATAAAATAAAAATATGATAATGGTAAAAAAAGTATAAAAATCTCTTGCAATTCAATTATAAATGACTATAACCTCAATACCTCAGTGAGGCTTTTAGTTTATAACAACTTATGTTATGTTTGAAACAGGTGATATGGTATACAGCCCTTTATTTGGTAAAGGATTAGTAATTGAAAGTTATTGATCAAAAGTAGTAGTCAATTTTGAAAACAAAGCGTTCTGATTAAGAACAGTATCTAAAGACATATTTACAGAGGATAAAAAAAGATTGACTAAGAAAAAAGATATAAAACCTGATTTGAAAGAAATATACTTTAATGATATACATGATGAATATAATTTTATTCCTAACGACATGCTGTAAGATGGATTTTGAAACACGGTTTGAAACAAACTATGACAACATAAGATATTCTTATGAGATGGAACTGATGGATCAGTGATATGCATCTCATCTTGTATCAGAAGTAAACGACTGATGGGATGAATTTACAAAAGAAGAATACAATATTTATCTTTCTAATTCAAAATAATGGAAAAACTATTAGAGGTACAAAAAAAGCTACTCAAATTCAAAAAGAATTGAAAAGCAAACTATGGTAAATATATTACACTTGATGATCTTCTGGACCATCTCTTGCCAGTATGTAACGATCTTGATATATTAGTGTATCATACTATGTCGGATAGTAAAGTAATCACTACAGTGATGAGTTGAAAGCAAAGTATTACAAGTGAGTTCCCTATAACTGATCTATCATCTCCACAAAAAGTCGGAGCGTCTATCACTTATGCGAAGCGTTACAATCTAGGGCAGATATTCAACATCGTCACTGATGATGATACTGATGATTGAAACAAAGTAAAAGAAGTAAAAAAAGAAAGATTTGTATTTTGATTGGAACAGTTGGAGAAATTCAAAAAAGATCGAAACAAACATAAAGAAAAACTTACTACTTATAGTAAAGCGTTGACTATGATAGCAGATGCAAATTATTCTATATCAAAAGAAGTATCTGATTTATTGAAAGTATTCTATGATGACTTGAGTAAACCAAATGCGTAAATATTACTTTGCAATTCTATGAGAGGTCTGACTTGCTTATAATCTAAACAAGGAAGACCTCCACTCATTATTGAAAGTATGATACAACATAAAAAGCACAATAAAATTAGACTACAACTGATGGTATGAATATATAGAGAATGTACTGTATTTTATAATGTGTATATTCAATATGCACTTCGATAGCACAGGTTATTCTATAGATAACATATCACGGGTGCGATTATATTGATCTATGAAGCCAGACTGACGGAAACAATTACGACAAATATAACTTTATTTTATTCTTATATAAATACTATGCAATTCTTATGAAAAATTATTAAAATTTGAGACATCGAAACAGTAGGAAAAAATCCTATCCAAAAACAATCTATCATACTTGAAGAAGTAACAGATAAAGAGTACAAAGGTGGGATCGTGTTTGATCTTATCAAAGACAAAGTATCACTATCAAAAGATTTGAATGTTTGAAATGAGATCGAAGTATCACTTAATGTGAGAGTCACTGAATACAATGGTAAACATTATAATAATGTTACAGCACGAAAAATTGAAAAGAAGTCTGGGGCAGGTGATAATTTCTCGGAGTGATTACCCTTCTAAATATATTATAAATATACTCTGATGTATATTTTATCGTCAGAGTATATATTATATATAAATTAGTTGTTTATGTTACGAAGGAAAGCCACTTTTATCTCATTTTATATAATCCCAATGGAGCTAAAGTTTACCTGATTAGTGGATGTTGTATACCCTATCAAACGGTCTTGAGAGAAAAAAGACTACCCGAGGCAACCTATCAAGGTAAAAGGGACTGGTATGTATTACAAACACTACTGATTGTTTTCGTTACACTGAGAGATAATAACTGATTATCCTGTTAAGGAAGGCGATGTAGTGGATATATACTACCGTATGAATACTTGAGTGTATGCAGATACAGGGATGCCACACTGATCCAATAATGTATATAGAATAATAAAAATAAATGAAGAGTATGATTTACCAAACTATATGAAATTTGACTGATTTAATTTTTAATTCTTACCTACCATACAGATGCCAAAAACACTACTCCAAAAAGTTATGAAGTCTTGCCAGTGATTGCACACAGCTTGAATACAAAGTTTTGATGCTGAGAGTGTAGCCAACTACTTCTTATATGTTTATGAGTTTAGAACTAATGATAGCGATATTATCCACGCTATGCAAAGAAGATTATTTGAGTTGGTTTGTATATGATTACTTACGAGTACAGAAAACAAGAAAGGTATAAGATATAGTGTTACTGATCTATGAGTCAGAATAGACTGTAGCAAGATACATTTATGATATACATTAGTGTTGAGAGATAATAAAGATGATGATGTATCAAAATGATGAAAGAGAAAGTCTGACAAGATAAAGAAAGTCCTTGCTGAAAGTGAAGCGAAGTCAGAAAATAAAGTTTTGAATAATATTCAAGATTGAAAAGATATTCAAATAGAATATGTATTGGATTGAGATGTAAAAGAATGAGATATGATTTATATCATGTTAAATAAAATCAAAAAAGCACAAAAAAAACTATTACAAAATAAAAATGAACCAACACATATACGAACTGATCAATGAAAATTTACTATCGAAGAATATAAAAATAAACTAAGCAATGAGAGTAAAAAGTTTAATCAAAGAGAAAGAATATGAAAAGCAACTCTCATTGAAAAAGAAGCTCCAAAGTTACAACCAACAACACTCCGAACAAAACTTTTATCTTTTTTCACCACACACTAATGCTACAAGAACACAAAGACAGACTCTGGACACTATCACAACTCCAAAAGTATATATGAGTACATAATGATATGTATAACTTCTTTAAGATAAATATGATTATAAAAGAATGTTATCAAAAGATAGGTAATCATTATCAGTATGTAGGGTAAAAGGATTGATCTGACACGGTTAGAGTTCAGATAGTTAAATGTATGTTTTATTAGTAACCTATTATATTATGAAAAAAACAACTGATAGTTCTACCTTGCACAATTCAGTTATGTGAAGTAGTCAAGAGAATTTGCAAGAAAATAACACGGGTGCAAATTCAATGCCTACTCCAAGCCCGCAAGGGGCACATAAATTTCATTGTGCAAAGTAGTCCAGAAGAGTTTGACGCAGTCGCTGGGGCGAATAAGCAATATCAAAAAATAAACGACTTATTTATTGAATCTATAAGATCTTATTGTAAAAATAGTTATAGTAGTTGTGTTATTCAAGACGATCTCAAAGTATAATATTGTATTGTTTAATGAGTTTATCTCTCTTATTATAATAGTCATCTATTGTTTGTTTTAATAATTTCATTTCATTTTCTAGAATTTTATAGTTCTCATATTCTCATTGTTCTAAAAACTTACCTAAAATAGATGTAGTATATTCTAGTTTTCTCTGTCATGTATTTATATCTATATTTAATGCAATTATTGATGACAACGCCCTATTAAGTTCTTGATCTTTATTAGAATTATATTCTTGTCTTTTATATATAAGATATGCTATATATATTCAAAATCATCATAAAATAGTTTGTGCAATGCTCCAAAAGTTATCTACACTAAATATAGTATTTATAAAGTTACAAAAAACACACATCGCAAAACAAAGAAAATAAAAACTACTTTACTATCAAACTACTCTCTCAATTTACTACATTTATATGTGTACCATTAGGATAAGTTGTTGCAAAGTCTATAGCTTCTTGTTTCGTATCAAATACACTTATAACTAATCTCATAAACTGTACTTGTCGCTTTCAGTCTGATGATTGTTGTATGATTGTTATTGTTTGTTTCATAGAATTTTTTATATTAATCAGTAAACATTGCTACTATGTAATATATCAACCATCAGAAAAAACTAAATATTGCAGTTCTTCGGAATAATCACCAAGCAAGTCACCACAAAGATAAGGAACAAATATCATCCATAATAATTATATAAAGTATAAAAATATGATACATATCATAATACAAAATAAGTAAAATTCAAGCTTTAATTATTTTAATGATAAAAAAAGCTGAGGTAATCATTCAGCCTGAAAACTACCTCAACATTATTAGTATAAGAAATTCATATCAAAAAACAAGTTTTCATTAGCTTTTATTAATATTTCATTCATCATCATATTTCAATGCTTCAAATAAATTCGGATTTTCCAAAGAAGAAGGTAAAGGTCATTTAATGTTCTTTGGAATACCAAAAGTTTCAATAATATATTTCACATGGGCTGCTCCAGCATCAAATCAATATTTCCCCTGATCACTAACTCATCAACACACTTCACTATTACTCATAATTACAAAAAATACAATATAAAAACTATTTATTTAATAAACCCTTTGACATCATCACATATCGAAACAACCCAAAAACAATACTGACTACCAATACAGTCAAGAAAAGATAGTTTTTGGTCTTCTCCCCTCTTATCGCTTGGGATAGTTGTTTGATTTTATCTTCCAGTTTAGTTTTTTCTATAGTAGCCATCTGTTTTTGTTCATTATAATCTGGAAGAGCAACCATAGTCTGAATCTTACTTTCCAACTCCCCTACTCTCTGCTGAAGCATAAAGATTACTTTATTTTTTTCTTCTAACATACGATCTTTTTCTTGAAATACTAAGAAAAACTTATCAATCTTTTCATCAATCACTTTTTCTAATACAGAAGTATTTATAGCCATAGCTTGTGATGGTTTTGATGATAATGTTCATTCGCTTACGATCTCTGACGAACTCTTTTTGTGTAGAATATCAAAATCTTGTTTCAAGATAGATATATCATGATCACTCAATAATATTTTATTTGCCACTTTCTTATAAGAAAGTTTACCTGATTTGATATATCTATCAATAGTTCTTGTAGAAATACCCAAATCTAATGCTGCCTGCTCTCTTGTGATTGTAAATGTAGATGCCATAAAGATATATAATATAATAAAATAAAGACTATATGATTTTTTTTAATATCCAATACACAAAAGATACTATAAGAGATAATATAAATGATACTACTACCAATCCTATAAAGGAAGTAATTTGCATCTCTATACCAGTCAGATACGTATTGATAATAATCTGACAAAAATAGAAAACGATAATATTAATAACAAATCCTATCAATCACAAAGTAAGAATATGAAGAGGAAATGCCAAGATATTAAGTATTCTTTTGATAATGACAAATCATATCCAAAATATAAATCAAATCAAAAGATATACTTTTGCTATCTCTTGTCATGTAGACACAGTAAAATCAAAAGATATTCATCAGAGTAGATTATAATAGTCTAATACATATAAACTGAGTGAATATGCAAGGATATGAAGTACAGAACGTATCAAAAATCACATGATAATAATATAATTATAAATTATCTTCTACTCATGTAGTATAATAATTTGTCAACTCGTGTCAAGACATAGTGATAAAATAGTTCTTTCTATTTTATAGTAAAAATCGTCTTGATTTTATGGGAAGAATCATTACATATTACTAGTGAGTTATTTTAGTATAAAACATATATTTGATGTCTTGAACAATTAACATTCTTGTTAGTAAATTGTGAAAACTTAACGGAAAAATTATTGATAACACAACAATTCATACGATATTATCAAAAATTACTGATGAAGTTTTTAGTGATGCAAGGATTTATAAACTCAGCCATACGCTCAAAAATAAATGATACCTTATCAGTTTAAAAAAGAACTGTTTTCTTTGTGTCAATCCTAATAAACCTCTTGATGAAGAAGAAATTATACAAGGACATTACCGAGAATTACTCAAAAAGCACTGTCAAACATTTATCCAAGGATGACGATATATAGGCTGACTCAAAGCACTCGAACTTCATCTCCAAAACTATGAAATCCCAGAAAATATAGATATCATCAATACTCACAAAAATGCTCTTGAAGTCATTATGTTTGATAGAACAGTAGCATACAAGAGATATACTCATCAGAAGGTAGATATTTTTGCAAAAATAAAAAAACATCTTGTAAAACAAAAAATAGGAAAATTTACATTCCCTATCGCATCTATAGAATTGTCAATAGTAGAAAGTCTCCATAATCCTAGTAAAATTCAATGATCTCTCATCACTGAATATATCAAGAGAATAGTAAGAAAACATAAAAAAACTATGAATTTAGAATTTTTCTGAATGGTTCTCAACAACAATAAACATCATGTAGGAGTAAATAGACTTTATCAAATAAGCAAATCTATTGATCCTGTATTTGCAGAAAAATTACATCTTATTATCAAAAAATATAGTTTCGTGATGCAACCAGGGAAATAATTATGTATTACTCACCATATCCACCCTTTTGATCTGCATGTTGGATAAATTTCATCGTAGGTTTATCAAAAAATAGAGAAACTTCTCCTACAGCTCCATTTCTATTTTTTCTTATAAGAAGATCAGTCATACCTCTCTTATCTGGATCTTCTGGATCATAATATTCTTCTCTATAGATCATAATCACTACATCAGCATCTTGTTCGATAGAACCTGATTCTCTCAAGTCAGAAAGTTGTGGTTTTTTGTCGATACGAGATTCTACTCCACGAGAAAGTTGAGACAATGCTATGATAGGTACTGATAATTCTTTTGATAATTCTTTCAATCCACGAGAGATCTGAGATATCTCCTGTACCCTATTTCACTCAAATTTACTTCCCTGACCAGACATCAGTTGGAGATAATCAATCACGACGAGATCCAATGATCCAGCTTCTATTTTCAATCTTCTGAGCTTAGATCTCAACTGAGACAAGGTAGCAGATCCTACATCATCCACATAGATATGACTTCATCACAATGTCTCCATTGATTCTCCCATCTTGACGAAATCATCATTATCCAATTGTCATTTTGAGATCTTATACATAGGTATCCCAGACACCGTAGATAATAATCTATCTGCAATCAACTCTTTGGTCATCTCGAGAGAAAAAAATGCGACTGCTTTCTTCTGTTCTAATGCAGCATTGATGATAAGATTCAGAGACAATGCGGTCTTACCCATCGCAGGACGAGCTGCTAATATAATCAATTCTCCTGGTTTAAATCCAGCCAACATATCATCCAATGCAGGGAAAGTAGACATTACTTTTCATGCTTCAAGGAGTTCTGGATTATCTACTATCTCCATATATCTCTCTACTCTTTCACCCAAGAGTTCTCTAATATGTATAAGCTTATTTGATATATTGGTTTGGGTCAGATCGAATATTTTTTTCTCCAATTGATCCATAATAGCAAGTGTGTCTCATTGATCATAGACATCACCTATCATCTGCTGACAGACTGACAATACTTTTCTCAAGATAGATTTTTCTTTGACGATATCAGCGTATTCTCCACATCATGAGGTTGAAAGGAGAAATCCTGACAGATCATACAAGTAATTGATCCCACCAATCGTGTCAAGATAGTCTTTTTTTGCTAACTCATCAGAGACAGTCACCGCATCTATGGTTTTGTGAGCGTTCTTCAAAATAGTAATCACTTCATATACCATCTGATGTTCTTTCGAGTAGAAATCTTTTGGTTGTAAAGAAACATTATCACATATATCCAAAATATTATTATCGATCAGGATACCGCTAAGAATTCATTTTTCAGCATCAATATTGTGTGGTGGTAATTTCAGATCTTCAATAGAAACCATAGTGTATATATTAGAAATTAAGGCGCAATGAAACTATAAAATGTGAATATTATCTCGCTACTGATGGAGAAGTAGAGAAAGTGGTTTGTAACTTCAGATTATACTGATCCATTTGAGACCATGGTATTTTGAGATTCCAATTTTTCCCATAGAGCTTAGCAGTAAAATCTATAGAAAAGAACGGATTGATCTGTGCATCATCTTGTTTCCAAGATAAATAAGGATCAGACCATGGTGATATAACAATATTTCGTGATGAAATCGTAATATCATTAGTTAAAAGATTTTGCCATCCATCATCACCAGTCAATGGTAATTTAAAATCAGTATATGCTCATGATACTGAATCTCAATGACATTTAAATCACAGACTATAATCACAAGCCCAAGTATCTATAACACCATCGTATACTCATGAGTAAGCAGTATCAAAATTATGATTTATTCCAGCATCAAATCACCTGAGTTGTAGTACTTGAATCGCATACAACTTTTCACTATCAGTGATCGTCGCATCACTATTATAATCTCCAGATTCTATCATCTTTCTCCTAAACAACAATCTTTTCGTCTTGTCATGAGAGATAAGATAGAGCTCTTGGGGAGATACTTCACCATCATTATAGATTGCATTCGGTCAGCTTCAGAGATCTTCATCATCATCATCACCTATTGCTCAAACATTAAAATCTACATCATCTTTCACATCAATAAACATCTTAGCATATTGACCATAGGATTGGAGACATCAAGACGAAAATCAAAAACGGTATATATCACCATAAGATCAATTATTCTGACACTCTCATGATATATCAGTTAATGGTCAAGCGACCAACATTCAATTAGCTACGTTATAATTTCCTGTTTTTGTAGAACAATAATATAATTGATTTTGTAAAGTATTAGAGTTGATAAGCATATTTCTATTCCCATAATACGTCATCATAATACAATTCGATCACGTATTCCATGTTGGATCGTTCAAAGTCATACATCCTACTAGTTCTCTATTTCGATATTCTTCATAATCTATCGTATAGTCTTTGCTCATCACCTGAAGTTTTTCCAAGAAAAAATAGCTCTCTTTGTTTACTGTCTGTCTGGCTTCCAATGCTCCTTTACTCTTGTAGATATAGATAAAGATAGTCGTCACTACGGTAATCATAGCAAAAAATATTACCATGGTCACTATCATTTCTAAAAGCGTAAATCAGTTTTTTGTAGAGAGCAATCTTCTCATAACACAACAGATAGAATAAATTTTTCTATAAGAAAACATACCAATAGGAATATTTAAGATTTTTATTTACGTATTATATATGAGAGTACTTTTTTGTCATCTAAAAATCAAGACGAAAGAATAGGAATTATTGCTTTTTTATATAAAAAACGATATAATCAATACAGAAAACTGTACATTTTTAACTCTATACTCTACACTACTATGGTCCTTATCCCTACCGTTATTGAAAAATCACACAAATGAGAGAGAGCATATGATATTTACTCAAGACTATTAGAAGATCGTATTATCTTCGTAGGTGGTGGTGTCGAGACTCATATGGTAAACACTATCATCGCTCAGATGTTATTTTTAGAAAAAAAAGATCCTGACAAAGATATCATCATGTATATCAATAGTCCATGAGGAGAAGTCTACAGTGGTATGGCTATCTATGACACCATGCAGTATGTAAAATGCGATGTCGTTACTATCTGTACAGGACTAGCAGCTTCTATGGGTTCCATGTTGTTGGTCGCTGGTACGAAAGGTAAAAGATATATGTTACCGAATTCTAGAGTCATGATACACCAACCGCTCAGCGGAGCAAAATGACAAATCACTGATATGCAGATCGCAGTAGAAGAATGATTAAAACTCAAAAAACTCCTGACAGGTATCATGTCTGAACGTACAGGACAAGCGTATGACAAAGTTGCTGATGATATGGAAAGAGACAATTGGATGTCATCTCAAGATGCTCTCGATTATGGTATCGTCGATAAGATCCTCTACCCAGAACAAAAATAAACCAATCACAAATAAAATAAAAAATAGAAAAAAATTAGCATATCACTATTCTAATAGAGTGTCTTTATGTGCATCGTAGATCACTTGAATATCTGCTGGAGTATCATAATTTGGAAATAATGCTTGTCAGAGAGTTATCTTTGGATTGCAACGATCAGCGAGTTCCCCTGTAGCATCTATGAGACGATCAATAAGTTCATCAGAGAACTTATTTTTTTGTAATATATCTCTGACTTCTAGCTCTGAAAGAATATGGTGAGCTCATACGATTTTACGTGCGTCAGGATCATAATTTCTTTTTCCATCTTTGATAGCGAGAGCTGTTTCATAAGCTCATTTTTGAGATTTGGTAGGATAGAGATATCCACTACTCGTCACCATCGTACCATCATATTCTTTCACAAGATTCAAGACAAAATCGTTTACTTGTTGGAGTTCGGGATAATCTTTATAACTCTGTGCAGTGATATCAAACACAAGATTGTCTTGACCGATCACATCTGAAAGGAGTGCAACATCATTTTTAGCTTGCCCAGGATTATTTCTAAGGACTATACTAGTATAAACCATAGATCACAGGCCACCAATCAGTACAAGAATTCATTCAGCAAAATTTGCGATAATCTGACTATCAATACAAGGCACATCATCAATCGTATGTTCATACCCTGCAGAGACAATACGAAGAAGATTGTGATATCACATCTTATCTGTAGCTAATAACGTCACAGTACCCAATTGTTTTATCATTCATCTACTCACTGAAAGTGTAGCAAAATGTGATGTATATGGCATCTCTACTCACAACAATGGTTTGATATCAAAATTTTTGGATTTTGTATAAAAATCAACTACACCATAGAGTCCATACAGGTCAGTCAGAGCGATACTTGATTGTCCAAAATCTTTCGCTATCTGAAAAATCTGATTATGAGCACCAATCCCTTCCAGCATACTATACGTACCACGACCACGAATATGAGCAAACATATCTGTAAGAAAAATTAAAATAACAATTGCAAAACTACCAGTATTTATATATATTTGACACATGCATTCAACTGATTTTTTACCATTATAGTTATAGGTCATATGTACAGTACAATACGCCAGATAGTATATATATCGATATTTTGATGCATAGGATTTTTATCAAATATATCTACTGATATATATGCATATACGTCAAAATGACGATCACTTCCATGAATCGATATCATTAAACGTGCAGATTGGATAACAGATGAATCTATTATTTTCAAGAAGACTACCACAGTAGTTCAAGACAATGAAGATAAAGATGAAGAGATAGCAACAACAAAGAGCTCATATAAAGTAGATATACGTACTAAGTATTTGAGAAGCGTTTTTTTAGATCAATATACTTTAGATGGCATTATCAGACAAGTGTCTGGGAAAGATCTCATACGATCTCGTGGTTATAAAAAAGATAAAACCCACATCGTCGTCCATCATACTGTTCATGATCTTGAAAAAATCAAAACAATTAAAGATGCTGTTAATATAGCAAACAATATCTTTAAAACACATACACAAAAAAAGGGTCGATGAGACATAGGATATAATTTTATCATCGATCCATGGGGAAATATCTACGAAGGAAGATGAGGATGAGAATCAGTAGTAGGAGCACATGCATTACATAATAATGCAGCATCATTAGGTATTGCGTTAATTGGAAATTTTGAGATCAACGAACCTACCAAAGCTCAACTCAATGCTCTTGCAAAACTCAGCACTGCACTGATGATCAGATATCGTATCAACCCTGATAGTGAAATATATGCGCATATAGAAGATAATGATCATGAGCCTTATGTGAAAGATGTCGTACGTGCATCATTTATAGGACATAGAGATACAGGGAAAACCGCCTGTCCTGGTAAGAATCTCTACAGTAAACTACCACTCATCACACAAGCTATCCGTACCCAATTACTCATACAAAAAAAATCATTTGCTATCAAAAAAGTAAGAAAGATCTATAACCAAACAACTACAAGTAATTTTGATACTGATCGCGGGGCTATGACTATCCCACAGTCTATCACTAACAAAGTCACTACATGTAAATCCTATAATATCAATATATCAGTATCTTGCAAAAAAACCAATAAATGAGTATCTATCACATTCAACAAGAAAAAAGATAAAGTCGCATCTGGGATCCTTTATATCGATCTCAACACAAATAAGAAAGATGAGTCCTATAAATTTATCATCCCAGTCTCTCGAAAAAGCGATGAAGCACTCCTCCTCACCCAAAGAAGAGACGCGTATATCAAAGCTAATAAGATATCACCATCAAAAAATAGCGAAAATAAATTTAAAAAAGCAATCTCTCTGACTGAAATCAGCGATCTGACCAAAAAGGATGTAAACGTATTGTTATATGAAGCGAGCACTACTCTCTCATCGTGGAAATTTTTATGTCAACAATGTACTGCCACCGATGACAAATGATTAGTATATACTGATAGTACCTTCACCATCACCAATAATGGTATATCACTCACCTATACCAGCAAAAATCAAACCGCCACTATCAATAGCATCACTATACAACCAAAAAAGTCAGAATGAGTGTCTTTCATCACTAATTATGGAAGAAAGTCATATGGATGAATAGCGTGGAATAATTTTTATGGAAAACTCACTATCTCGCAACAACCGATCAAAAAACTCTGAGAATCAGCTATCTCTACTCAATATGTCATCGTCAATACCTTGCCGTTTGATCGTTATATGAGAGGTATTATCGAAAGTAATGATACAGAACCAACTGAAAAGATCAAAGTTATGACACTGCTTGCTAAAAATTATATCCTCTTCTATCTGGACCCAGCACATAGACATCCAAGTATCCCAGAGTGAACAAATTACAATGCTGTCGATGATGCTCGTATCTTCCAAAAATATGTCTGAGCAGGAGTAGATAGCACTCTAAAACTTTGGAGACCAGCACTGGAAAGCACCAAAAATCAAATCGTAACCTACGATAACAATCTTGCTTTCTTATCATACTTCTCTTGTTCTGCTGGATTTACTCGATCAGCCAAAGAAAAACGATGATTACAAGATACTCCATATCTCGTATCAGTATACGATCCAGCTCCCTGTAAAGACTTCAATGGACATGGTGTAGGACTCGCTGGAAACGGTGCGACGAAACTTGCAAACGATGGGAAAACATACAAAGATATCATCCAACATTTTTATCCATGAGTTACTATAGAGACTTATTAATGCGCCACACTACTACCCTTCTTTATAGTATATCAGGATTGTGTTTATTATGTACCATAGGTATATTATTTTGATATGAATTCAAAACGACCATACCAAAAACAAATACACTCAATACTATCGTCTACTCTACTGGTCAAACAGGTTCATTTACTACTCCGACCTATGCACTACCAAATGGATTAGTACTCTTTGATACGAATATATGACCTACAGAATACGATTATGATACGGACGATAGTCTCCAAAAATACGTCTCGAGAACTATTACACTCAATACTGTTACCTATATCCCCGATGATCTCGTCACTATCTCTGACAAACGACTCGTACTTGCAAATCCATCCATGAAACTCCGTGCTATCGCTCATACGAAACTCAATGATATGGCACAAGAATTTTATCAAATATTTGGAGATAAACTTGTCATCGTATCTGCGTATAGATCGTATGAATATCAAAAGAAACTCAAAAAATGATGTTCTGACACACTCTGTGCTCTACCTGGTCGTAGTGAACATCAGCTTGGGTTAGCGATCGATATCTTCGCAGCGACGACAGCTTGAGATTTCTTATCCAAAGCAGAATTTAAAAAATACTACGAATGGCTTGCAATCAATGCTCATCGCTATGGATGGCACAATACTTATCAAAAATGAGTAGAGATCGATACCTACCAACCAGAACCACGACACCGACGTTATCTCGGACGTGAACTCGCTACAGAATTATTTGAGAGAAAAATGACCTTGGGTGAATGGTATCAAGAGAAGAACGAGAAAGAGAAATAATAATTAATGAATATTTAGAAACTTACTCCAGCTTCAAACAATACGTTCTCTACAGATTATCATGTCATAGTACTGTATCTTTAGTTAAAGTAATGTTTATATGATGATAAGTTTGTGATATAATTGTCAGTCCAAAGCTGTTGTAATAATTCTACATTATTGAGTTCATACATCGCTAAGATGGATATGATATAGTTCTTTTTAGTCATTTGGATCATTGATAATACTGGGAGATTATATTTTATCAATGGAAGGCTACCCATGATTCTTGAAGTTCTTTTGTTGATATCGAGGAAGAGCTGAAAATATGGGATAAAAAGCATAATAAACAGGCTCTGTTCAAACGGATTGTTGATTTGGTTCAGTTTATCCAAAAATAGTGTAAACTCTTCTTCAAGTTGGAACCTATTATCAAGCGGGGTATAAGTACTTCCTCATATCTCTACAATGTTGCTTCTTATGACTCATAAGTCTCCTTTGAGGAGGAGCTTGTCTCCCAATAATTCATGAATTTCAAAAAAACTTTGTTTATTGAAGAGAAGCTCTTTTTTGTAATAGATCATATATTCGATAGCTTTTTTATGATTGAGTACCATTTGAGTCTCTTCTTTACTTTTGTCTTTGTTGATCTCATTGTACTTGAGCAATACTTCAGTATCCAGATACGAATAAGTATTACCTTCCAGATATGAACTAGCAAACGATAGATCAATCAGTGATTTTTCCAAAAATCTTTTATTGGTCTTGTAAAAATCGGTATCAATCGGAAGATCCTTGATAGCAGTTTCTAATTTCTTGAGATTGGTAGCACTAAAAAAATATGTCTGATTGGGGATATAGTTTCTGAGAAAATCAGGATTATATCAGACTTTGTGTCTCTCCCATGTGGGAGTATCAAAATACTGCTCTACGTGATTTTTGGTAAAATAAAACGTATTTCTTCAGACTTTCTTTTTTTGTAAGACTCACGTTTTGGTGTACTCATTGAGATGTCTGACCAGTGTAGATTCATTGATATGAGCAAACTTGAGCTTGAGATCGTGATAGCTGACGATATCTTTTTGGCTCACAAACTCGATGATGGTTTCTTTGGTGCTTTGCATGCAAGTAAAATGCAAGTGATTAAAATAGCTTGTACAATGTGATTTTTACAATATATACTACACAACAACGCTAAAAATGCAAGTGATAATGCAAGTGATTGAGAACATTATTGCTCTAAAACTTCTAAAGTAAGCAACTTATTGCTATATATGACAATACTACCAATACAACACTATTGTTGCAAGAGAAAAAGCCATAGACATTCGTAGGGACATCCCCCAAGGGGCCCTCAAGAGGATTTCCTTCGGTCACTTCTTTCAGGGCGTGCTTGCATTGTCCTCGACTATGGACGATTCTTGTATATAACTATATAATCCTCTTTATGTGCAATGATATCTTGCAAAGTTTTTGGAGGAGATTTTTGAAGACGTTGAATTCTTGGGTGTAGGGATGATTGAGGAAAGACATACGGTTCGTCTACGATCTTTTCTTTACCCGAAAGGATTTTTTCTGCCTGAGAGAGGGTATATCCATGATATCATCATTTCCTGCCAGATCGTGTTCTTGTTTTTTGCATGTATAGTTATAGTATTTAAAAAAACTCTCTACCTCTTCACGCTCTCCTCCACGATCGCTATATCCTCAGGAGTAAGATCATAGAGCTGATATACGAGTTGATCTATTTCTTTTTCTAAAGCAGTAGTATCAGTGTCTTTTTTTTCTTTTTTTAAGTTGCGTATAGCTACTACATTCGAAGCAATTTTATTTTGTAGCAGTTCATTAGTCATTAGTATAGGAAAGGATTTTATGTATTCAGGAGTCAACCTATATGTATTTCACCTTAGTGCAGTACTTGTATTTTTTATGAAAAATCGAAATACTTTGCTATTTAAAAGTCACAGTAAATATTCTGATCGTTTT
>JFJP01005478.1_pt1 | contig 19246 bp, 15 predicted proteins | sample 431651 | NCBI WGS metagenome assembly JFJP01 (sample SAMN02602958, study PRJNA72255) | Microbial mat metagenome, whole genome shotgun sequencing project. | biome: fresh water; feature: sink hole; material: water; isolation source: purple microbial (photo- and chemosynthetic) mats found in...
TACATGCTGGTGGCGCACGTCGGTGCCTTGGGCATCTTGTTGTGTTTTGGGCTGTTACAGGCCAATACAGGCGACTACACCTTTGCCAACATGCGTCAACAGCACCTGACGCCTTTTTGGGGCTCGGTGGCTTTTGTGCTGGCGGTGTTTGGTTTTGGTGCCAAGGCGGGTCTATTGCCATTACACGCCTGGCTGCCCGAGGCCCATCCGGCCGCACCGTCGCCGTTCTCGGCGCTGATGAGCGGTGTGATGCTCAAAATTGCGCTCTACGGCATTTTGCGGGTGTCGTTTGATTTGTTGCAAACGCGTATTTGGTGGTGGGGGGTGTTGCTGATGGCCATTGGCTTGGCAACGGCCTTGTTTGGTGTGGTGTTCTCCACCGTGCAGGTGGAGATGAAGCGCCTGCTGGCGTACTCCAGCATCGAAAACATTGGCCTGATGTGTGCTGGCGTGGGCTTGTCCTTGCTGTTTTCCAGTTATGACATGCCGGCGCTGTCGGCTCTGGCGCTCACGGCGGCGCTGTACCACATGATCAGCCATGCATTTTTCAAGAGTCTGTTGTTTTGCAGTACTGGTGCGGTTCTGCACGCCACCGGCGAGCGCAGTCTGGGCAAACTTGGCGGGCTGATTCGTAACATGCCCTGGGTGGCCTGGACCACGCTGGTGGGTGTGCTGGCTTGCGCTGGCTTGCCGCCGTTTGGCGGCTTTGTGGCCGAGTGGTTGCTGCTGCAGAGCTTTTTGTTCACTACCGGGCTGCCGAGCCCGTCGCTGGACATGCTGGTGCCCGTGATGGCGGCGCTGATTGCGCTGATTGCCGCCTTGTCGGGTTTCACCATGGTCAAGTATTTTGGGGTGGTTTTTTTGGGACAGCCGCGTGAGGAAAAGCTCGCGCAAGCCCATGACGCCGGCCCCTGGGAGCGCATGGGCATGCTCTGGCTGGTGACAGGCTGTGTGTTGTTGGGCCTGTTTCCCAACCAGATGATTGCGCTGATCGACCCGGTCACACACCTGCTGGTGGGCGCCGGATTGAGCAAAACCGTGGCCGAAAACAGCTGGTTGCTGGTGCCGGTGAGCATGGAGCGAGCCAGCTACTCGCCCACCATTTTTCTGCTGGGTGTGCTGCTGAGTTTTGGAATGGCATTTTTTCTGGTGCGCAAGCTCTACCATGGCCGCCTGCGCCGGGTGCCGCCCTGGGACTGTGGCCACCCCTGGCAAACGCCGCGCATGCAAGACACCGCCGAAGGCTTTGGCCATCCCATTCGCCGGATTTTTTCGCCGTTTTTTCGCATCACCAAGCATTTGCCGGACGCCTTTGATACCGAGCCCAGTTACCACGTCAAGGTGGAAGATCCGCTGTGGCACGCGCTGTACCTGCCGCTGGCACGCGTGGTGGAGCGGGTGTCGAAAATCGTCGGTCTGCTGCAGCAGGGCCGCATTGCGGTTTATCTGATGTACAGCTTTGCCACGCTGATCGTGCTGCTTCTGGTGGTGAAACGATGAGCGCCCTGGGTGTTTTCTCGCAGCTGCTGGCGCTGGTGATGGCACTGCTGCTGGCACCGCTGCTCACAGGCTGGGTTAACCAGTGCCGCCACTGGTTACAAAACAAGTCCGCACCCGGTGTGCTGCAACCCTACCGCATGCTGCACAAGCTGTTTAACAAAGAGTCGCTGATGGCCGAGCATGCGTCCAGCTTGTACCGGATGGCACCGTACCTGATTTTTGGCTGCATGTTGCTGGCCAGCGCGATCATTCCGACGATTTCCACCGATTTACCACTGTCGCCCGCGGCGGACGCGATTGCGCTGGTGGGCCTGTTTGCGCTGGCACGGGTGTTCATTTCTCTGGCGGCCATGGATGTGGGCACCGCTTTTGGGTCGTTAGGTGCCCGGCGCGAAATGCTGGTGGGTTTTCTGGCTGAACCGGCCTTGCTGATGGTCTTGTTTTGTGCCTCCATGATCACCCGCTCAACCTCGCTGACCGCCATTGTGGAGACGCTGGCGCACCGCGAGCTGATGATTTACCCCAGCCTGCTGCTGGCTGGGGTGGCCTTCACCATGGTGTCGCTTGCTGAAAACGCTCGGGTGCCAGTTGACAACCCCGACACCCATCTGGAACTCACCATGATCCACGAGGCCATGATTCTGGAGTATTCAGCCCGCCATCTGGCGCTGCTGGAATGGGCCGCCAGCCTGAAGCTTTTTGCTTATTCGTGTATTGGTCTGGCGCTGTTTTTTCCCTGGGGTGTGGCCGAGGCCAATTCGCCCATGGCGCTGCTGCTGGCCTTGCCGGTGCTGATTCTCAAGCTGGCCGTTGGTGGCATGGCACTGGCGATCATTGAGACTGCGAGTGCCAAGATGCGGATCTTTCGCGTGCCAGAGTTTCTTGGCATTGCTTTTTTGCTGGCGGTGATCGGGCTGCTGGTCAACGTGCTGCTGGGTGCAGGATAAATCGCCATGATCAAGTTTGCTCCCCAGCTCATCAACCTGTTTGCCACACTGATTTTGCTGTTGGCCTTTGCCATGATCTCGCAGCGGCGCATCGTGTCGCTGATCAATCTTTTCATGTTGCAAGGTGCTGCGCTGGTGGCGGCATCCTTTTTGCTGGCCTATGCCACACACCAGCCCGATTTATATGTCTCGGGCTTGTTGACGCTGGTGCTCAAAGTCATTTTTATTCCCTGGATGCTGCACCGCATGATCGCCAAACTCAACGTGCGCTGGGACGTGGAAACCTTGCTCAACATTCCCACCACCTTGCTGGTGGGCATTGCGCTGGTGATTTTTGCCTTTAGTCTGGCGCTGCCGGTGTCGCGCCTGTCGGACTCGATTGCCGGTGGCTCGCTGGGCATTGCGCTGGCTTGTGTGTTTTTGTCGTTCATGATGATGATCACCCGCTCCAAAGCAGTGCCGCAGGTGATTGGTTTCCTGTCGATGGAAAACGGACTGATCTTTGCCGCCACCACCGTCACCAACGGCATGCCCATGATTGTCGAGTTTGGTATTGCGCTGGACGTGCTGGTGGGTGTGTTGATCTTGGGCGTCTTCATGTTTCAAATTCGTGAAAAGTTCGACAGCCTGGACATTCACCACCTTGAAGTGCTCAAGGAAGATTGAGCATGAGTGCACTTTTCTTTGTTCTGGGTATTCCATTGTTGGGCGGTTTGGTGTTGGCACTCAACGGGCACCGGCCTTTTGCGCGTGATGTGAATGTGGCGTTTAGCACCGGCACTTTTTTGGCCGCTTGCTTTATGACGGCACAGGTCATTGAGCACGGGCCGGAGTTTGTCTGGGACAAAAATTTTTACATTGACCCGTTGAATGTTTTTCTGGTCACGTTGACCGCTTTTGTCAGCCTGACTACCGCCATTTTTTCGCGCCCCTACATGCGGGTGGAGCAAGACCACGGCAAGATGACGCCTAAACGGATGCGCCTGTACCACAGCATGTACCAGCTGTTCAGCTTCACCATGCTGCTGGGCCTGACCACCAACAACCTGGGCATCATCTGGGTGGCCATGGAGGCGGCTACCCTCACCACAGTGCTGCTGGTCAGCGTCTATCGCACCTCGGCCAGCCTGGAAGCAGCCTGGAAATACTTTATTTTGTGTGGTGTGGGCATTGCCCAGGCGCTGTTTGGCACGGTGCTGCTGTACATGGCGGCCGACAAGGTGCTGGGTGAACATGGCGCCACCTTGCTGTGGACAGATTTGAGTGCCATCAAAGGTCAGCTGGACCCCACCATCATCACGCTGGCATTTGTGTTTTTGCTGGTGGGCTATGGCACCAAGATTGGGCTGGTGCCGCTGCACAGTTGGCTGCCCGACGCACATGCCGAAGGCCCAACCCCGGTGTCGGCGGTGCTGTCTGGCCTGCTGCTGAATGTGGCGATGTACGCGGTGCTGCGGGTCAAGGTGCTGACCGATGGTGCTTTGGGGACCAGCATGGCGGGGCAACTGATGATGGGGTTTGGCTTGTTGTCGGTACTGGTGGCTGCGTTTTTCCTGTCGCGGCAAAAAGACGTCAAGCGCATGTTTTCGTACTCCAGCATCGAGCACATGGGGCTGATCACCTTTGCCTTTGGCATGGGTGGGCCCATTGCCAACTTTGCCGGGCTGTTACACATGACGGTGCATTCGCTGGTCAAGTCGGCCATCTTTTTCACAGTGGGCCACGCCACTCAGAAAGCCGGCACGCAGCAGATGAGCGAGATTCGTGGCCTGATCAAGGTCAACCCTACAGTCGGCTGGGGCCTGATGCTGGGGGTGATGGCGATTTTGGGCATGCCTCCCTTTGGCGTGTTTGCCAGCGAGTTTCTGATTTTGACCACCGCCATGCGTGAGCAGCCCTGGGCCACGCCCTTTTTGTTTCTGGCACTGGGCGTGGCGTTTGCCTCCATGTTGATCCGCGTCTTGCCAATGGTGTTTGGCGACTCCACGCTCAAACCCTTGGCGCACCCGCCGGCATTGGTCCCGGTATTTGTGCATCTTCTGCTGGCGCTGGTGTTGGGCTTGTTTATTCCGCCGTATCTGAACGGTTGGTATGTGCAGGCCGCGGCCATGTTAGGGGGCTGACATCATGAAGATCACGGGTCTGGACCTTGAATTTGCCGCCCTGCCAGCGCCGGTGCCAATCTGGTATGCGCAAGTGTCAGTGCAACAGTGGCAACAAGCGGCCACCGCGGTGCAGGAGGAGGGCGGGCGCTTGCTGGCCATCTGGGCCTCAGGTGCTATTCAAAATGTAGCTGTTAGCGAAATAGACATAAGGGCTGGAGCCGTATTTTGTTCTTATGTCACGCTCGAAGGTGCATTTTGGCTGGCCTTGCCGCTGACATCCCATAACGGTGTTGCCAGTTATCCGGACCTGTCGGGCGTGTTCCCGGCCGCCAACAGAATGCAGCGTGCCGCCGCTGATTTGTCGAATGTTCATGCACAGGGTGCGTCCGATGCGCGGCCCTGGTTCAACCATGGGGCCTGGGCAAGCGACCACTTTCCGCTGCTGCAAGACCCTGAGCATTTACCCGTACCCACGCCGGGCCCGCTCGTCGATTACCCGTTTGTCCCTGTGCAGGGTGATGGGGTACACGAGATTGCCGTGGGACCTGTGCATGCAGGCATCATCGAGCCGGGGCATTTCAGATTTTCGGTAGTGGGTGAGCACATCCTGCGCCTGGAACAACGCCTGGGCTACACCCACAAGGGCGCGGAGCAGCGCATGACACAGCTGCCGCCCTTGCAGGCTCATCGGCTGGCCGGGCGGGTGTCGGGCGACTCAACCGTGGCCTATGCCTGGGCTTATTGCATGGCACTGGAATCTGTTTGTGGTGTCACCATCCCGCCGCGCGCGGCCTGGTTGCGCGCGCTGATGCTGGAGCGTGAACGCATCGCCAACCATCTGGGCGACCTGGGTGCCCTGGGCAATGACGTGGCGTTTGCCTTTGGGCTGGCGCAGTTTTCACGCCTGCGCGAGGACTGGCAGCGCGTGTCCAAAGCCGTGTTTGGCCACCGTTTCATGATGGACTGTATCGTTGCGGGTGGCATTAAAAGCGATATCAGTCGTGCGCATAAAGACCAGATGCTGGCGCAGTGCGACCAGATCGAACTAGAGGTACGCAAGCTGTTCAATGTTTACGAGGCTCACGCCGGTTTGCAGGATCGTTTCATGGTCACCGGGCGCATCACGCCGGAATTGGCCGCCCGATTGGGCATGACGGGCCTGGCCGGGCGCGCCAGCAGCCAGACCTGGGACCTGCGCTGTGACCATCCGTTTGCGCCCTATGCCGACTTGCAGGTCAACATGGCTACGCATCACAACGGTGATGTCGGGGCGCGAGCCGGCGTGCGCTTTGACGAGGTATTTGAGTCGCTGCGCCTGATACGCGGCATGTTGCTCGACTTGCCGGTGGGCGCCACTCAATGCGAGGTCACGCTGCCTGATCAGGCGACACGCGGCGCAGGCTGGGTGGAGGGCTGGCGCGGCGAAATCTGGGTGGCGCTTGACCTCGCAGGAGCAGATCAAGGCAACCGTATCCTGCGCTGCCACCTGCATGACCCGTCCTGGCAAAACTGGCCGGTGCTGGAGCACGCCATCATGAACGACATCGTGGCTGACTTTCCGCTGATCAACAAGTCGTTCAACCTGAGTTATTCAGGGCAAGACCTATAAGGATGCCAACATGATCTGGAAAGTGATCCAGCAAATCGGCCGGGTCGGCATTGCGACCGAGTCAGCACCTGATATTGGGGATGTTTTAGCCCTGGAGCCCTCACAAATTCAGCGTGAGCTGCTACAAATTTTGGGGCAAGCGCTGACCATCCGCCAGGTTGATGCGGGCTCGTGCAATGGCTGCGAGCTGGAAATTCATGCGTTGGGCAACCCCTACTACAACATCGAGGGCCTGGGTATCAAGTTTGTCGCCAGTCCGCGCCATGCTGATTTGCTGCTGGTCACCGGCCCGGTGTCGCGCAACATGGAAATGGCCCTCAAACGCACCTATGAGGCTACGCCCGAGCCCAAACTGGTGGTGGCGGTTGGGGACTGTGGTTGTGATGGCGGCTTGTTTGGTGAGAGCTACGCCAGCTGCGGCCGGGTTGCCAATGTGGTGCCGGTGGATGTCACCGTGCCGGGTTGCCCGCCCGAGCCGGTCGAGATACTGCGCGGCATCTTGACGGCGGTGCGGCGAAGAGTCAGCTGATTCTTGGTTGGGTGTGGGTTACTGCGTGGATGATGCCTGGGAGCGTGCAAGCGCACACCTGCCCACCTGGCTCGCGTCCCGATGATTCCCTTCAAAACTTCCACTGACTGATCGGGTGATATCGCTTGCCGGTCGGTCAATGCCCGAACACAACCGGTGCGCCGCGCCAGTTGTGGTGATGTTCGGTACCGCACAGACGTAACCGAAGCCAACGATGACCATCCCCGCTGACGTGAACCCCTTCAGCCCAGAACCCAGGCGCCCAAGCGTCTGAAGGCATCTGCAAGATTTGTCCCTCCACCTCGAGAATTCCAAAATGAAGACAACACTGAAGTTCAAGAGCACAGACAACCCGTGGTGGGAGGCTCCAACGGCGGCGGAGCAGCTGGCGTTTGCGCAAGCGCTCGCGGAGGCGATGCTCGACAACACCAGCCAGTCGCCAGACTTTGGTCGCGAGAGCGCAGGTACAGCCAAGCTGCGCGGACCGACGTTGATAGAAGACCTGATCCTGCGCGAGGAGATAACCCACTTCGATCATGAGCGTCTGCCTGAACGCCCCTCGCACTCGCAGGGTTTGGCGGCCCAGGGCTACTTTGAGGTCAATCAGACCGCCACCGAATTCACCCGTACGCTGGGAGCTGTCGTATGAACACTGAGTTTGATGCGGTCATCATCGGAGGTGGCGCAGCCGGCTCGTCGGCGGCCATCATGCTGGCGCGTGCTGGCTGGTCTGTGGCGTTGATCGAGAAGCAAAATTTTCCGCGCCGAAAAGTGTGTGGTGAATGCATCGTCGCAAGCAACCTGCCTTTGCTGCAGGCCCTTGGGATCGGTGCGGTGTTTGAGCAAGCCGCTGGCCCGGAGTTGCGCAAAGTGGCCCTGATGCATGGCGCGGGAAAGGTGGTGGCTGATCTGCCAACCGCACCCTTTGAACACCATCCGTGGGGTCGAGCGTTGGGTCGGGAGACGCTCGAAACGCTGCTCATCAATCAGGCGCGCTTGGTGGGGGTGCATGTCTTGCAGCCCTGGTCAGCGGTGCGCACCATGGGGGCTGCTGGACACTGGCGCTGTGACGTTCGCGCGACCGACAGCGGGTCCTTGCGGACCCTGCGGGCCACCTTGCTGATTGATGCCCATGGCGCATGGGAGACCCTGCCCGCCGCGCGGACACGACACAGCCGGGTCCACCAAGCCTCGGATCTGTTGGCCTTCAAGGCCAATTTTCGGCAGGCACGACTGGCCAGTGGCTTGTTGTCCATGCTGGCTTTTGATGGAGGCTACGGTGGCATGATCACAGCCGATGGCGGCCTCACCACGTTGGCCTGCTGCATTCGTCGCGATCGTCTTGAAACCAGCCGACGCAAGTCCCCGGGCCTGAGCGCCGGCGAAGTGCTTGAGGCCATGTTGAAAGAACAATGTGATGGGGTGAAGACGGCGTTACAGGGCGCCACCCGCGAGGGTGCCTGGCTGGCAGCCGGCCCACTCGACACGGGCATCCACCTGAGTGCGGGCGATGACATGTTTCGTATTGGCAATGCTGCCGGCAAGGCTCACCCCCTTATGGGCGAAGGCATGAGTATGGCGCTGCAGTCGGCCTGGCTTCTGTGCGCGCAGTTGCTTCAAGACAAGCCGGTCCAGGGCATGGCGGATCCTGTCTGGCAACGCGAGCAGCTGCGCCAGTATGAAGCGCAATGGCGTTTGGCCTTTGCGCCACGGCTGCGATTTGCCGCTGTACTGGCGCATGTGGCAATGCGGCCCATGCTCTCCAAACCCATTCTGTCACTGTTGCAGCGCTGGCCCAGACTGCTGACTATGGGAGCGGACTGGGGTGACAAGACACGCTGCGTTGCCGATCCGGCGGCCATTGCGAACCTGAGCGGCTTCTGTGCCCCCGCCATGACACAACAAAGGGCTTGATATGAGCACCACTTTTGAGGCCTGATCGAGCCGAATGCTCAGGCCCGTCTATTGACGGTGTGTTGGCGCACGGACAGGCGGTCTCGCACTGATTACATTGGTAACGGGTACCCAATACCCTGCGTTTTCAAATCTCTTCTCTCTCGAAAACGTGGCCCGAAAGGGTTTATACCCAGCCACTGTGCTGGGTGTTTTTTTTAGAATGGCATGACGATGAGTGCCGTGTTATCCGCCGTGTGTTGCATTGTCCTGGCGCGAAATGTTCGCGGTTGGCAAGTCAATTGGACTGGTGGGACGACATTCACTGCTGAACGGCGCTACGCCAGCAGTGGATCAAGGTGCAGTTTTTGCTTGAGGTCGCGTAGTGCAGTGCGCAGCCCTTCTTCAATGACCGGATGGTAAAAGGGCATGTCCAGCATGCATGAAACCGTCATGCGCTGTTGCGCCGCCCACGCCAGCAGATGCCCGATATGCTCGGCAGCGGGTCCGAACATTTCCGCCCCCAGAAACAAACCGCTGCCTTGTTCGCCATAAACTTTCAGCAAACCTTGGTTACGCAGCATGACCCGACTGCGCCCCTGATCTTCAAAAGACACCAGCCCCTCGGCAAAGCAGTCCTTGTGCTGCTGTTCCAGCTGTTTCAGGCCAAGGCCAACCGATGCTACTTGCGGGTCAGTGAAAACCACTGCCAACGGCGTGCGGCGGAGTCCGGGTCGGATGTCGGGAAAACGCGCGGCATTCTCGCCCGCAATGCGACCCTGGTCGGTGGCTTCATGCAACAGGGGACTGTCGTTGCTGGCATCGCCAGCGATAAAAATGGTGCTGTTGCCGCACTGCAATGTGAACCGGTCAAACAGTGGCACGCCGCGATCGTTCAACGGCAAGCCGGTGTGTTCCAAACCGAGGTCAGCCACAACCGGTGACCGGCCGGTTGCCGCCAGCACATAGTCAAACGGCTCGGTTCGCCAGACGCCATCGCGATGCAAGTAGTTGACTTCGACTCCGTTGGCCATCTCCTTGGCCGACTTCACCTCAGCTGAGGCATCCAGATAAAACTCTTTGTTGAAGGTCTGGTTGGCATAGTCCCGAATGGCCGGGTCTTGAATGCCGGCAATACCGCCGCCCACGCCGAACACCCGGACCCGCACACCCAAGCGGCTCATGGCCTGGGCCAGTTCCAACCCTAGCACGCCAGGGCCAAACACCGCCAGACTCGTCGGCAATGTGGGCAGGTCAAACACGTTTTCATTGGTCAGCAAATGTGACCCCAGTCCTTTCAGGACCGGTGGGATGACAGGCGCGCTGCCAGTGGCGATGACGATGCGCTTGGCGTGAATCAGTTGGCCGTGACTTGTCTCCAAGGTATGGGGATTGCGGAATTTGACCTTGGCAGTCAATCGGTCGCCGGGTGCCATGGCGTCAATCGTTTTCAGCACCGAGTTGACAAAGCGGTCGCGCTCACGCTGAACGCGCGCCATCACGGCGGCCCCGTCCACGGTGACCGCCGGCACCTGGACGCCAAAGGCGGGTGCATGGCGTGCCTGGTGTGCGGCTTCGGCCGCGGCAATCAGCAATTTGCTGGGCATGCAGCCCACACGCGCACAGGTGGTGCCATAGACACCGCCTTCGATCAACAAAACCGAATCAGTATGGATGCGGGCGGCCCGGTAGGCGCCCATGCCGGCTGTACCGGCACCCACAATGGCGACTTCCACTTCAAGAGGTGTCATGGCGGTCTGCAGCTTTGGTGTGACCACTTACTTGGCCAGCCAGAGGGCCAACTCATCGGCACCGCCAACATGTTGACCATCGATATACACCTGGGGTGTGGTGCCTTTTCCGCTCACGGCTTGCAGTGAGCTGTAACTGACGCCGTGACTGCCCAACTCGATTTCTTCAAAGTGCAGGCCCTTCTCAGCGAGCATTTTGCGGGCACGCGCGCAGTGCTGGCAGCCCGGTTTGCTGAAGAAGGTGATTCGCGGTGGCGGGCTGGCCTGCGGGTTCACGTAATGCAGCATGGTGTCGGCGTCCGACACCTTGAAAGGGTCGCCCGGTTCCTCTGGCTCAATGAACATCTTTTCAATCACACCATCTTTCACCAACATGGAATAACGCCAGCTGCGTTTGCCCAGACCGATCGCCGATTTGTCCACCAACAGGCCCATGCCCTCTGAAAATTCACCGTTGCCGTCGGGGATGAAGGCAATGTTTTCGGTGTGTTGCGCAGCCTGCCATGTCTCCATCACAAACGGGTCATTCACCGACAAGCAGATGAGGCTGTCGATGCCATTGGCCTTGAACACACTGGCCAACTCGTTGTAACGAGGTAAATGCATGTTGGAGCAGGTGGGTGTGAAGGCGCCCGGCAGCGCAAACAGCACCACAGTTTTGCCTTTGAACAGGGCGTCGCTGTCGACCTTTTGCCATTCGCCATGGACCCGCACTGGGAACATGACATTCGGAACTTTTTGACCTTCACTTGATTTCAGCATGGGGTTCCTTCGGTGGGTGTGGTTCGTGTCTGTGGGTAACCGTGCGCTGGATGCTAAGCAGCCAGCGCGACTTGCTCTATGCGACTGCGTACAGGCGGGTTTTTCCTGTAGGACATTGTTCTGCTCCCAGCGATGTCCGAAGCGCGCCGGGCGTATTCAGCATACCCAGGTGCCGCATGTCGGCGCCGGTCAGTAGCCGCATGAATGAGACCATGGGCGTGCATCACTGTCAGCACATCTGACAAGAACGCCTGTGGAAGGCGGCCGGTGGATGCCTGTGACATAGAGCCTGTGGCTGGGATCATGCGACACCGTTGTTGTCGTTGGGGATTCGCATGGTGTCTGCGTGTGCTGGTTCGGCGTGGCTCGGATCGTCTGGGCTGGTGGTGACGCCGGCGGTGGCTCCTCCCAACGCGCCGGCAACGGCGCCCAGCGTCGCCCCGACCAATACCCCCACCGGGCCGGCCACCACAACCCCGATGGCAGCACCTGTGGCCACACCCGCCACCATGCCCCCGCCCATCAACACCGATTTGGCCTCGCGCTCGGTGTCGTCGGGTTCGAGCTGAACTTGTGCTGCTGAACTCGGATCCTGCGACGGGATGCCGTGGCCAGGGTTGGCTAGCGCGAGAAGGTCTTCGTCAGCAGGCAAGGTGTCGGGTGGTGAGGTGCTCAGTGGGCTCATATATTTCTCCGGTTCAGTTGAAGATGAAAAGAGCGACAGGCTCAGTCCATTCACTGTCCGGTGACCTTATGTCTGCGATGGCGGACCTGTCCGTGCGACAGCGTACGGCGACTTGGAAGAAGGTGTAGCTTCTGGCCGAATCGACTGCTTTGGCGGCGCTGGCCACTGCATCAAGTTGGCACGCTCAGCAAACGTTTCAAATTCATCCAGAGGCAACGGCCGGCTGAACAAGAAGCCTTGATAGGCATGACAGCCCTGACTGGCCAGAAAATCCCGCTGCGCGATGGTTTCCACACCTTCGGCGATCACTGTCAATCCAATGCTCTCAGCCAGTGCAATCACCATTTTGGAGATGGCTGCATCGTTGGGGTTGATCAGAATGTCCCGCACAAAACCCTGGTCAATTTTGAGCTGCTCCAGGGGCATACGTTTCAGATGCGACAGTGACGAATAACCGGTGCCAAAGTCATCCAGAGAGAACCGCACCCCGCGCTCTTTGAGCGTCCCCATCTTGGCGATGACTTCCTCCACCTGGGAGATCAACAAGCTCTCGGTCAGTTCCAGCTTGAGCTGGTTTGGATTGGCACCAGTCAGTTCCAGCATGCGCAATACCTCCGGCACAAATTGACTGTGATGGAGCTGGCGTGCACTGACATTGACCGCAATCGTGAGATGTGAAAATCCAGGACGCGGAGCCCATCGCACCAGCTGAGCGCAGGCTGCCTCCAGAACCCAATGTCCCAACGCCAGAATCAGTCCGGTTTCCTCAGACAGGGGGATAAATTCTGCCGGCAGCACCAACCCGTGCAAGGGTCGCTGCCAGCGAATCAAGGCTTCCACACCAGCGAGGTGACTGGCACCTTCCATCTGGGGCTGGTAATACAACTGGAATTGACCCAGTTTCAGCGCCTCGCGCAAATCTTTCTCCAACGCCATGCGTTCAGTCACAACAGCCTGCATCTGCGGGTGAAAAAAACGCAGCGTGTTGCGTCCAGCTGCTTTGGCCTGGTACATCGCCAGGTCAGCGCGCTTCATGGGCTCTCCCAATGTCTCGCTATCGTCAATGCCAAACAAGGTGATGCCAATGCTGCAGGTGATGCGACAAGGCACCGGACTCAAGGGGTAGAGGTGGTCCAGCGTGGTGAGTATCAATTCCGCAATTGCCTTTGCTTCGCTGGCCGCTGTGGGGACATCATTGCTGAGCTCTTCCAGCATCACAACGAATTCATCGCCACCCAGACGCGCCACCGTGTCTCCATCGCCGACACAAGTGCTCAGTCGCGCGGCCACCAGTTCAAGCAGCAGATCTCCCTGCAGATGCCCCAGCGTATCGTTGATGGTTTTGAAACCATCCAGATCCAGGAACAGCAAGGCACCTTTGCACTGAAAGTGTTTGCAGACGGCCAGAGCGAGGGCCAACCGGTCCATCAGCAGCCGCCGATTCGGCAGTTGCGTCAGCGGGTCATAAAAGGCCAGATTCCTGATTTTTTCGTCAGCCGCCTTCCGTTCGGTCACGTCACTCAGGATCGCGACGTAGTTTGTAACGACGCCGTTTTCGTTCCTGACGGCGGTCATGGTCAGCCGCGCAGGGTAGACCTCGCCGTTTTTGCGGCGGTGCCAGATCTCGCCCTGCCAGGCATCGTTTTGTGCAATACAAAGCCACATTTCCGCATCAGTGACCTGCTCCTGACGGCCCGCACGCAAAAGTCCGGGCGACCTGCCCAAGACGTCGGCACTGCCGTAACCGGTGATTTTGGTAAACGCATCGTTGACTCGCAGAATTATTTGCCTGGCATCGGTAATGATCATGCCTTCTGTTGACTCGAAGACAGTGGCCGCAATACGGAAATCCTGTTCAGCTTGCTTGCGTACTGTGATGTCACTCACAATCATGCGGTGGACCAAGCCGTCTGAGGGGTCCTTGGCCACCGTCGCCTGAAGCAGCGCCCAAAACTGGGTGCCATCCTTTTGCTTCATCCGCAATTCGCGGGATTGCGGTGTGCCGGTGGCGATAAGTTGTCTACGCAGCAGGTAGTAGCTATCCTGGTCGTCGTAGCAGATGAACCAGGTGATGGACTGCTGAACCAGCTCATTCTGCGGGCGACCCAGCAGGTTGGCCGCTGTAAGGTTGATTTGCAGAAGCACACCTGCCTCCGTGACAATGCAATAACCCACCGGCGCCTGTTCAAACAAGTCGGAATACCGCCTGCGCTCGCGTCGCAGAGCTTCTTGTGTGCGGTGCAGTTCGTCGTTTTGCATTTCCAGCTCAGTCTGATGACGCTGCAACTCATCGTTTTGCATCTCCAGTTCGACCTGGTGCACCTGTAACTCATGGAACAGCTGCTGCATGTCTGGCAAAGTCATCGCTTGCGTCGCAGCAAGTGTCAAGCTTGTCTTGCTGCCGATGATTTCAGTCGCTCGCTGGCGCAGCGAGTCACCTACGCTCGCAGAAGGAGCGTGGTGCTGGGGCACCCGAGATGGGTTGGCCCTTTTGTCCACATCCATTGGTTTTTTCCTCTGATGTTTTGCTGCGGCGAAGTGAACTCCATGTTCAACGGTGAGCTTGTCATCAGCAGCGTCTGTCCAACACCTGGTGCTGGTCTTGCATGCCGTTGAGCCCACCGGAAACTCATCACGACGTTAACGAATCAGCAGGGGTTGCGTCCGTGCGCTTACGTACAAAAATGAAATCACTGCAGGTTGCTTGGGTCACTGAGCCACCCTTCAGGAACAGGGGTGACTATGTTGGTTGGCATACCGACGGGTGCATTTCAAAACGGTGCAATGGCTGCTCGCGTGCTGTGGATGTATTGAGCACAAGAACCGGCGCTTCAACTTCTTTCAACTTCAATCCAACGGGAAACTTATGAACAGCATTGTGTACATCATCGGCTTGGTGGTCATCGTGATCGCAGCCATGTCATTTTTTGGTTTTCGTTAAGCCATCACCATGGTGAATTTTTTCGCGACATGCTCCCCCACTGTGCTCGCCCTTTCGTCTACCTCACTGATCATCCGAGGTTCCATGAAATGTCAGGAGGTTTCAAAATGCGTTTAAGTACCAAAGGCCGCTTTGCGGTCACGGCGATGATTGACGTTGCTCTTCGTGAACCGTTCGGACCAGTGCCGCTGACTGACATCGCTTTGCGTCAGCACATTTCGCTCTCCTATCTTGAGCAGTTGTTCGGTAAGTTGCGCCAGCATGGACTGGTCACCAGCGTTCGTGGACCCGGTGGCGGCTACACCATTAGCAATCGGTTCGACAGTATCACTGTGGCAGACATCATCTGCGCTGTCGAAGATGCACCGCCAAAGGCAAAACAGCCAGAAGCATCAGCGGTGCAAGACCTGACTCAAGAACTATGGGATTCCATGAACGCCAAAGTGTTTGACTTCACTCACGCTGTCACTCTGAAGAGTTTGGTGCTTGATCAGTTGGCCGCGGACATCAAGGTTGAGCAAAAAGCGCAACCCAATCGGGGGGTATTCAAGAAACCGGTTCATTTGTCCATTCGTCCCAATGTGCCCAATTCGGTGTTTGCGCTGGGCCGGATTTCCAGGACATTGGGTTGAAGCCGGTCAACGGGCGTGTATGCGACTCAACGATCCCGAAGCTACGACAACCACTTTTCTTGCGGAATGAACTGCGGGAACTGTCGGTCGTGTTCATCGCCCACGGCCATCAGGGCCAGCATGACGTCGCCCGGAAAACCCATGCGATGCTCGATACCGTTGTCTTGTTCCAGCCCTTGCAGATATGACCTGAACTGCGCTGTGCCCCAGCGAATCCGGAGCTGGTCCGCAATCTTGGGGAAGGTCTGGTCGAGCAACTTGAAATTTTTGTCTTCAGGAGGAGTCATGGCGGCACCTTTGTAAATGGCGGGTGGACAGAATCATACTGTGATGCGGGGTGCGCCAGATCACCTGACGGTGCCATCACAGGTTGGTGGCGGCAACCACTTCCGACAAGGCCGTCAGACCCTGCAACACTTTTTCAATGCCATCCTGGCGCAGCGTCTTCATGCCACCTTTCAAGGCGCTCAGACGGATTTCGCCCGCAGCCTCGCGCTTGCGTATCAATGGGCGGATGGCGTCGCTGTTGAGCAGCAATTCGTATATGCCCAGCCGACCCTTGAAGCCGTGCCCTTCGCAGGCTGCGCAGGCACCCTTGTGAAAACTCCGCAGAATTTTGTGCCCCGTGCTGTCCTCTTGCCCGAACTGCAAGCGCCAGCGTTCCATTTGCAGCTGCAGGTCCTCCTCCTCATAGGGGCGCACACCCTCCAGATACTGAATGGCCAGATTGCGGATCTCGGCCGGGTCCGCTGGCTGCGATTGCAGGCATTTTTTGCAATATCGGCGCACCAGGCGTTGCGCCAGAATGGACAGCAGTGAGTCTGAAAAGTTAAACGGATCGAGGCCAATTTCCAGTAGCCGGGCAATGCTCTCGGCAGCGGAATTGGTGTGCAGGGTCGAGAGCACCAGGTGCCCGGTGAGTGAGGCTTCGATGGCGATGCGCGCAGTCTCCTCGTCGCGCACCTCGCCAATCATGATCACATCGGGGTCAGCGCGCAAAAACGTGCGCATGGCGGCGGCAAAGGTCCAGCCAATGCGCGGGTTCATTTGCACCTGGCGAAGCCCTTCCTGGGTGATTTCAATCGGGTCTTCGGCGGTCCAAATCTTGCGGCTTTCGGTGTTGATGTCACTGATCAGCGAGTGCAAGGTGGTGGTCTTGCCACTGCCGGTGGGGCCGCATACCAAAATCAGGCCGTAGGGCTTGCGCGCCACACGCTGCAGTGTGTCCAGGTCAACCGGATTCAAGCCAATGCCGGACAAGGGCAGGGCCTTGGAACCTGCCAGCAGGCGCAGCACCACGTCTTCCAGGCCGCTGCTGGTGGGCACGGTGACCACACGCAACTCGGTCTTGCTGCCGCCAAAACGCGCAAAGTCGATCTTGCCGTCCTGCGGTTTGCGGTGTTCCGAGATGTCCATATTGGCCATGATCTTGATGCGTGCCACCAGTGCAAAGCGAAAGCGGGATTCCACCTCCAGATGGGTCGTCAGGTCACCATCGACACGCAAGCGAATGCGCACCGCTTTGGGCGCCGGCTGGGTCTCGATATGGATGTCCGACGCTTTCAGGGCGATGGCCTCTTCAATCAGCGAGTTGATCATGCGCACCAGCGTGCTGTCCGACTCGCTGACGACATCACAAACCGCGTCCTGGGTGTGCCCGACATCTTGCGACATGTCGCGCGCCAGGTCTTTGGACGAGGCGCGGCTGACCGGTGCCGCAGCCGCCGGCGCACCGGCTTTAACAACAGGCCCATAGGCGCGGGCGATGGCTGGCGTCAGCGTGCCTGGTGCTGCCAACACACCCACAATGTGGCGCTGGGTCATGAAGCGCAGCTCTTCGAGCAATTTGCGGTCTTGCGGGTCCACCATCAACACCACCAGCAAATCATCGTGCAGCATCAGCGGCAGGGCGGATTCGCGCTCAGCTACCTCCCGCTTGATCAGGGCCAGTGCGTCGGGGTCAAACTGGTATTGACTGACATCGATCACGCCGGCACCCAGCCAGCTGGCAATCACATGGTCCAGCTGCTGGTTGGAAATGATGCCCGCGTCCACCAGAATCTTGCCCACCGGCGTGTGAATGCCCCGGGCGTGGTCCACTTTCTGGGTATGCAGGGCCCGTCTGAGCTGCTCCTGGTCAATCAGTTTGGCGTTGAACAAGGCTTCGCCAATGTGGTAAGACCCAATGTCAGTTCCTGACCGGTCTTCCAGCAAACGCCACAACTCGTTCGGGTTGGCCGGTGTGGCCACCATCAACTGAGTTTGACTTTCGTTCAAGCACTTGGACATGGCGCAATCACCTCCCCTCGCGCAGACCCGGTCAGTGCGGGTCGTGCGACGAGTGCAGGCGCATGCGCAGGCCCAGGTCGGTGCGCGAATCGGCGTTGGCCAGGGCCACCTCGGGGTCAATCCGCCCCCGCTGAACCAGTTCCAGCAGCGACTGATCAAAGCTGTGTGTGCCCATGACGCTGTTCTTTTCCAATGATTGACGCAATTCGTCGACCTTGCCACGCTGGATCAGGTCGGCAATGTGAGCCGACTGCAGCAGCACTTCAGTCGCCAGCACCCGTCCGCCATTCGAACCGGGTAGAAGTCGCTGCGCCACGATGCCTTGCAGGTTGAGCGACAGGTCCACGTACAACTGGGTGTGTGCCGATTCGGGGAAGAAATTGAGAATGCGTTTGATGGCCTGGCCAGCATTCGCAGCGTGCATGCTGGATACACACAGGTGGCCGGTTTCAGCGTAGGTCAGGGCATGGTGCATGGATTCCTGGTCGCGAATCTCACCAATCATGATCATGTCGGGGGCTTGGCGCATGGCGTTGCGCAGCGCGTTGGAAAAGCTCAGCGTGTCCACACCCACCTCGCGTTGGTCTATGGTGGACACACCATGGCGAAACAGGTACTCAATCGGGTCTTCGACAGTCAGAATGTGACCGGCTTGATGGGTGGCGCGGTAGTCGACCATGGACGCCAGGGTGGTGGTCTTGCCGGAGCCGGCCGCGCCAATCACCAGCACCAGGCCACGCGGCAGCATGGCCAGGTCACGTACCACGGGCGGCAAGCCCAGGGCTTCAAAGCCGGGAATCTGGCTGTGCACCATGCGGGCCACCATGCCGGTTTCGCGGCGTTGCTGGTAGACATTGATCCGAAAGCGCCCAATGCCCGGGGGTGCGTAGGACATGTTGCATTCCAGTGTGCGTTCGAATTCGGTGACGGCCTGGGGCGTCATGGCCGAATACGCCAATTTTTGTACTTGACCCACTTGCAACGCCGGGAAGGGCAGGGCCTGCATTTTGCCGTCCACCTTGACCTGGGGCGGCGCGCCGGTGGTCAAATAAAGGTCAGATGCGTTGATATCCACCACCCTGCGCAGCAGAGCATTCAAATCAAAGTTTTCCATCACGACACCTCCTACTGGTTGGTAGCCATCCCTGCCTACATGGTAGGCGTACCAGAGCGGCCTGACCACCGGGTTTTGAGCAAACTTTGATTTAGGGCAAAAGCAGATTCAATTGGGCGGGTATCAGCGCCCGGGCCGTCGCCGGTGTCGCCGTGCGCTAGGCGATCCCCAGCAAATCCATGATGCCGCTGATAAAAGTCAGCGGGTGCGCCGGGCAGCCGGGGACATACAGGCTGGGCGGGTACTTGTCGAGGAACTCGCGGGCCAGTGCCTCGCTGTCTGCAAACACCCCGCCCGAGATGGCGCAAGCGCCCACGGCAATCACCAGTTTGGGCTCGGGCATGGCGTCCCAGCAAATCTGCAGCGCGTCCATCATGTTGCGGGTGATCGGGCCGGAGAGCACCAGGCCGTCGGCGTGGCGCGGGCTGGCCACGATGTCGATGCCGTAGCGGCCAATGTCAAAGTTGACATTGCCCCAAGCGTTGATTT
>JFJP01038286.1_pt1 | contig 19246 bp, 55 predicted proteins | sample 431651 | NCBI WGS metagenome assembly JFJP01 (sample SAMN02602958, study PRJNA72255) | Microbial mat metagenome, whole genome shotgun sequencing project. | biome: fresh water; feature: sink hole; material: water; isolation source: purple microbial (photo- and chemosynthetic) mats found in...
GTTTTGGTTTGGTCTTCGGTAAGGATATATTTTCTCATAATGATAAATATATTTCAACCTTGTTTTTATTCTTCTGGTTCTAGCCAAGCGACAACATTTCCTTCAATTGGTTCATCGTTGATATCTCTCCATGCGTAGAATAAAGTGGAATCGAAATACCCGGATTCGTTTATAATTTTACCATTATAATCGACGATAATATGAACTTGTTTTAGTTCTTCGGGAGATTTCTCATTGGGGTTTACGGATCTAAATAATTGTGGTATCATTTATTATAATTTTGTGCATTTATTGATTATGGTTCTCCATCCAGAAAATCGGAAAAACATCACATATGTCAGTTGTAAATACCATTCATTGATAATGGTTCTCCATCAAATAGGTGGCAAATCAGGGTATTTGCTGTGTTGTAAACACCATTCATTGATAATGGTACTCCATCTAACCCAATGGATGCAATAGTTTTCATAAGATTGTAAATACCATTCATTGATAATGGTTCTGAATCTCATTCTCGTTGTAAATACCATTCATTGATAATGGTACTCCACCATACCTCTTTTAATTTGGAACTCATAACCAGTTGTATTGTAAATACCATTCATTAATAATGGTACTCCACCGGAAAACTATGGACAATACTCTTGAAAGTGGTTGTAAATACCATTCATTAATAATGCACTCCACCAGAAATTTTAGAAGACTTGACAGAGGAACAGTTGTAAATACCATTCATTGATAATGGTACTCCATCCCTTACACAGAGGTTGTATCGATTGTTTTTGTTGTAAATACCATTCATTGATAATGGTACTCCATCGAAAAAGTTAAGGCTATTGCAACACTGTCGGTTGTAAATACCATTCATTGATAATGGTACTCCATCATAACCAATTACAATGTTCATAGGTTTAATGTTGTAAATACCATTCATTAATAATGGTACTCCACCGGAAAACTATGGACAATACTCTTGAAAGTGGTTGTAAATACCATTCATTAATAATGCAACAATCTGGTGCACTGCAATTTAGTTGTAAATACCATTCATTAATAATGGTACTCCACCACACTTTACGGATTTCACCTATCATCAGGGGTGTTAACCACATTATCATTTATAAAAATTGAATAGTTCAGCCCTATCATTGCAATTTCAGTCCATTTTTTCAATTCTAAGCGAAAATCAAAATGTTTCCATCGCTAAAGGTTTTATTTTTTTATATCTCGGACATTACACTGCCCACCTGATATTTTTTAATATTTTCAAAGAACATTTAATAGTACAAATATAAAACAATATTTTGGATTTTCCAAATATTAAACGTTAAAAAAATTATTTTTTATATTAATTGCGGCGTTTAAATCTGCATTAATAGTGAAACCACATTTTTGGCATATAAATTCTGATTGTGATTTTCTGTTTAATTTATGTATATGTCCGCAATTGGAACATTTTTGTGAAGTAAATTTTGGATTAATTGTTTCAACATTTTTACCCAATTTTTGAGCCTTGTACGATAATTTAGTTCGAATTCCGAACATACCGACGTCCATCATTACTCTGTTAAGATTGGATTTATTATTTGATTTACCCTTTGCTGAACGTTTAGTCATATTTTTAATATTAAGTTCTTCAAGGATAAATGTATCCACATCTTCTTTATTTACAAGATTAGACGTAATATTGTGTTGTAGGTTTTCTCTAATGTTAGCAATTTTATGATGTAATCCTTTTAATTTCTTAGATATTCTTTTATATGAAGAAGTATCATAAAATTTTATTTCTGATTTATTTTTTTTATGATAATCTCTTTTTCGATTAAGTATTGATGACAATTTATGAATTTCTTCTTTATATTTTTTTAATATGTCAAATCTTTCTTTGAATATTTTCAGATCAAAATCATTATCATTTGATGTTGTGATTGGCCTTTCCACACCCATATCGATGCCAATTGATGTTTCTTTCTTAATTTCCTTTTTTATTGGTTCGGGTAGATGGGGTTGATTATGCTCAGCTTGGAAAGAGATATAATAATTGTTACCACCTTTGGAAATTGTGTAAGAATTTATTTTAATTACATTATAGTCCATATAATTTTCAACGAACTCAGGGATATGGGCAAAGCATTTAAGTTTTTTTAATTTAGGTAAATTAATATAAACTATTTTTTTATTATTAGTTTTATTAATTTTTAAACTTTTAATTTTTCCGTTTAAATATTGAATTTGTCCAGTGAACGAATATGTGGATTTGTGAATATTTTTAAATTTAGGGAATCCACTACCCATTTTACTTATATTTTTAAATGCATTTTCAATTGCTTTTAATGCATATGATTTAGAAGTTGCGTCCACATTTTTTAAAAACGAAAATTCTTCAGTATTTCCCATTTGGGTCAGATTACGGCTCATATTAAACTTATTAAAATACAAGTCGTGTTCTTTCATATAATTTTTTCTTTCAGTTTTATCAACAATTCCCATTTCGGTCAGTTTATCCGAAATATCGATTTGTTGTTTTAATGAATAATTAAAAATAAAATTAGACGTTCTAACTGAATCATGAATACATTCAATTTGTTTTTCAGTTGGATAAATTCTAAACTTATACGCTTTAATTTCGTTCATTTATGATTAATTATAATTGTTTAAAAATATTACCACCAATGAGTATTATTATTGTTATACCCGAAATATATTCCGGTTGCGATGGATCCAATAAATGCTCCCATGAATATTTCGATACCGATTGTATTAAAGGCGAGAGATATTAGTCCCACGATAAACATGACACATATGACAATGAACATTAGGTGTCCTAATTTTGTTCCGAAGATAAAATCGAATAGATTCCACCATAGGGTGTCGATAAACTCTTTTAACTTGTTTTTCATATTTAAGGGTTATTTGGTTCGGATGGTCTAATAAGACTATCGTTATGTAATAATTCTACTTCAATAGAATCCCCATTGTTGGTTTTCGGGGGAATTGGTTGTGGTGTATACACCAATGGTGTGATAATTAGTATTGCAAGAAGTACAATACATATTATTAGTCCTATAAGTCCTTTATCTTTTTTCATTTGCAAATTTCTTTAAGTTCTGTCCAAGTAGGTTTAGTTCCTTTTGGGACATAAAGTTTTATTCCAATTTCTTCAAAATTACCATAACATAGTTCAGCGACGCCTGTTTCGTCTGCTACGATATATGCTTCATCATATAGTTCATCAGCACCATCCATAAAGAAATGGTCAACATCGGATGATCCGACGAAATGAGGTTCGGTTTCGCTGAGAACGTTAATGATAAACTTAACGAGGTCAAACCAATCCTTAACAAAATTCCCGGAATTAAATAGTTTTTCCTCATTTTTACCGTAATGAACTCGAACCGATTCATAATTTAACGGTTGTTCACTACCTGCTTCGTTATAATTTATTCCATAACTGGCCATAGTTGTTGTTTATTAAATTCTAATATTTGATTTGTTTTATTAAAAACTGCTTTTCTAATTTTGACCTTATATGGAAACCAGTCTAGAGTTTTCGTGTTTATTTTAGTTATTGTTCCGGTTTCGCCGAAGGGTAATTTCACTTTAGTTCCTACTTCTAGTTCCATGATATATTTGTTTTAGGTTATAGTCTCACGTCTGATTTATATTGCCACTTAAAACCAAGGAATGGTTTTTCGAAGCAGACAATTGGTAGTCCATTTACTCTATAAAATCCTTCCTCGATACAGATACCGAGTTCTTTACCGTCAAGTCTTTTATCGTGGTTTACTTTATCCACCCAGAAACAAGGTTTACCTACGTAAGATTCTTCCATTTTAATTAGGGGTTTATTTTTTTGGATTTCTGAATTTGTGGTTAAGAAATCGTTTAACAATATTTGGAGTGGAGGGAAACTTTTTCTTATACATTTCTTTCACTCTAATTTTTATTAACTTTTGAATTTGAGAATCATTCATCCATTTATAATGTTCATCAAATCTTGCCTCGCATATTATATCAGATTCTTCAGAATATAGTATCGGATGTCCGTGCCAAAGTTCATATAACTTTTCTTTAAATGTCTTTTTCATTTCCTTATTCTTGATTTAAGTTAGTTGATAAGTCTTTAGCGATAAGATAGGGGCAATCTGTATCATGTTCTAATTCCGACATTGATGCCCATATATGATGATCGCCGCCTCCACGGCTTACTCTTGCTGAACAAAATGGACATGAGGTTTCATATCCACCATTTGGATTATCCCATGTCTCGGCACTCATTGATAAAATCCCATTACATAATTTTTGGACATCTTCTTCTCTCTGTGTAGAATGGTATTCTGTACCGATTTGTTTTGCCTGAAATTCGTAAATTTTTAGAACTTTCATTTCTTTGATTTTAATAATGATTTAACAATATCTTTTGGCTTTAGTAATTTACTAATTTCATTACACCTGCTCCATTTATCGAATTCCTGAAAATAATTAAACAATACATTATCACATCCATTGGAATATCCCATAAAATCATTATCCCCTGAGCTGAATCCGATCTTCATTCCATGTCCATAAGCAATGGCGGACTGTCCACCTTCTTCTTCATCTTCTTCGTCTTCAATAGATTGTCCACGATATGCTGCAGCGGTTTTAACCATATTTGAAAGAAAATTTGGATTTCCGGGACTTACACCAACAAGAAATCCATTGGCGCGTAGTTCTTCAGTAAGTTCTTGTGCCCATCGGTCATTGTCAAAATTTCTACTATATCTTATGAGATTGATTTCATATTGGGGATCGAATGGGTTTTCTTTTCTGACTTTAAATCTGTAACGCATGTCAATTTTCTTGTCAGCAAAATACCAGTCGTGGGTGAAATCAACGATAGTTCCGATTGGAATGTTTTTACATCTCAAGGTTCTACGGATGCAAGATTTTAAACTAATATCTTCATTCCATCTTGAGCGAGTCCAATAAAGATGACAGTCTTTATAATAATTGTATGGGCTATCCGAATATCTTCCATCGGTATAATGACACGCTTCTCCGTTATAGAGTTTACGTTTTTCTTCCACGCAATTATAAACGAAGTTATGACTATAACAATAATGTAAATTACCTCTAATGGTTATATAGTTAAAATAATGATTATATCTCCAACGTTTTGGTGCTTGATGTTTTAACTTTTTCATGATTCATTAATATAACTAATAATTGCAGATTCAAGAGCTTCTTCGTAAGTGTCAAATATTTCACGACTCATATATTTGTCCATAGTTTGTGACCTCACGTATTCTTTTCCATTGAGATTCATGTCATAAAAAAACGCATCCCATTTTTTAACATTTGGTCTGAATCCGACGAATATGTTAATTTTTTTGGTATTTCTAAGCCAAGCGGTTACCTGGCCCCATAGAGGAGCGGGAGTATGAGAATCGTACTGATCCCAATCAATTTTTGACCCATCATTACTACTGTGAGTCAATTTGCTACGGAGTTTTCCATCGGGGTCATAACCACAAATGCAAGGTTCATTAAACCCAAGTTCTTTAAGTTTTATTGCAATGGTCAGAGGGACAAATAGATTTTTCATAATTACCCTAATTTTATTCGTTCATTTAGATATCCAATGGTTGATGATTCATTTTTCTTTAAGTTATCCATCAATATAGTTTTTTCATACTTATAGTTCTGGTTTTTTTGTTCTTCAGTTACTCCTGGGTTTGCATCCTCAAATTCTTTCATTTTAATCTCAAGAACTTTTTCTATTAAAATATTGACCATTTTAATCTCAAGAGATATTTCTATTAAACGATTGGTATCTGTTTTCATGCAGTAAAGATAAAAAAAATCTTTTACATATCCTATTTTTTCCAAACAAAAAATGTTGCTCCGCTATTAACATACAATTTTCTTCTGCCGATATTAATAATAGCTCTTCCGTCGAAATATTTTTCAAAGATTCCAATAATTGTTTCAACTGGTAAGGAAAGATCTACCATTACGGTATCTCCTTCGGTTGGTCGAGTTTCTATCCACATAATATATTAATTAGAGTGTTTACATGGTAAAGTTTTTGGAGTTCCATCTGTGAAAAATTCTTGACCATCAACCTCATAGTCACAAGGTAATTCACAGGTTTTACATATCGTACAGGGAATTCCAATAACGTCCAACGAAGCATTATCTTTATTTAGATTTACATAACCCAAACGGGTTTCGGCTTTACAGCATAGTGAACTCATTATCTTTGATTTTGTTTGTAATTAATTTTTTCATTATATTGTTTCCCAGTCATTATACATACAGAAAAGCCAAAAAGGTTCAATATAATATTTCCAGCACTTTTTATCTTTAAACCACACTCTATATACGATAAGGTCATAATACCTTGGTGGATAAAAACTGTTAGGATTTAAGACGTGTGGTCCCAAGATATAATCGACATGGATTTTTGCAGGTTTATTATCCCCATTAGGATGTTTAATGAGATATGATTTACCGTTGGCAAAAAATATTGGATTAGTCTTTTCAGTTTCCATTCTTCAAAATTTTTTCATCATATTGACCCTTGTAAAAGTTATAATCTTTCGACTTTAAGAATTTATTTATCTTACGTTTTCTGATATCACTAGATACAGGAAAATAATGTTTGAGTACATGAAAATGCATTTCACAATCTGCAATTTCCTCTTCAATATCTCCATCATTAATTGACCCGGGTTTATTGATATATTGAACAAGTTTGAGAGAAAGTTCATTCAACTCTTCCACCGCTTTCAATAAACTTTTTTCTTTTGGTTTTACAGCAATTAATACTTTGATGGCTCGTAAAAAATTATAGGTTTCCCAAGAATTTTTGATTCTTATCATTTGGTTTTTATTGTTTTAAGGATGCAAGAGCATTTGCTATTTTAAATTTTTCTTCATATTTTTTCCATTCCATGCCAGTATCGTGCATAGCCACTAACATACAGGTTAATCCACCTTCCAGATGTACAATTCTATCATCCCACCCATAAACCTGTTTAATATCCCAAAGTTTTCCTCTTACTCTGTGGATATCATTCCTTAATTCCTCCATTAATTCGTCTAGAGGTTTTTCCATTTCTTCTTTATTTTTATAGAATAAAGGGTCTCTGTCGGCGTTTTTCTTTTCCATTTTTTATTATTTAACTTATTATAAGAAAAGGGACTGTCTTGTGTAAACTTTCGTATATTCCTTTTTAAACAACTCATCATAAACAAGTTGTGGGTGGGATTCGGGACTTAAATCGTTTTGATCCTTGAAGGTTTTGATGAATAACTCTTTATTCCCGGTGATATCGTTTTTCTTAATATGAAAAGCAACACCTTTGATGAAAGTATCGGATCTGTATAATCCTTCTTCTTGAAATATTTCTTCAAATTTCATATAATATGTTTGTTAAGATTTTTTGGTTAGTTCATTATACATCTCATCTAATCCAATTGCGTATGCATTTAAGTCAATCGTATTATTCTTTTCGGCTTTGGAACTCACCATTTTCCCGATCAACTTTTCTTTCTCCAAATTTTCTGGATCAACCCATATTGACCAGTCGGTTAGATATACTTCATCTTTGCGGTGACGCCAGAATTCATCTTGAGAGCAACGCACACCATCTTCCAGAAGAATTTCATCTCCTTCCATTGTCATCCATTCGTCAATTAAGAAATATCTATGAGTTACTTTTTTACCTTCTCTCATTGCTTGGATTGCCTGATTTTTTCTCATATTTTCAAGTTTAGTGGTTAGAATGAATAAATTTCTTTTTTTATCATCTGTTTTTCAGAAGGTAAAAAACGAGGTAAATTTCTGATGTTGTTGAACGAAAATGACCGATGTTTATTTCTTAAAAATTTTAAGGTCATTATTTCGGGATAATATAGTACATCAAAATGACATCTGACGCTAGAGGGTTGATCCTTATTGACGAAGAAATATGAGGCATCAACGGTATCTTCCCATCTATCTTGAAATTCATAAAAAATATCAATATCTCCGAGCTTAGGTTTATCAGAGTTAAGATAACTTCCGTAGACCCACAGTTTTTTAACGGTAATAGGAAAATCTTTTGGGTCGGGATGTTCGTTAATATATTTGGCTTGATTAATTAGGTCGTTGAGTAGATTTTCAACAGATTCTCTTTTTATACCAACATTTTTCTTTTTTCTTGGTAATTCATCAGTATTGATGATTTCTTCTGTTATTGAAATTTGATTCATTTTTATATTTTTAATTATTATCACACAAAGATAAAAAAGATATTTGAGATGACCAAATAAAAATGAAAAAAATACCCTCCCTTGTGTGTATTGTGGAGCACAAGGGAGGGTTTTACGGCTCAGAAAGGAGTAGAAATGAGCCTTAACTAGATTTTATTTGACCTACAAATTCTTGAATGAGTTCTCTTCCGGAATAATCTTGTCTGTTACACGCTTCTTGGAGGATATCATCGGGGACATTCTCACAGATATTAGCTATCGTTTCAATATTTTGATTACCAAGGTCTGACCACAGGACATAAAGGTTAGTACCTCTAATGGATTGACATTTTTCCAATTTGGAATTGATTATTATTGAATCGATTGGGTTTGTTTCCTCATCAAGATAAACTTTTATAAGGAATGTTAATGCTCCCGGATTACCTTGAGCCCATTCTAGTAGTTGTCTCATGGTTTGTTTGGAATAACGTTTTTGAATTTTGTTTCAAATTCCGGATCCTTTTTCCAGAACATAATATGATTGTCAAGATCCCACCAGAAATTTTCTTTAGTTGGATGTTTTTCTTGCCATTGTAGATCATATTTGGATGGGTTAACATATTCTTTAAAATATGAACATCCTTTGGTGTGAATTTCGTTATTGCCGAGTTTGGTGAGATATTCCTTTATTTCAGATTTATCATCATCTTTGCAAAAAACGGTTATTACTTTCCCAAATATGGGAACATCAAGATATGTATAGGAATTGATATTTTCCCGGATAATTTTTAGACTATCTTGGACTGCTCCAAACTCATACTCAGCATATCCCATATAACCAAGACTAACGACTGAGTCGAATCCTTTTTTACCTTCTTGGTCTTTGCAAATTCCGTTTTGAATAAGGTATGGCGTTTTCATTTATTTGGTATTTTATTTTAGGTTTCCTTCCATTCGATGTTCAACATTAAGATATTGTCCATCAATAATAAGTCTGTGAGCTTCTTTACAGTTATCAACATGGGAACATTCCCAAGCCACGTCTTGTGGTCGTTTAATAATTCCTTTTGCTTCTTCTTCAGTGTATTTTCCCGCTTTTGTAAAATCAGTTGTGTAACCTCTGGAATTTTCACCCCACCAAAGAATGGCGTTTCCAACGTATCCGGTTTGGATATAATACATTTTTTCTTCCATATTCTTAATCAATATTTAAACATCTGATATTACCAGGGTGAATCATTTCTGAAGACAATGCGTCAGTATATCTATATGATTCTTTTTCGCGTAAAATAATTTTAGCTTCTTCAAGAGTGGGGGCGAAAACTAATTTCAACATCCCATTTCCCTCATCACTTCGTCTCCCAAGATGGTATTGTAGAAGGTATTGATTTCCTTCTTTCAACCAATGTGTTATTGGTAAATTATTGTTTGGGGAATTGATACCATCGGCATCTCTCATATTCCAACCATATTCGGTGAGTCTATACACTCTATGTTGTTTGGCTTCATCAATAGTAGTTACAAATACACCAATTGGTGGTAACTCATCTTTAATTGAAATTTCTTTATACATTTTCTTTGTTCTTGTTTAACAAATCATTTATGTGTTTATCTGTATCTGACAGACTAACTGGTTTAAACGTATTATTTTCAGGATAATATTTTTTAAAATCACTCATTAGTTCGTCATAACATTTTTCACTACATACAGGTGGTTCGGTTGGTTGTCCCATACATCCACACATATATCCGTCACAACACATATTAACTTCTATTTCAGCACCACAAACTATACAAAATCCTTTCATATTATTGGTATTAACATTCTTTAAACTCACCGTTGGTTAACCATCCGTGCCATCCACATCCTCCAAGATTCTTATCGTGAACAATGGATGGGGTGTAGGAAAGAGTTTCTTTATTGAAAACATGACCACCAGCCGAACCTGAAATTTTTCCACATCCAGGACAGGCGATTACTAATTGGGTGATGTTTTTTTGTGAGTTAAAGGATTCAATTGCGTCACCGGGATTAATTAAATCTTCAAACGAATGTACTAAATTTAATTTCATTTATAAAGAATTACAGTAGTTGATGGCTCGTAACTATTTGCCGTATATTTTTCACCTTCATACAAACTTATAAAGGGACAATCAAGATTTAGTTCTTTCCATTTTTCAATACCAGCGTTTACAACTTCTTCAAAAGTATCAAACCTATTAGTTGTTCCCAAATCAGGAAACTCCTTTATAAGTTCCGGATCATCTTGTATCATTCTCAAACTTCTTTGATTGGTATGTCTTCCATCCTTTTTGTCAAGGTCTTTAGCTAATTTTGAAGTTAATGCTCTTCTGATTTCAATATTCTCGCCAAGATATTTTACATTCCAATCTTCTACATTGTCGATTGTAACATTTTCTTTAGTAGAAAGAATCAAATGTCCATATACATGATCAGCGTCAGCACATTGACCCGCCCACGATGTAATATTCAATATTGCCAAATAAGTTTTATCCATTTTATTTTAATTTATCAAATTCTTTTTCTTTTTAACAATAAGTCTATCACCTTTTAAATAACGTTTATAGGCATCTTTCACTTTTTTGGGTGACTGATATGATTTAGCAAAATTTGCAAATTCTATCATATCTTTACGTGAGTATTTTCCCATATTACCTTACTGATTTAGGCTTTAAAAATTTTGGCCATCGGCAGAAGAAGAGAGCTAAGAACATATGCCATCCACCCATTTCTTGATATGCTCTATCTTTACCTGCTTCGTAATGATTTTTCATTTCTTTTAACCTACTTTTGTCAGGGTGTTTGTTGGCGAACTTAGCCATTGGGGAATTATTTTTTTGTTCTTCGATGGCTTCAACATTTTCAATAAGGTATGTTTGAAGTGTACGATCATAAAATAATTTCTGAAGTACTTTTGTTTTTGAGAGTAACGATCTGGAAGTATCGTCAGTACCTATAAATTCACCATCGACGAGATATGTATCAACATCACCGAATCCAATGGATTTTGCAAACTGAACGGCTGCGGGATGAGAAGCTTTTGGCATCAGGATTTTAACAACATTACCTTCTACAATTGCTTCATAAACCTCTGTACGGTTGGGGTCTTCAATCTCACCGAATCTTACAAATGCTTTGTTCATTATTTCTATGTTTTAAATTAGACGATGTAAAGATAGAAACAATATTTGGATTATACAAATTTATTTGGGGAAATCTAATAATATGCCAAATAAGGATTTTCTTCCCCTTCAACCATTTTTAATTTACTTCCCATTTTAAATAAAACCTTATTCCCCTCATAGTATGTTTCAGAAATATGTTTCCATATGGGTTCATTATCTATACAACATTCATATATAATTAAACGTTTTTTTCTATTATATCGATCTTCTCTATCATGATATATTTCTGGATGAATTGTTTCCATATATTGGTATAAGGTTCCTAAAAATATGCCAACATACATTTTGGTACGGTTATGGATTTCAGGTAAGCTAAGAGTTTCAACAATAAGACCATTTAATTTAGTCATATATTTGAGTTCAGTTTCAAGTATTTTTCGATGTATAATTTCATTATGTTGTATCCTTTTACTCTTATGACTATGCGTGTAATTAATAAATTTTGATAAATCACTCATATATTTAAAATTATAGAAATTATTCTTTACTAATCAGTTCATTTTTTGTCCATAATCCACCATTTTTTAAAACATAAACGGTGTCATCCATATATGTTGTTATTTTTTCTACCACACCCTTTAGTTCAGGGTATTGTATTGGCGTGACGATATCTCCAACTTTAATTTCGTTTGGAATATCTTTATTTTTATGGTATTCACATAATTCATCGAATGATGGTAATAATGATGGATCCCATTGTTGAATGATAGCTTTTGCCTCATCATGTGTGTCGGCAAATCCAACTTCTTTATACCAGAGTTCACCATTGAATCCGTGAGTGTTATTTTCGTGGTCGGAATTTCCTGGATAGTGACAGTTCATAGTATAGAACCTCAATCCTCTATTGGGTAACATAAGATGTTCAAGAACAACAAACTTTTTTATTGACTCATATTTCTTTAATATCATTTCTTTCTAATCCAATATCAATTACATTTGCGGTTGTTGTTGATTCAAATCTTTCCCCCTCAACATCAACAAACCAAACAGTACTTCCATCAGTTTCAAGATGTCCTGATTCTGACGATAATAATATATCGTGTGATTCATCATTAAAAATGAAACATAATGGGATTATTCCTATGATTTTATATTTTTTCATTTCCATCTACCGAGTAGTGGTCTTGGCCATCCATCACCTAATATCCATACACCAACTTCGGTTGCAAGACTTTTCTCATAATCATTCCCTGTTTCACAGAAATAATCTTTGAATTCATGTGCTGACACTTCACCTAGTTCCATAGCTTGTTTCTTGGTGTATGCGGCAATAACCATTCTTCGAGATACTGAGTTTCCTTCCCGGAATTCGCGTCCGAAGTAACGTCCGCCCCATACTTTTAAAATCTTTTCTTTTTTCATTGTACAAATATAGAAAAGATTTTAGAAATTTCCAAATTTATTCGGTAAATTTTTTGGTGGTCAGTAGTTTACCTTCTTTTGAATATGATTTCCATTCTCCAGTTTTCTGTCCATTGGTGTAATCCATTTGGTAAGCCAGAGTTCCGTTGTCATAATAAATCAACCAAACTCCGTGTTTTAATCCGTGTTTGTAGCTTGCTTCACCAATTAAAACCCCTTCGGAGTTCCAAGCGTAACATTTTCCGTGTAACTTACTATCCTTATCAAAAGACAATTGTTCTTTCTGTTCGTCATTTTTATTTGTGATTGTGTCTTGAGACCACAAAGAACAACTAAAAATAAAGAATAGTAGTAAAAATATAGTTTTTTTCATCTTAATTAATTATTAACTTAATTATAACAATTCCTTAACATAAATATAGCTCTAATATACTAATTATATGTAAGAAAACCAAATAAAATGAAATATATTTTATTAATTATTTTACTATCATTTTCGGTGATGAGCACCGACATTCCTAGCTTAGTTGAACCAACTGTTCAAGCCTCCATTATTGACGAAAATTTCTTAAAAAAAGAATTACAAGAATCTGTTTTAGAATTTGTAAATGATCTAGGTCAAGATCCAGATAGCGTTTACATTCCATTCAGGGGCGAATTTTAATAAAACGTTACCGTTAATTACCGGAAGCAACCTTTATGTAAAAAGTATTGGTTGATTATCAACGCTATAATAAAATGAGAAATTACCGGGAGTTGCCGGAAAGGTTTTTTAACTTTTCAGTTAGGTATTTTTTTACTCTTTCACTTGCTTCTGGAACTGATTCTTTTTTTCCATTTACATAACGGAAAGGTAGGTTAAATCCTTCGAAATCTTTTTCCATACATTCTTCGAAAGAATCTCTAACTATTCTTTCGCCAGTTCCTGGATGTGAAACAACCCACTCAACAACATTTTTATTTTTTTTCATCTGCATTATGAATTTTGAGCTCTTCCTCGGTCATAGGTCTAACCTCATAACCAAACCATTGTCCTTTTAGGAAATTATAGCACTCATCGATGGTACCTGCTAAAATAACATCGCCGCCCTCATCATCATTTAATATGAGATCGATAACCACATGTGTTTTCATATTATAATTTATTTAATTCTTCTTTTAATCTCTTGTGGAACGTTTCTTCACCATCATCACCACTAAGAAGCCAATCAATACGCTGAGCATAGACATATGAAAGTTTAAGGTACTCTACGGCTTTTTTAAACTCTTCTTGGGTTTCTTTAGAATACGTGTGATAATATCTCTCATCGGGGTATTTTTTATACCACTCTTCAGTTGCCCATCGGTCTTCTCTGGACTTTTCTTTTCCCTGTCTATCAAGAATTGATTGAATAGATTCAGCAATGTCCTTGATCTTATGTTGATCATAATCAAAATGTCCTCCGCTCATAATTTATAATTTAAAGTTTTCCACCAATTATTAAAATGTTCAATACATTTTTTTTCTGAATTTTTCCCCATTTCGTAGTGACTATAATGAAATGGTGATTTGGTCTCGCCGTCAGCGTGATTCAACCCGGAACTAATTGAAAACATTCCAGCACCTTCTCTTATCTCAAACCACTCAACCATAGTCATTCCGCCAAATTTGAATTCGGGACGGAGTTCTAGTATTTCTTTTCTTTTCATAATATTCCCATTTTATATTTCTCCAAAAAATAACTCAATTCTTCTTCTTTCAAATTTACCCAGAAAAAATCGTCACCAGCTCTAATAACCACTTGGACGTGGTATGGATTTGAATATCCTTTGCGATGAATGAATCGATACATAGAATCCTCTTTGGCGTATTTTTCAAGCCATTCGGTTGGGGTTAGTTCATTATGAGGAAGTCTTCGTCTATGTCCGCCAGGCCATGCAATTCTCTCAAGAGAAATGTCATCAGATTTTCCCATGGCTTCATTGATAAGTTCCAATCTTGTTTCTAATGGAAGTTCCTCAATGTGATAAAATACGTCGTGTATATATTCCATTATAAATTATCTCCTAACTTTTATAGTTTCTGCACAATTGTTTTCGACTAAGAATTTATTGGCTAGTCTAAGTAATTCAATTTCTTTCCTTACTTCTTTTTCACTTTGTAAATGTTTCTCAGGCAATTCTCCACCATTTTTTCGTATTGTGTCGGCACACATTAACATCAATCTATTAATGTTAGATGTTGGAGTTATTACCTCCATATTTTCAAGAATAGCAAATGACCACGGACACATTCCGGAATAACAAACAACTCTAACTGGCGAGTTAAGAATCATATGTGGAAGATAGTTTTCACTGGCCATATGATCGTCATAGTGTGAAAATTTCACCTCTAAGATTTCACTCACTTTTTTAACAATGTCGTCTTTATTCATTGTCTATTATTATTTTAAATGGTTTTATAACAATATTAGTCTCCGATTGATCGTTTCTCTCAAAATAATGTCCGTTTGGATTTTTATTTACATCTACAAGAAATTTCCTTTTTCTCCATAAAAACCCGGCTCTTTTATTTTTGATAAAACACTCGTCAGGAATTATGAGAATTTTTATTCTTTCTTCAGAAAGTTGATATAAATTACCACGCAAATTTACGGGAGACCACCATCCTACCCATAACCATTGGGTTCTTGTTGCGGTAATATATAATGTACTGTTATGAATCACATATTCAATATCTTTTAACCCGTTATCGTTGGAGGAAAGATAGGGGGTTTCTCTAATGGTGAGAATACCAGAGTCCACGTCAAAACTTCCATATTTTGCTGAATATATCTCTTTACCAAGAGTTCTTAGTTTTTTAATTTTGTTTTTAACTATCATAGTTTTTATTTTCTAAGATTTCAAATGATTTCATAAATGCACATTTTTCCGCTTCAGGCCGAGTTCTATATAAAAATTCGTCCTGCCATGTTTTGAACTCTCCCTTATACATGTCTTCAATTGGTGAATCAGGAGTCCAAAATGGAATCCAACAAACATACGGAGCGTACTTAGCCTCTAATGTTCTATCAATTCCAATCTCGACATGAATCCCGTTCTCATCGAAGAAATCATAGAGTTGTCTGAACCATTTAGGATCATCAAATGGATGCCAAGCGGTTTTTAATCCTGAGTATTTGAGAAACATTTCCCACGATTTAGGAAATTTCTCTTCAATTATTTTTATATCCATTTATTAATAATTAAGAATACAAATATAAGTAATTTTAATTAAACAACAAAATTATGCTGATGAAACAACATCATTCAGTTCGTTTTGTTCTCTTTTGATTTTTCTGCTTACGGTAACAACATTTGTTATCATAGAAGTTAGGGTATTTAGTAAACCTTCGGCTCCGTGAGATTTTATATGATTTTCCAACCATTCATCATTGAATAACCCACCGTCGATATCTCCGATATTGTCATAAGGGGTTTCACTATCCGTAACAACGTAAAGTGCGGTAATCATTTTTGTGTCAGCCATTTGTTTTTAACTTTTCAAGTAATTTAATTTTGCTTTGAGCACACTTATAAGTTGGAGTTTCTTCATCGAACTTAGTCAACTTTTTCTTAGCTATCAATAACTCTTCACGAATGTTTTCTTCAACAGATTTTTCATTATATTCAATCTCAGTGAACATATTAGATGTCCAATTTGTTGAATAATCACCCAAACTGATGTTGTTTCCTTGACGGATACATACACCGGAAAATGTGTACTTATCTGATGAATCAGTACAGAGAATAATTGATTCGTCACCCGGGTATGTCCCTTTATAGTAACTACCCTTATTTTTTTTCATTAATGGAATAATTTACCGACCAATTCATTGTATTCCTCAAGAGTTAAACTCAGTTCCTTAGCAATTTTTTTAATCCTTGCATTATTGGATAGAACCGCGGCAAATAAAAACAGAACAAGTATACCCAAACATATTGAATATGTGATGGTAACTGTTCCAATTATTGCTCGGGGAAATTTAAAGGCTGTTGATAGGAATCCGACAAGGAATAATGATCCGAGAATCCATGCAACGGTATTTGACAATTTCATATTTTCTTTCTCAGTTGATTTTGAGAAATACTTAAAAGCCCATTTAACCCAACCCTTGGCTGGATATTTATTATAGGCGGTTAAAAACTCTTCTTTAGTGATTTTTTTCATACTATTTAATTGTTTCGATTTCGTTTTTTAATTGTTTTATTTTCTCATTATATCTATCCATTAAGACAGATTTAAAAGCTTCATTTGAAAGCCCGTACAGTGGACATCTTTTGATTTTATCATAATCAATTCCACATTTGGCTTTACTAAAAAACCGTGAAGATTGGTCATCAGGATCACCAGTTATTTTCCCAATACAAGCAAATCCAGTGATACTACACAAACAATAATTATCTAAGTCCCCACTCAAATGGTATTTATAATTTTCGTTCATTAATGACTGACACGTTTTTCCAATTACAGGGTTTTTAGGTTTCATATTTATATTTTTTGGATAATTTACTCATTGTGATTTTTGTTATCTTCTTTCCATTGGGTTTTAGCACAAGCTGATCCGAAGGGGAAACCACCTTGAGAGATATGACCTTCTGGCAAATTGATATAATATTTCCCATCGGTATTTGAAAGTTCTCTCCACTCAACTTTATTGGGGTTAAGAACCTCGTCACATCTTGTACATCTTATCTTTGTGTCCATTTTTTTCATAATCTAAAATCATATGATATTGGACCTAAATCGTGTAACTCTCTTTTTTTCCCTTCAAGGTAATTACTCATTATAACAGCACAGTTAGGGTCTTCTGAGTCCATTATCTCATCGTGTTTTTTCAATATTTCCTGATGTTGGTCTTCAGTTACCCAGTACCCGTTTGATTCAATTATTATTATTTTCATTTTCCTTTGATTATTGTTATTCCTCTTCCTATTCTATTACCACACTCGACACATCTATTACTAAGGTCATTGAGAGAAACCCCAATATTTACCTTTGCATTAGATTGGTAGTCTGGTAGATAAGAAATATCTGGTTGTGAAAATGGAGATTTATGGTTCATTCCTCGTTTGATCATTTCATTTGCCAAGTCATTGTGACGGGTTTCCATTGATGATGGTTCAATTTGTACCACCGGGGAGATCCGATTATCAATCTTGTGTTGTTTTTCAAAGTTATGTCTGTGTTTATGGATTTCCCCATGTTCACCTAAAAGGTGCTTATCACACAGAAGTTTTGGGTCAATCATCCACATTCTCATTATATTTGTTCTAATTTAGGTACTCACACTACCAATATCGTGACATTTTTAAAGAAAATAACCATTCATTCGATCATCAACTTTTTGTGACCAAGTTTCGTCAATTGGTACTTGAGTTGCAATTCCCATTAGGATTCCATTACATAAGGTTCTTTCGCTTCCGAATATGAACCTATCCATATTATACAAACGTTTAGCCTCATCAAAATTACTCGATCTTACAGCTTCCCAGAAAAGTTTCATATGAAATTTGTTCCGTTGATCTTTAAGCTTCCTTTTAAAATCGTTGATTTGATTGATTTTAGTACTCGCCATTGATATGAAAACTAATGACAACATTATGGGTAACAGGCATAACGACGTTAATACAATGGAAAAAATTAGCATATTAGATTTAAAGATTTCCATAACGGGATCGGTGGGAAGTGCCGCAAACAAAATGAACATAGAAATCCCAAATAATATCATGGAATATCCAATCCTATGATATGTTTTTGTTGCAATTTTGTTTTGAGTTCTTTCTTCTCTTTTCATGATGTTTAATATTTGAATTCGTAACCTTGGTTTCTAAGATAATCAATAACAGGTAATGTGTTTATGGTTTCATATCTTGAACCACCCCAGTCACCGTTGTTCCGATGAAGTTGGATGGTACCATTTTTAGATATCCATATGGAACTATCATCCCTGTTACCATTAAGTGTTGATGTGGTTTCAATTGAAATTTCAAGACCAATTTTGTCCCATTTACCATCTGAATTAGTCATAAAGCTAAGAAATGGTTCTCCTAAAATTTTACAGATTTCATTAACTTCGGCTGTTGTGATGTCACTTAATTTTTTCATTGTTCTTATATTATGGTGTAAAGATAAAAACAAATTTTGTAACTGCCAAATAAAAATAAAATATTGTGTAATTATTATTATGTCGAACTCACTAACAGAAAGATTTCAAATTGGAATTAAAAGATACGGATACGATTCAGATTTTCGCCGCAGGATTGAAGAAATTGTAAATTCTGAACGTGTGAACGTCGAAGAACTTAGGAAGTGCTTCAATGAATTTGGTGTAAATTAAAGCGGGTTTAAGGTTTTAATATGATTAAAAATATACTCCCCCAATTCAGGATCAACACTATTACGGATTATTTGATCTTTACGGTGTTTTATTTTATA
>JFJP01001958.1_pt1 | contig 19237 bp, 18 predicted proteins | sample 431651 | NCBI WGS metagenome assembly JFJP01 (sample SAMN02602958, study PRJNA72255) | Microbial mat metagenome, whole genome shotgun sequencing project. | biome: fresh water; feature: sink hole; material: water; isolation source: purple microbial (photo- and chemosynthetic) mats found in...
GATCGAAGCGTTCGGTGCCCATGAAAAACTCGCCAGACTGGCTATAGCCTTCGCCAACGACGCGGAAGCGCTTGCCCCCCGCCCACCCCTGCACCACGGTCATCTCGTTCTGCGTCAGGGTTCCGGTCTTGTCCGAGCAGACCACGGTGGCGCAGCCAAGCGTTTCGACGGCGGGGAGTTTGCGGATCAGCGCGTTGTGCTTGATCATCCGTTGCATCCCGAGCGCGAGACAAATAGTCACGATGGCCGGGAGACCCTCAGGAACTGCTGCGATGGCCAGACTCACCGCCGTCATGAACAGATTAATGATGCCTTTCTTCTCGGCCTCAAGATAATGCATGAAACCGCTATCCAGAACGGACATGAGATTTGTATCGCGGAACAATCCGTAAACGAATACCAGTGCGCAGATCGCTAGACACGCTGTTCCAAGAACCTTGCCCAGATGCTCAAGCTTTTTCTGCAGCGGCGTAGCTTCGGTCTCGAACGACTGGATCATCTCGGCAATTAGCCCGATCTGGGTATTCATACATAACAATCCCCTTGCCTCGTCCATAGGTGATCAGCGTACCCATGAAAGCGGTGTTCTTGCGATCACCCAGAGGTATTTCCTTGTTCAGGACCGCGCCGGCATGTTTCTCGACGGGTACTGATTCGCCGGTTAGTGAAGCCTCTTCGACTTTCAGGTTGATGCCCTCGACCAGACGAAGATCGGCCGGAACATAGTTACCAGCTTCCAGCACCACAATGTCGCCAGCAACGATCTCCCGCCCAGGAATCGTCACCTGCAAGCCGTCGCGAATAACTTGCGCATTCGGGGCTGACATTTTCTTAAGCGCCTCAAGCGCTTGCTCTGCCTTAGATTCCTGAACGACGCCGACCACAGCGTTTAAAACCACGATAACCATGATGGCAATAGAATCGACGTATTCGCCGAGCGCCAGCGAAACGGCTGCAGCGATGATCAGAATGATCACCAGATAATTGTTGAACTGATCCCAAAGCAGAGCAAATATTCCTGGCCGTGGCCGCTCACTCAGTTCATTGGCACCGTATCTATCGAGCCGTGCCTGAGCCTCTTGCTGGGCTAGACCACGCTCAAGGTGAGTCTGAAAATTGTTCGCCAAGTCCTCTGCTGACTTGGCATGGGCTTCCCTGTCTTGCATACCCGTCCTCCCCAACATAGTCGTCCAGGCCACTCCGTGGCATTTATCTGCTGCCACGGAGGTTTGTTTGCAGCACTACTATTTGACCAGCAAAAACGGAACCATCTTGAGATGAACAATTTTCAGCGTACTAGAACCAACAAGAACTCCTTGAGTGCACCGCCACCATGAGTGCCCATGACGATCTGATCGCAGTGCAGGGCTTAGGCGAGGTCGATGATTGTTTCATCAACTTTTCCAAGCAGACAACAGATTTTCGCTGTCCTATTTATGGAAGCCTCCCATCTGTGAGCGTCTGGCGAAACGACTGGCATCATGCGAAAAGGGACCTGGACATTGACCAGATGAATGTCGATACCTTCGGATTGGACCACAGGGAACGCTTCACAATAACCAGCGCTACACCCCTGAGAGAACATTTCGAGCCGTCAATCGGGAGCAAGACTCTTTTCATTATTCCCGTCCCTGTAATTTTCTTGAAAGCCGACTACGACACTTACTCAAATTCATTATAGTTGCTGGATTCCGGAGATCACCCAGCCTTTGTTGCCCTGAACCGGCTTGCTCAAGTGCCAGATTTCACTAAACGGTGTCGCCGCCGCATTCACCACTTCGCGGATCATGCCGCTGAAATGCACGCTGGCAACATGGCGCTCCGATTCGGTAGCCACTTCGAGCAGTTCCGCGTTCAGAGTGACGATATCCGTTTGCTGTGGGGCATCGCCGCGCTCTTCCATCTGCAGCTTGATCTCGGCAAACACTTCCGGGCTGACGAATTCGCGAATGTCATCAACCCTCCTGGCATCATTGGACGCTTGCAGGCGAACGAAGTTAAGGTTGGCAATACGCAAAAAAGCATCCGTATCAAAACCCTCGGGGATGCGCTGCGTAGACGAAACTGAGTGGAATTGCGGCGCAGATTGGGGCGGTATCGCCATGCTTTGGCCACTCGCACCCGCATATTGCATCGGCGCTGAAGCTTGTGCTGATGGCGAATGGCGGCGGAACAGCCACTTGAAAACGAAAATAGCTGCCATCGCCAACAAGGCCATCATCAGGATGTTGGCCATACCTGCCCCCATGCCGAAATGCGAAAGCAGCGCGGCAATGCCAAGTCCTGCGGCGAGACCAGCAATCGGCCCCATCCAGTTACGCTTTGGCGCTACGGCAGGCGCCGCAGCCGGTGCCGTTGGTGCGACAGGGGTTGCTTGTTGAGCCGGCGCAGCGGGTTTTGGCGCTACGGATTGACGCTGCATCCCAAACGATTTAGAGCCGCCCAAGCGTGCCGCTTCACTCTCTCCCACACTCAAACTCAAGGCCAGAATCGCCACAAAACCAGCCATCACCAACTTTTTCATTTGATTCTCCATCAAGATTTTAGACCCACAACCCAATGCCCAGGCTGAGCATTGGGAGGATGCTAGGATGCAGAAACACATCCAACAAGTCGAATATAATGATCGAAATAATCGTAAATTACGATGTATTAAGCGGGGACCAAGAACCCGCATTTGTGTTGTTCAAACCCCTGCCGAGGACACCGTGGCCGCTCTCAACTTCAAGCATTTACGCTATTTCTGGACAGTTGCAAAAACCGGGAGCATTGCGCGCGCGGCAGGCCAGCTCAATCTCACGCCACAGTCGATCAGTGGGCAACTGAGCGAATTTGCAGATACTCTGGGGGTCGAGCTGTTTCGCCGTTCCGGGCGCAATCTCGAGCTGACCGACGCCGGACGCAGCATATTGAGTTACGCCGAGAAGATTTTCACCATCGGCGACGAACTGCTTGATGTGCTGCTCAATCAGAAGCCGGCAAAGAGCTTACCGTTCCGTATTGGAATAGCTGACTCGGTGTCGAAATCGGTGACCTACCGTCTTGTCGAACCAGCGTTAAAACTAAGTGAGCCAGTGCAATTAATCTGCCGCGAGGGGCGCTTGGCGTCGCTGCTGGCCGAGTTGTCCATCCATCGACTCGACATGATCATCGCCGACCGACCGATGCCGACCAATTTGAACGTCAGAGGTTACAGTCATCTACTGGGAGAAAGCGGGATGACTGTGTTTGGCACACATCATCTCACTCAGCAGCTAAAAGGGCAATTCCCGGCCATTCTTGATCAGGCCCCATTCCTTCTGCCTGGCGAAGATACGGCCATTCGACCGAAGCTGATTCACTGGCTTGAGGCGAATAATCTGCGGCCCAGAATCGTCGGAGAATTTGACGACAGCGCCCTGATGAAAGCGTTTGGACAAGCAGGGGCAGGGTTCTTCGTCGCACCGACGGCCATTGCCAACCATGTCTGCGAACAATACAAAGTAACGGAAATCGGCCAGATCGATTCGGTAGTCGAACATCTGTACGCGATCACGACCGAGCGCCAGCTTACCCATCCCGCAATCGTGGTGATCAGCAAAACAGCTCGAGAGGATATATTTGGCGCGAACAACCCTTGACGGGCCGTTTTCAGGATCGTCAGGATTCGGATTCGACGCGGTACTCGGCAGATCGGGCATGCGCCTGCAGGCCTTCGCCCAGCGCCAACGTAGAGGCGATGCGTCCAAGCGTTTTCGACGCTGCCTGCGAAACGCGAATCAGACTGGTGCGTTTCTGGAAGTCATAGACCCCGAGCGGCGACGAGAAGCGAGCGCTACCCGACGTCGGCAGCACATGATTCGGTCCGGCGCAATAATCGCCCAGCGATTCGGATGAATACGGGCCGATGAAGATCGCACCTGCATGACGAATTTTCTCAACCCACGTTTCGGCATCGACCAGTGAAAGCTCAAGATGCTCCGGCGCAATACGGTTGGCAATAGCACAGGCCTCGTCCAGATCACGCACCAGGATTAACGCACCGCGATTCTCTAGCGAGGCACGAATCACGTCCTTGCGCGGCATGGTCGGCAACAACTTTTCGATGGATTCAGCCACACGCTCGATGTAGGCAGCGTCCGGGCAAATTAGAATGGATTGCGCAAGTTCATCATGCTCGGCCTGCGAGAAAAGATCCATCGCTACCCAGTCAGAATCGGTATTCCCATCACAAATAACGAGAATTTCCGACGGCCCGGCCACCATGTCGATACCGACAACACCGAAAACACGCCGCTTGGCAGCTGCCACATAGGCATTGCCGGGACCTACGATCTTGTCCACCGACGGCACGGTCTGCGTTCCATACGCCAACGCCCCTACGGCTTGCGCGCCACCAATGCAGAAAACACGGTCAACACCGGCCAGGGCTGCAGCAGCCAGTACCAGCGGATTGCGCTCGCCATCGGGGGTCGGCACAACCATAATCAATTCTTTAACACCAGCCACCTTGGCCGGAATCGCGTTCATTAACACAGACGATGGATACGAGGCTTTCCCGCCCGGAACATAGAGGCCGACACGGTCGAGGGGCGTTACCTTCTGCCCGAGCAGCGTCCCGTCTGTTTCTTCATACTGCCAACTCTGCAAGGGCTGACGCTCGTGATAGCTACGCACTCGATGAGCCGCCGCCTCAAGTGCCACGCGCTGATCCTTGGGCAAACCATCCAATGCCTTTTGCAACTCGTCACTTGAGAGTTCCAGTTCGGCCATCGCCCCAATAGTCAGTCGATCAAAGCGATTGGTGTATTCGACAACGGCGGCATCGCCACGCGTTTTGACATCGGCCAGAATGGCCGCCACAGCGCGATCTACGGACTCGTCCTGAGCACTCTCAAAGTCCAACAATGCGTCGAGTCGCGGCTTGAAATCGGCATCGCTACTGGAAAGGCGCTTAATGGCAATCACGATCCTACAACACTCGCAAAGGCATCCAGAATCGGGACAATGATCTCGCGCTTGAGCTTGAGCGCCGCCTGATTGACGATCAGGCGCGAGGAAATGTCCATGATATGCTCAACCGCGACCAGATTATTAGCCTTCAGTGTGCTACCGGTCGATACGAGATCGACGATTGCATCGGCCAGTCCTGCAAGGGGAGCCAGTTCCATGGAACCGTAGAGCTTGATCAGATCGACGTGCACACCCTTCGCCGCAAAGTGCTCACGGGCAATATTGATGTACTTGGTCGCCACCTTGAGGCGGGCGCCCTGGCGCACGGCATTCTCGTAGTCAAAGCCAGCAGGAATCGCCACCATCATCCGGCACTTGGCGATCCTGAGGTCGAGCGGCTGGTACAGTCCGTCACCGCCATGCTCAAGCAAGACATCCTTGCCGGCGACGCCAATGTCGGCCGCCCCGTATTGCACATAGGTCGGCGCATCAGTCGCCCGCACGATGACCACGCGGACATCGTCGCGCGTGGTCGGAATAATCAGCTTGCGCGATGTTTCCGGGTTTTCCAGCGGCTCGATGCCAGCGGCAGCCAGCAGCGGCAAGGTCTCTTCAAAAATTCGGCCCTTCGAAAGGGCAATGGTAATGCCATTCACAGCGCGATCCTGCCAGATAAAAAGTCGATTTTACCGCATTGCCGCTGCAGGCACCGTCAAGATGTCATGCAAAAAATAAGCCGACGCATGCGCCGGCTTATTCGTGAAGCACCTCAAGTATCGCTACCTGAGGTGCATCGAGCTCGCTTAGTCTTCGATACGCATACTGTAGAAGCTGCGATAGACGAAAGTCAGGTTCAGCAGCAGGAAGACCGCCGCCAATACCCAAGCCAGGGTCTGTTGCCCTTGTGCCACCATGCCAACCGCCATTTCAACGGCAAGCAGACCAAACAGCGTGGTGAACTTGATGATCGGATTCATCGCCACTGAAGACGTGTCCTTGAACGGATCGCCGACAGTGTCGCCAACCACGGCAGCCTCGTGCAAGGGTGTGCCCTTGGCGCGCAGTTCGGTTTCGACGATCTTTTTGGCGTTATCCCAGGCGCCACCGGCATTGGCCATGAACACCGCCTGATACAGGCCGACGATGGCCAGCGAGATCAGGTAACCGATGAAGAAGAAGGGTTCAATGAAGGCGCAGGCCAGCGTGCCAAAAAACACCGCCATGAAGATGTTGAACATGCCTTTTTGGGCATATTGCGTACAGATGGCGACCACCCGCTTGCTGTCTTCCACGTTGGCCTTGGTCGAGCCTTCATCGAGCTTCATATTCTGCTTGATGAATTCGACGGCACGATAAGCCCCTGTTGAGACCGCTTGCGTCGACGCACCGGAGAACCAGAAAATCGTCGCGCCACCTGAGATCAAGCCAAGCAGGAAAGGCGGATGCAGCATCGACAGATTGTTGACATGCTCGGTCAGTCCGTTAGTCAGCAGCATGATGATGGAGAAGACCATGGTCGCAGCACCGACCACCGCCGTACCAATCAGCACCGGCTTAGCGGTCGCCTTGAATGTGTTGCCACATCCGTCATTCTCTTCCAGCAATTCTTTGGCTTTTTCAAAGTTCAGCGTAATGCCGAACGAATCCTTGATCTCCTTGGCAATGCCGGGAATCTGTTCGATGGTGGACAGTTCATACACGGACTGTGCGTTGTCGGTCACCGGGCCGTAGCTATCCACAGCGATGGTCACCGGACCCATGCCGAGGAAACCGAAAGCCACCAGACCAAACGAGAAAACTGCAGCCATGATGCCGGCCTTGGCAGGATCAGGATTGATCACGTGCGACAGATCACCTTGCGAAACCAGGTAGGCGCCGGTCATCAGGACAACGATGACCAAACCCATCCAGAATGCGGAGAAGTTACCCGCAGTCAAACCCGCCAGAATGTTCAAGCTGGCACCACCTTCGCGCGAAGCCGTAACAACTTCCTGAACGTGTCTCGATTTGGTTGAAGTAAACACCTTGACCACTTCCGGGATGATCGCGCCTGCCAGAGTACCAAAGGTGATAATCAGCGAAAGCTGCCACCACAGGCTGGCATAAAGCTGTCCGCCGATGGTGATGTCCCCGATCAGCACTTTGGAGACGATAAAGGTGATGATCAGCGACACAATCGACGTCACCCAGACCAGCGACGTCAGCGGCGCTTCGAAGTCGAATTTCTTCGATTCGCCATACTTCGCCTTCATGACCATTTCGTTGCCAATATAGGAAATGCCGGAAGCGATGATCATCATCACACGCATCACGAAGATCCAGACCAGCAATTGAACCTGAACTGACGCCTCAGGAACGGCCAGCAGAATGAAGCTGATCAGTGCGACGCCGGTCACGCCATAGGTCTCAAAGCCATCGGCCGTCGGACCAACCGAGTCACCGGCGTTGTCGCCGGTACAGTCAGCAATGACGCCTGGATTGCGCGGGTCGTCTTCCTTGACCTTGAAAACGATCTTCATCAGATCGGAACCGATGTCGGCAATCTTGGTGAAGATACCGCCGGCGATACGCAATGCCGCAGCGCCAAGGGACTCGCCGATGGCGAAGCCAATGAAGCACTTGCCTGCCAGTTCCGGCGAGACAAACAGCAATATACAGAGCATGATCAGTAGTTCAGTCGAGATCAGCATCATGCCGACGGAAATGCCGGACTTCATCGGGATCGAGTAAACCGGGAACGGCTTGCCTTCGAGCGAAGCAAAAGCGGTGCGACTGTTCGCCAGCGTGTTGATGCGGATGCCAAACCAGGCCACCCCGAAGGAGCCGGCAATACCCACCAGCGAGAAGGCCAGGATCAGCAGCACTTCCATGGTTGCCATATGCTGCACCCAGCCAAAGTAAGCGACGATGATGACGCCAATGAAGACTTCGAGCAGCATGATGAACTTGCCCTGGGTAATCATGTAGGTTTTGCAGGTTTCGTAGATGATTTCGCTGACCTCAGCCATCGAGCGATGAACTGGCATCGATTTGACCTGTCCATAAACGATGGCGCCAAAAGCCAGACCTGCAACACAGATGATCAGACCGAAGGCCAACAGGTTCCAGCCACTCATTCCGCCCAAAAAGCTGGCCAAGCCTGGATCCTTCAGATTTGGCAATACCAGATTGGCTTCCGAACTGGCGAACGCAGGAGAAACAGCACCAAACAGCAGAACGGCAAGCCAGAGAGTGACGTTTTTCGCCACACCCTGCATTCGCCCGAATGACAAACTAGGGAGCTTCATTGCATTTCCTTATAAAAGGAGGTTAAAAAAACTTTAGCAATCACCGTATCGTTCGGAAACCAATTGCAACTTACTTGGTCTGAGTTTCCTGTGGTCTTACTGGTCAATAAAGTGATCTTCGAAATCAAGCACGGATGGGCGGAAAAACGGCGTGATGGCGCAAGCCTGAATTACGCATTTTTCATATCTCTGACAGTATTTCTGTGTTTTTCTTGTCGTCGCAACTGCAAAAAGAAACGCACAATCCCATATCTAGCATTCTACACCAGAACAGGATGGAAGAAGAAAAATTCTAAGATTCTAGGTATTTAGAAAAATCTTACGAATCGGCCCTGCAACTCGGCGCCTGAACCGCGTGGTCTTTGCTTGGCGAGAATTCGGGGCGATCGCAATGCGCACCGAGCAACTGGCGCTGATGCACATCGAACCACAAAGGGGAACTTACGCGAAGGGAGGAGGATCAGGCCCAGGCAAGGGCAGAGCGCAACGACAAGCCCTTGCTTGACCTCGCCTTAAAACGCCTAGCGTTTCAACGAACGCGCCTGACGCTCGCTCCGAGTCGGGTCAATTTTTCTTCGATCCGCTCATAGCCGCGATCAAGATGGTAGATGCGCTCAATCAGGGTCTCGCCTTGCGCCACCAGTCCGGCGATGACCAGACTCGCGGAGGCGCGCAAATCGGTAGCCATCACCGTCGCCCCGTCGAGATGCGGAACACCTGTCACCGTGGCGTTGCTCGCGTCGATCTTGATGTCAGCGCCAAGTCGTATGAGTTCGACTGCATGCATGAAGCGGTTTTCGAAAATCGTTTCGCGAATCACCGCGGTGCCGTCCGCGACACTGTTGATGGCCATGAATTGCGCCTGCATATCGGTTGGAAAACCCGGATAAGGCGAGGTGCGAACGCTCACGGCCTTAAGTCGTGGCGGCGCTTTGAGCGAAATGACATTGCTCTCGGCAGTCACTTCGCAGCCGGTTTCAAGCAACTTGACGACAACCGAATCGAGATACGTTGCTGACGTATTGGTCAGCCGGATGTTGCCGCCCGTGACCGCCGCGGCACACAGATAGGTTCCCGTTTCGATACGGTCAGGCATGATCGAATGCGTTGCACCGTGCAGGAGTTCGACGCCTTGGATGACAATGTGGTCGGTGCCTGCGCCCGCCACTCTCGCCCCCATGGCGTTCAGACAGTTGGCCAGGTCGACGACCTCCGGCTCGCGCGCCGCATTTTCGATGATCGTTTCGCCATCGGCCAGCACGGCGGCCATCATCAGGTTTTCGGTCCCCGTCACGGTCACCATATCGGTAATGATGCGCGCGCCCTTCAGTCGTTTCACCGTGGCATGGACGTAACCCTGTTCAACGAGGATTTCGGCCCCCATCGCCTGGAGACCCTTGATGTGCTGGTCCACCGGACGCGCGCCAATGGCGCAGCCGCCTGGCAACGAAACACGGGCCTCGCCACAACGCGCGACAAGCGGTCCGAGAACCATGATCGAGGCGCGCATGGTCTTGACCATATCGTACGGCGCCACCGGATTATTCAATCCGCGACTATCCAGAATCAGGCCATCGCTGCCATCCATCGTCACTTCGACACCCATCTGTGCGATCAGGCGCAGCATGGTCGAGATATCGTTAAGCTGCGGCACATTTCTGAGGTGCAAAGGCTCAGCCGTCAGCAGACAGGCGCAAAGAATCGGTAGAGCAGCGTTTTTCGCGCCGGAAATGTCAACCTCACCGAAAAGCGGCGTTCCGCCATGAATGAGCAGTTTATCCACAAAGTGCGCTCCGCTCATCCGGGGTAAGTGTTTTCATCGACAGCGCGTGCAATTCACCGCTGTCAAAAAACGGGCGCAGAATGGCGTTGACCATTTGCTGCCGCTGAACGCGGCTTTTCCCGACGAATTTCGAGCTGACCAGAATTGCTTCGAAGTGCTCCCCATCGCCTTCTACATGCAGCCCTTCACAGGGCAGCCCTTCGGCGATGATTCGTTTAACTTGTTCGGATTCCATCATGGATCAATACCTCAATTTGTAACCGCTACGCAGTAGCGCCAGCGTTGTTAGTGCGACAACCAGAAAACTCAAGGCGACGACGGCCAGACTCGCCACGGGCGAAACGTCTGAAATACCGAAAAAGCCGTAGCGAAATCCATCTATCATATAAAAAACAGGATTGAAATGCGACACCTCCTGCCAGAATTCTGGCAAGGAATGGATCGAGTAGAACACACCGGATAACATGGTCAGCGGCATGATCAGAAAGTTCTGGAAGCCGGCAAGCTGGTCAAACTTGTCTGCCCATATGCCGGCAATCATGCCCAATGACCCCATAATGCCACCGCTGATCACGGCAAAGACAAGAATCCAGGCCGGGGCAACAAAACTCAAGGGCGCGAGCCAGCCAGTGACGGCCAGTACACCGGTCCCAACCATCAGGCCGCGCAGCAAGGCCGCCACCATATAGGCTAGGAAGAATTCGACGTAGGATATCGGCGGGAGCAGGACGAAAACGACACTGCCGGTGACTTTCGACTGGATCAGGCTCGACGAACTGTTGGAAAACGCGTTCTGAAGCACGGACATCATCACCAGGCCAGGAATCAGGAAGGCCGTATAACGTACCCCATTGACCTGCACGTGAGAGTCGAGCACATGCGAGAAAATCAGCAGGTAGAGCAAGGAGGTCAGCACCGGGGCGGCAACCGTCTGAAAACTCACTTTCCAGAAGCGCAATACCTCCTTGTACAAGAGGGTTCTGAAACCGATCATCGCGCCCCCCCTCTGAACTGAGATCGGAGCCCTGCATGACACCGACAAAAACATCCTCGAGATCGGTCTGGGTCAATCGCAGGTCGTCAATCACGCCACCGGCTACGCGAATTTCTGTCAACACACCCTCGATTTCATCGAAGCCGGCGAGACGAAAAACCCACAGGCCATTGGTCGGCGTTGCACGCAAACGCAGGTGATCCGGTAGTTCCGCGTCATTGGCCAAACGCAAGCTCAGGGTATGACCCGAAAAACGCGCCAGCAGATTACGGGTCGTATCCAGGGCCACCACGCGGCCCTGCTTGAGCATGGCGATGCGCCCGCATAGCGCCTCTGCCTCCTCGAGATAGTGCGTGGTCAAAATGACCGTGTGCCCTTCGCGATTAAGGCGCTGGACGAAGTGCCACAAGCCCTGCCGCAATTCAACGTCGACCCCGGCCGTCGGTTCGTCCAGCACGATGACCGGCGGCTTGTGAACCAGCGCCTGCGCCACCAAGACCCGGCGCTTCATGCCACCTGACAGACGGCGCATATTGGTGTCCGCCTTGGCCGTCAGATCAAGGTTCTCCAGGATTTCATCAATCCAGTCATCGTTCTTGCGTAGGCCAAAATAACCCGACTGGATGCGCAATGTCTCGCGTACCGAGAAGAACGGGTCAAAAACCAGTTCCTGCGGCACCACGCCAAGCCGACGGCGAGCTTCGCGGTAGTCGGCCAGCACATCGCAGCCCATCACCGTCAAGGCGCCGGAATCCGGGCGCACCAGCCCGGCCAGGCAGGAAATCAGCGTCGTCTTGCCGGCACCGTTGGGGCCCAGAAGTCCAAAGAATTCGCCCTCGGCGATGTCCAGCGAAACGCTATCGAGCGCGCGCAGACTACCGAAGTTCTTGACCAACTGGCGAATGGAAATGGCGACGCCCATGGCATCTGAACTCAAAAACGAGGACATCCGCCGATCAGGCGAACGAAAGAGAATCGGCGACGCCGTAGAGCGCCGCCTGACTGATCATGCTTGACGGGGGATGCGCCACACGCATTGTGATTCCGCATTCGCGAGCAGTACGCAGCAAACCAAATAGTACACTCAGTGCTGATGAGTCTGTTTCTTCGACCGCGGTCAAATCAAATACAAGATCGGAGCCCACCGATCCTGCGCGCAAAAAACCACGCCCCGCTGCAAGCAGGGCACTGGCATTGGAAATCAGCATGGGGCCCGTCACCCGCAAGCCTCCCCCGCTTCGCTCAATCATTTCTTGCCTGCTTCCAGCTGTTTGTTTTTACTGGCGATCATCTGCACCAGGCCGTCAATCCCATTGGCGCGAACTTCCTGAGCAAAGGTGTCACGGTAGTTTGTCACCAGGCTGACACCAGCCACAATAACGTCATACACCTTCCAGCCATCGGCCTGCTTTTCCATCGAATAATCGAGCTGAATCGGCTTGCTGCCAGGCTGTAGCACTTCGGTCTTGACGAGCACATCCGTATCGCCACTCTGCATTTTTGTCGGCTTGTAGCGGATGGTCTGGTCCTTGTAGCCCGTCAGCGCGTTGGAATAGGTACGGACGAGTAGCGTCTTGAATTCTTCGGCGAGACGCTTTTTTTGCTCGGGAGTCGCCTTGTTCCAGTCGCGCCCGAGAGCCAGTGCAGTCATCCGCTGGAAGTTGAAATTGGGCAATACCTTGAGTTCGACCAGTTCAATCGCTTTCTTGGTATTTCCGCTCTGGATATCCTTATCCTGACGAACGATGGTCAGAACATCGTCCGTCACTTTCTTGATCATTGCATCCGGCGATGATTCTTCCTGCGCAAAGGCTGAAGAACTAGAGACAACAAAGGCGAAAAACAAGGAAAACAACCACTTCATGGAAACGGGCACCTCAAAAAGATCACACAATTGCCGGGCACGAGCCCCCACGCACCTCACTATTCCTTGATAGCCGGTGGCGATCCGTCAAAAACAGCACTTCGCCGATTCTGCAGGTAAGCATCACGAATATAGTTGTATTTGTCGAAAGCCGCCTGCTCAACGACCTTGTCCGTCGACAGGAGACTAGCGCGAATATCAATGAGCCGCAGGCCGGTTAGAGAATTCCGGAGCGCCACATTTTCCACGCGCTTCAGCGGATCGGCATAACTATCAACAACCCAGCCAAAGGTGTCACGCGTCGTCCGTGGCCCGATCAGCGGCCAAAACAGGTAGGCCCCCTCGTCGACCCCCCATTTGCCAAGCGTCTGCCCGAAATCTTCGGCGTGCTTCTCAAGCCCTATCTCGCTGGCGATGTCGAAAACGCCGCCAATCCCGATCGTCGTGTTGACAAGAACCCGGCCGGCATCGGACAAGCCCTGCCCGCCTTTGCCTTGCAGGATATTATTGACAGCAATCCACACGTCGGCAATGTTGCCAAAAAAGTTACCGACACCAGCCTTCACGGGCAGCGGTGCAGCAGCGTCATAGCCTTGAGCAATCGGTTTGACAACAACATCAATGCCCTCATTTACCGAGAACATGGCACGGTTGAAGCCTTCGTAGGGATCCTTGGGATTGTTCGCCGTTGTCGCGCACCCCGTCAGGCCACTAAGGACTACAGCGACGAATGCCGCAGATAAAATGCGCTTTGCCATTTGAGTATTCACGAACGAGCCCTTCCTGTTATTTCTTGTCCGCACCGTCGGACGCCTTGTTGAACATGAACTGACTGATCAGCTTTTCCAGAACGACAGCAGACTGCGTTTTGGTGATCACGTCACCAGGACTCAACATCTTTTCATCGCCACCGGCGTCTAAGCCGATGTACTGCTCGCCCAGCAGACCTGCGGTCAGGATTGAAACAAACGTATCCTTCGGAAATTGGTAACGACTGTCGATTGTAAGCGTCGCAACCGCCTCGTAAGTTTGCGGGTCGAAGCGGATTTCCGTCACTCGGCCAACGACCACTCCAGCACTTTTCACCGGACCGCGCACCTTCAAGCCTCCGATGTTATCAAACTTGGCTGTCAACTGGTACGTATCGGCAAAATTGGCGGACGAGACGTTACCGACCCGTAGTGCCAAAAACAACAGTGCGGCAAAACCCAGAACAACGAAGAAACCAACCCAGAGATCAAGCAACTTGCGACTCATCAAAGCCCCCGGAACATGAAGGAGGTCAAAACAAAATCCAGCGCTAAAATGGCCAACGCCGAATACACAACCGTTCTTTTGATCGAAGCCGAAACGCCTTCAGCAGTCGGAACCGCATCGTAGCCCTCGAAAACAGCAATCAGGGAAACAGCCACCCCAAACACAAAACTCTTCACAACGCCGTTCCAGACATCGAAGCGAAAATCGACCGACCCCTGCATCTGCGACCAGAAGGCGCCTTCATCAACGCCAATGAACACAACGCCGATCAGATATCCCCCAAAGACACCGACCGCTGAAAACAGAGCGGCCAGTAACGGCATGGATATTACGCCGCCCCAGAACCTTGGGGCGACAACACGGGCAATCGGGTTGACTGCCATCATATCCATCGCAGTGAGTTGCTCCGTAGCCTTCATCAGGCCGATTTCAGCTGTAATCGACGAACCGGCACGCGAGGCAAAAAGAAGCGCGGCGACCACCGGCCCCAGTTCACGCGTGAGCGACAGCGCCACCAATACGCCAAGCGCCTCGGATGAACCATAGCGCTGCAAGGTCTCATAGCCCTGCATGCCGAGTACCATGCCGATGAACAAGCCGGAAACCAGAATGATCAGCAGAGACTGAAAGCCTGAGAAGTAGATCTCGCGAATCGTCAGATGAAAACGCCGGAAAGACTGCCCTGAGTAGACAAGAAGCATTACAAAAAACCGCGCGGCGAAACCCAGCCGCTGCAATCCAGTATTCAGTCGATGGCCGATGCCTCGGATTAACGCGATCACGGCAGAAAAGCTCTTCTCAACCATGCGCGCTATCCCGCAACAAGTCCTGCTCAAACGGTTCGGCCGGATAGTGGAAATGCACCGGGCCATCGGCCTCACCAAAAACGAACTGATGCACAAAGGGATCATCTGAAGCGCGGATTTCGTCTGGCGTACCTTGAGCAACAATCTGACCGGCAGAGACAAAATAGACGTAATCGACAATCAGCATGGCTTCCTGAACATCATGGGTCACCAGTAGCGTCGTCGCCCCAAGCGCATCGTTAAGCTTGCGGATAAGCTGGCCGATCACACCCATCGAAATAGGATCAAGCCCGGCAAAGGGCTCGTCGTACATAATCAGCATCGGATCAAGCGCAATTGCCCGTGCCAGAGCAACCCGCCGTGCCATGCCACCAGACAACTCTGAGGGCATCAGATTGTGAGCGCCACGCAAACCGACGGCATTGAGTTTCATCAACACCATGTCGCGGATCATCTCTTCGGGCAGATCGGTATGCTCGCGCATGAGATACGCAACATTATCGAACACGGAAATATCGGTAAATAACGCGCCAAACTGGAACAGCATTCCCATACGGCGACGCATGGCATAGAGTTCGTCGTGGCTCATATCCGGAACCGACTGCCCATCAACTAGAAGCTGACCACTGGTTGGCTTCAGTTGGCCGCCGATCAGGCGCAAAAGGGTCGTCTTTCCGCAGCCCGAGTTACCCATGATGGCGATCAGTTTGCCGCGAGGGATCTCCATGGTGATCCCGTTAAGAATCGACCGGTCGTCGTAAGCAAAATTGATGTCAGTAATTTTGACCAAGCTATCAACTGGCACAACAGTATCCCACACGGAAAAATTGGCCCTGATTATACCCGAAACGCCTCATTCCCATTTGCGACAAATACACGGCCATATAAATGTGGAATAATGGAACAACCCATTTTCTGGATCGATGACGCCTTTTCCATGATCGACATACCGGAAACCCTCTTGCCGGAAAAGCCGCTGCTGCTCATCGTCGATGATGATCCACTCATTTCCGATACCCTAAGCTTTTCGATGAGCTCGGTGTTTGAAGTAATCACCAGTCACTCGCGCCCGCACTGCACCCAACTGCTCCGCCAATTGCGCAGCACACCAGAACTGGCACTGATCGACCTCGGCCTTCCTCCGCTGCCCCATCGCCCGGATGAAGGTTTTGCGCTGATTTCTGATCTATTGAAGCTATCTCCGGAAATAAGGATAGTCGTCCTCTCTGGCCAAAGCGATGCGGGCAATGCCCGTCATGCCCGCACCCTGGGAGCCGTCGATTTTGTAGCAAAACCGTGCAACCCCGCCGATCTTCACATTGCTCTCCAGCGCGCCTTGAGCTATCGCTCGCTGGACGAAAGGCGCGTACAAGATATCGCAGCATCGCCGCTGATCGGCAACAGTGCGGCCATACAAAAACTGCGACTTCAATTGCAGCAATACGCCGACTCTCCGTTCCCAGTACTCATCGAGGGCGAATCTGGGAGCGGAAAGGAAATTGTGGCCTGCAGTTGCCTGCACCACAACACAAAACGTACCAGCAAGCCTTTTTTCGCTCTTAACTGCGCGGCTATTTCGCCCAACCTGGTCGAACCCACTCTGTTTGGCTACGCCAAGGGAGCATTTACCGGTGCTATCACGGCAAAATCAGGCTACTTCGAAGATGCCGCCGACGGCACGCTGTTCCTCGACGAAATCGGCGAACTTCCGCTTGAGCTACAGGCAAAACTGTTGCGAGTGCTTGAAAACGGCGAATACCAGCGGGTCGGTGAAACCCAAAGGCGCGTCAGTCGCGCGCGCATCATTGCAGCTACCAACCGCGACCTGCGCAAAGAGATCCGGTCAGGCAACTTTCGCGCTGACCTCTACCATCGCCTTTCGGTTTTTTCGATCAGCGTGCCGCCATTACGAGAGATGGAAGGTGACAAACTCCTCCTGCTCGACCACTTCCGCCAACGCTATGCAACACCGCAGCAAGTGCCATTTGTATTAGGTGATGAAGCAATTGCGCTTTGGTCGCGCTACAGTTTTCCCGGCAATGTACGAGAACTGCGCAACATCGTCATCCGCCTCACGGCAAAGTATCCTGGCCAGATTGTGAATTGCAACGCCTTGGAAGCCGAGCTGGATCTTCAGGACGAACCGGTCGGGCAGGTTACAGCGCCGCCAGCGGCTCTTAATGCAGAAAGCGATGCACTCATCCAGGCGGCCAGCCGTCGATTGCAACAGACTGAACCTTTCAGCCTGGATCGACTTCTCGCCGAGACTGAGAGAAACCACATCGAGGCGGCTCTTCGCCTAGCACATGGCAACGTCAGCCAGGCCGCTCGCCTGCTTGGCATTAACCGCACGACGCTATACAACCGCATGGAGTCCTTTGCCAAGGAGCAGTGATGTATCTTGACCATTTCGGACTCCGTGAAGCCCCGTTCCGTATTACGCCACACACTGAATTCTTCTTTGCCGGCGCCAACCGGGGAGCCACCCTCGAAGCATTGATCTACGCCATCACGCACGATGAAGGTATCGTCAAGGTCAGTGGTGAAGTGGGCAGCGGCAAGACCATGCTCTGCCGGATGCTGCTTGAGAAGCTTCCGGAAAACGTCGAAACGGTTTACCTCGCCAATCCTTCGCTGTCGCGAGACGAAATCTTTCACGCCATCGCCGAAGAACTGCAGGCTCCCCTGCCGGAAAGCCGTTCCCATCTCCTGTTACGCTCCCTTCAGGACCGCCTGCTGGATATTTATGCAGCGGGGCGTCAGGTCCTGCTCATGATCGACGAAGCGCACGCCATGCCTCCAGAGACACTGGAAGAAATCCGACTACTCTCAAACCTGGAGTCAAACCGGCACAAACTGTTGCATATCGTCCTCTTCGGCCAACCAGAACTCGATGACCATCTTGGCGAAATGAGCATGCGCCAGCTGAAAGAGAGAATTACACACAATTTTTCACTCGAACCGCTGTTACGAAACGACATCGGTAGCTACGTAATGTTCCGCATGCGAGCGGCAGGATATCGGGGCCCTGATCTATTCACCCCAGGTGCCATACAACTCATCAGCAACGCATCTGAAGGGCTAACGCGGCGTATCAACATACTCGCCGACAAGGCACTACTCTCTGCTTTTTCGGAAAACAAACATCAGATTGACAACAAACAAGTCAAAGCCGCAATTCGCGACGCACAGTTCAACCCCAAGCGCGAAAAACACCCCAGCCTGGCGAAATGGATAGCCGGCACCGCCGTCGTGACGGGCGTAGCCGTATTGGCCTACTTCGCAGGTAGCTACAATTCGGTCAGCAAACCGACGACGGCGATTGCGACAGAAACGCCATCCGAAACCGTAGGTGCGTCAAAACCCACTGCAACAACGCCTGCCGAGCCGGCCCCGACACCAGCGATAACCGCCCAGAAACCCTCAGCTGCAGCTACAACCAACACAACAGTTGCAGAGAAGCCACTCACCCTTTCCGAGCGCATCGCGGCAACCGACGAATGGTTGAAAACCATGCCGGACACACACTTTTTTATCCAGTTGCTCAGCACCGACGGAAACAATACTCGCGGCGTAGAGATTTTTCTTGAAAACAATACCAAGGCGCTCGACCCACAGCAAATCCGAGTCTATCGTTCAAATCTGAGCGGACGTAATCGACTTGGTGTGATTTATGGAGGCTACCCGTCCACTGACGCCGCAGGAGCTGACCTGGCAAAGCTTGTCGATCTAAATCCAACAAGCAACCCCTACATCCGGTCGGTCAGAAAGTTACGCTAACCAAAAACACGGCATCATTTATGCAGGCATTCAAGCAATATAAATCAGACACTTGAAGAAAACTCCTTACGTGATATGATAAATTTAATCTTTCAACGAACGAGATCAAGCATGCTGAGAATTGTTGGCGCCACCCTGACTGCGCTTCTGCTCAGACAACACTCAGTGGAGGCCCCTCTACGGGGCATCTGCGTGCAGAAAGCGCCATCAAGACGCCAGGGGTAATCCCGCAACCTGTTCAGCAAACCATCTCGCTCCCCAGACCCAAAGCAACAGGAAAGACAGAAACCTATAGCGTCGTCGTCAACAATGTAAAGGTGCAGGATCTCCTTTTTGCTCTCGCGCGGGATGCCAAACTGAACGTCGACATTCACCCAGGAATCACCGGCACGGTTAGTCTCAACGCTATCGACCAAACTCTGCCGCAGTTACTCAGGCGCATCTCCAAACAAGTCGACATGCGTTTTGAGCTCGATGGTCCCAATCTTGCGGTAATGCCCGACTCGCCCTACCTCAAGAGCTATCAGATTGACT
>JFJP01005479.1_pt1 | contig 19233 bp, 18 predicted proteins | sample 431651 | NCBI WGS metagenome assembly JFJP01 (sample SAMN02602958, study PRJNA72255) | Microbial mat metagenome, whole genome shotgun sequencing project. | biome: fresh water; feature: sink hole; material: water; isolation source: purple microbial (photo- and chemosynthetic) mats found in...
GCGATGGCCAACACGATTGCTGTGTCGCGCATCGTGTGGGCTGAAGCCATGGCCGCACTGGCGCGGCGCGTTCGTGAAAACTCTGTGGATGCTGCGGCGATCGAATCCGTTCGTTCCAAGCTGCGTCAGGACTGGTCAGGCTTTGCCATTGTCGAGGTCACCCAAGCCGTGGTGGAGCAGGCCGGTGAGTATGCAGACACCTTTGCCCTGCGTGGCTACGACAGCGTTCAACTTGCCGCTGCCCGCCAGTTTCAGCAAGCCACAAGCGAGGATTTGTGTTTTTTCTGCTTTGATGCGCGCATGAAAAAGGCAGCCAAAGTGCTCGGAATGCAAACGCTGTGAGAGGGTCACAGGGTCAGGTCTTGCATTGACGCATTAGCCGCACTACCATCGCGCCATGACACGTCCTCTCAGGCTGGAATTTGCAGGTGGGCTTTACCATGTCACGTCGCGTGGTGACCGGCGCGAGGCGATTTACTTCGATGACGCCGACCGCCGAGCTTGGCTCGCCATCCTGGCGCAGGTGTGCGACCGCTTCAATTGGGTGTGCCACGCCTGGTGCCAGATGGGCAACCATTACCACTTGGTGCTCGAAACGCCCGAGGCCAACTTGTCACAGGGTATGCGCCAGCTCAACGGGGTCTATACGCAGCATGTCAATCACAAGTACGACCGAGTAGGGCATGTGTTTCAGGGGCGTTACAAGGCCATTTTGGTCGAAAAAGACTCCTATTTGCTTGAACTGGCCCGCTATGTGGTGCTCAACCCGGTGCGTGCCGGCATGGTATCGGATGCGGGGCTTTGGCCGTGGAGCTCGTATGCCGCCATGACGGCCCAGCAGCCGGCACCGCCGTGGTTGCAGACCGACTGGCTGCTGGCGCAGTTCGGGTGCGAGCGGGCCGAGGCGGTGGCGCGCTACCGCGACTTTGTCCGCGCGGGTGTCGGTTTACCGGGCTTGTGGGACCGCTTGCGGGGCCAGATCTATCTGGGCAGCGACGACTTCCTGGCCCGCATGCAATCGATGGCGCCGGCCCGCGTGGCAGAAATCGCGCGAACGCAGCGTCGCCCGCTGGCCATGCCACTGACGCACTATGTGCAAACGAACACCTCCAACCCGCAGGTGGGCATGGCCCAGGCGCATGCCAGAGGTGACTACACCCTGCAAGCCATCGCCCAGGCGTTTGGTGTTCACTACAGCACCGTCAGTCGCGCGGTGAAAGCGGCTGAAGTTGACCGCCATGCGTGATTGCAAGACCTGACCCCAACTCCCCCCCCAACTCCCTGAATCTACGCGAACTTTCTCGAACCCAGGTAATTCTGGTACTCGAGCATCTTCCTGTTAAACCCAATTGTGGAATCAAATTCATATAGTCCGTCGCTGGGGTCGAAGAAGTAATATTGATCGTTCTGATTGCCTGCCGCCATTGCGTGTCCGCGAATTGTCACCAGATACACGCCTGGGTTGTGGGTAATCTGCCAGAAGTGGGTGTACACGTTGCCTTCAACGACGCTCTGCGACACCAGGTTCACCGTGCCACATGCCTGGATGAGTGCGTTGTCATCGCTCTGCCCCTGTTTCAATGCCCAAAGGTATTTCGTCGCCACTGCCGCCGCAGCGCCATAGCTCGGTTTGGTTGAACTGGGACTCCGGCCATCGAGCATCAGCCTGCACCAGACCAGGGACTGCCCCAAGCAGATCCCCGATGCAGCGGTGGCGACATCCAATGTACCCCTTTCGTATTTGACGAGGAACTGGTCCTCGCTTCTGCTGTCGTACAGTTTCATAGCTATTCCTTTCGCCACGACCCAGGACTTTCGTGCCCGTCAGTTAGTCTGGATTCCTGACCGATAGAAGTCAAGCAAGTTGTCACCAAACGATAAACATCTGAGGCTTAATTTTGCTGCTGTTTGATCTCCTTAAGATCAGCCTTATCGAATTGACGCGTGAAACAACGCGGCTGCCAGGCCGGGCTACGACCCGCCGTCCAGTGCACTCGCACCCATCGATTGCGGATAAAAAAAGCCCGCGCTGCAGTACGCAGCGCGGGCCAGTTCAGAAACGGCAGTTCAGGCGCTTACTTGGCGACGACGCGCACCATTTCCAGGCACTTGTTGGAATAGCCCCACTCGTTGTCGTACCAGCTCACCAGTTTGACAAAGGTGCCGTCGAGCGCAATGCTGGCATCGGCATCAAAAATCGAGGTGCGGGGGTCACCACGGAAATCAGTGGCCACCACTTTTTCGTTGGTGAAGCCCAGCACGCCCTTCATGGCACCTTCAGACTGCGCCTTCATTTCGGCGCAGATTTCGGCCATGGTGGCGGGGCTGTTGAGTTCGCAGGTCAGGTCAACCACCGACACGTCGCTGGTAGGCACGCGGAATGACATGCCGGTGAGCTTTTTGTTGAGCTCAGGAATCACCACGCCGACTGCCTTGGCAGCACCCGTGCTGCTGGGGATGATGTTTTCAAGAATGCCACGGCCACCGCGCCAGTCTTTGTTGGACGGGCCATCGACGGTTTTTTGCGTCGCGGTGGCGGCATGCACGGTGGTCATCAGGCCACGCTTGATGCCCCATTTGTCGTTGATCACCTTGGCCAGCGGGGCCAGGCAGTTGGTGGTGCAGGAGGCGTTGGAGACGATGGCTTGGCCGGCGTAGGTCTTGTCGTTCACGCCAAACACGAACATCGGGGTGTCGTCCTTGCTCGGGGCCGAGAAGATGACTTTTTTGGCACCGGCGGCCAGGTGTTTTTCACCACCGGCCTTGTCGAGGAAAATGCCGGTGGATTCGATCACGATGTCGGCACCCACTTCGTTCCACTTCAGATTGGCCGGGTCACGCTCTTGCGTGAGGCGGATTTTCTTGCCATTCACCACCAGGGTGCTGCCTTCCACCGAGACTTGGCCCTTGAAGCGGCCATGCACCGAGTCGTATTGCAGCATGTAAGCCAGATACTCGGGCTCCAGCAGGTCGTTGATGGCAACGACTTCGATGTCGTCAAAACTCTGCAGGGCTGAGCGCAACACGTTGCGTCCGATACGGCCAAAGCCATTGATACCAATCTTGATCGTCATACTTTTTCTCCAGGGTTGAATAAAAACACACACTCTTTATGGCATGCCAGGCACGCAATTTTGGCTGGGCTGGCTCACGGTTGGGGTGAATCACGCCGGACAATCCTGACATTTTACTTGCAGGTTCCGATCACGATTTGATTTTTGTCGCCTTTGCATGCTTCTCAAGCGGCCATCGGGTGCGCGCCTGCGCTATCCTGTGTGTCTGTATTGAATGGAATCTTGCTACCCATGTGTTTGCTTTTTCTGCCGCTGTCCCTGTCCGCACCCGGCGTCCGTACCCATGCAAGGCCTGCACCTTACCGCTGACCTGTACGGTTGCCACTGCGACCTGTGCTGGCTCACCGATGCCAACGCGCTGGGCGCGCGCTGCCTGCAGGCGGTCGTCGATGCCGGACTGCAGGCAGTAGCGCAGCTGTTTCATGGTTTTCCGGCCACGCCGCACGGGGCGGGCGGTGTCACGGCGACGGTGTTGCTGGCTGAATCGCACCTGTGCATCCACACCTGGCCTGAGCAGCGCGCGGTCACGCTGGATGTGTATGTGTGCAATTTTGGGGGTGACCACTCGGCCCGTGCCGTGGCCTTGATGGATGCACTTGTACCGTTGTTTGCACCGACGCAGACAATAAAAAACCGTTTGCAGCGCGGTGCGCTTGCAAACGGTCTGCTGATCTGCTGAGGCACGCCTGAAACGGGTCGCGTGCACCCGCCGACTGCCATCAAAGCGCGATCACAACAGCCCTTCAAACGCCGCCAGATGGTTGTTTGAGCCATTCAGCAAGTTGGCATAGGCCGTGCCCAACGGAGTGCCCACCAGGTCGGCAATGGCGAGTTGCAGGTCGGCGATATCGGTGAGTTCGATGGCCACGCCAACTTCGAGCGCGGCGGTGGCTGAAACACTGCCGGTGGCCAACAGATTGTCATAAAGCGATTGCAGTTCGGGGTTGCTGTACTGCCCCTCGGGGAAGCTCAGAATGGTGTCGAGATTGAGTCCGGCGATGTCGGCCTGTGCGATCAGGGTGGCCATGTGCTGGTCTTCTGCGTCACCAATCTTGTCAAATACGCGCAGCCCCGTCTGCTCATAGAAAGCGTCGTAGATATCGCCAGCGAGCTTTTCTTCTTCAATCATGTAGCTCAGCGCATCCAGGTCTGCCTGGCTGTACACGACATCGGCGGCGATCAGCAAGGGGTCTTGCAGGCAGACGCCGGCCAGTGGCTGATGGTCTTGTGATGGGCCTTGCTGCTGGCTGTGTGAAGTCCCTTGCCCCTGGCTTTGAGCGCGTGCGTTGGGTTGGGCGTGTTGCATTGAGTTGTTCATGATGATTTTCCTTTAGAAGATATGAGTAGAACCTTGCCGAGTGCAGTGTCAAACGCTTGACTGTGTTCGGTAGGTGTATCTTCTGCGCCCCGCGTATCGGCTGCATGCCCGACGCGCCGCCATGTGTCGCGGCAAGTCGCCCTGTGTCGCAGCGTGTATCAGCGCCGCCCGGCGCTGCGTTTCAATCGAGTTTTAACCGCGCGTCTGTGCGCACCAGTTGGGCCAATTCATCCGCAGGGACCGCCGGGCTGAACAGGTAGCCCTGCAACTGGTCGCAGCCCAAGGCGCGCAAAAACCGCATCTGGGCATTGGTTTCAACCCCTTCTGCGACGATTTCCTGGCGCAGCTGCTGCGCCATGGTGACAATGGCGCGGGCAATCGCGCAGTCGTTGTCGTCGCTCGGAATGCCAGTGACAAACGAGCGGTCAATTTTCAGGGTGGTCAGCGGAAAGCGCTTCAGGTAGGCCAGGCTGGAGTAACCGGTGCCAAAGTCATCCATCGACAAGGCCAGGCCAATGGCCACCAGATCATTCATGATCTGTACCACGCCGTCGGTACCGCGCACCAGCAGACTTTCGGTGATTTCGAGTTGCAGGCAGGCCGCAGGCAGGTCGTGGCGGTTCAGCGCCGCCTGAATGCGCCTGGGCAACAATGGGTCAAATTGCCGCGCCGACAGGTTGACCGACACGGTGGGCATGTCAAGCCCGGCATTTTTCCAGGCCCTGATCTGGCGACAGGTTTCTTCCAGCACCCAGTCACCAATGGCCAGTATCAGCCCGGTTTCTTCGGCCACCGGGATGAAGTTGGCCGGCGACACCATGCCACGCTCAGGGTGCTGCCAGCGAATCAGCGCCTCCGCACCCACAATGCGGCCACTGCGCAAGCTGACCTTGGGCTGGTAGTGCAGCAGCAACTGCTGCGACTCCAGCGCCTGGCGCAGCTCGCCTTCCAGTTGCCAGCGCTCCTTGGCACGCTGGTTCATCTCGGGGCTGTAAAACAGGTAGCCCGACTCGCCCTCGCTCTGTGCCTTGAGCCGCTTCACCGCGACATCGGCAAACTGCATCAGGCTGGTGGTGGTCATGGCGTCTTCGGGGTACACCGAAATGCCGATGTTGGCCCCCACATGCAGCACGATGGACTCGATGGTGAAGCCAGGTTTCAGGGTGGCCAGCAGCTTTTGTGCCACGATGCCGCTGTGTTCGCGCCGCTGCATGCTGATCAGCGCCACCACAAACTCGTCGGCAGCAATTCGGGCCAGCACGTCTTCGTCGCGCAACACCTGGCGGAAACGCTGTGCCAGCTGGCGCAGCAGCTCATCACCCACCTCGTGGCCAAAGGTTTCGTTGACCACGTCAAAGCGACGCAGGTTGATGGTCAGCACCGCACCGCAACCCTCGTTGCGCCGCCCGGTGGCCAGGCCCAGATCGAGCAACTGGTGAAAATGCGTCCGGTTGGGCAGCCCGGTCAGGCTGTCAAAGTTGACCAGCCGCTGCATCCGCTCTTCGGTGGCGCGCAGCACGCTGATGTCCGAAAAAATAGAGAACGCATGCGTGACCTGCCCCTGTTCATTGCGCACCACGCTGATCGACACCGACTGCGGAAACAGGTCGCCATTCTTGCGCCGGCCGATGATCTCGCCTTGCCACGGGCCGCTACCCTGCATGGCTGAGAGCACCTGCGCCCGAAAATCAGAGTCATGCACGCCAGAGCGCAGCAAGTCGGTGGTCTTGCCAATCGCCTCGTGTGGCTGGTAGCCGGTGATGTTGGTGAAGGCGGCGTTGACGGACACAATGCGCTCGTGCACATCGGTGATCAAAATGCCCTGGTCGCTGTCTTCGATGATGCTCGAATGCAGTTTTTGCCGCTCCTGTTGCGGCAGCACCTGTGTGACTTCGGAGAGCTGCGCCACCAGCCCCAGCGGGTGGCCGTCGTCGTCGCGCAGCAGTGACAGCGTCATCACCGCCTTGAAGTTTTCGCCCGATTTTTTGCGCCGCCACACCTCCAGCACGGCATCGCCCTGCTCCGGCGCAATTTCAGCCAGCTGGGTCTCGCCGGCACCCGCTTCGTCGGCATAAAGAAACAGCACATGCTGGCCAATGGCCTCGGCTGCCGTGTAGCCAAACAAGTTTTGCGCACCGCGGTTCCAGCTGGTCAGGTAACCCGCCATGTCCAGCGTCATGATAGGCACTTGCAAGTGTTCAATGACACGCCAGGCATTGCGCCGAAGGTCATCCGTCATGGCCAACCCCTTTGACTTCGTGGACGATACCCAGCATCCACTGACACGCTGCCAGACTGGTCAGGGTGAACTGCGCCGCAGTGAGGTGCAGTGCGACCAACTGCGCTGCGGCAGCCGGGGCATCGTGCTCATCCGCACACACTTGCAGCGCCAGCAAGCGGCCGATGTCGCCCTGCTGGTCGATGATGGCGGCCACCAGCGCCGCGCTGAGCTGCAGCGGGCGGATCAACTCGGGCAACGGTGTGCCAAACAAGATGCCGAGCATGGAGAACATCCCCGCCATGAAGGCCAGATCCTGATCGGCCCGGTCAAGCCCCATTTCTTTGGCCAGCAGCTCCATGCTGCGCGCCCGCAGCACCACTTTGGCCAGCAGCATGGGGGCGCGGTGATCATCGGTGCGGGCGGCAAACAGCATCAGGTTGAGCCAGCGGCGCAACTGCACCCGGCCCAAAATCATGATCGCCTGCGAAAAACTGCTGATGTGGCGCGTCATGCCCATGCCCAGCGAATTGACCAGCCGAAGCAAATGGTAAGACAGCGCCGGGTCTTGCCGCAGCACGGCTTCGATGTCGCGCGTTTCGGCATCGGCCATGACCAGTTGCAATAGCTTGAGTGCCAGCGTGCGCGAAGCCGACTGTGCACCGCTGGGGCGCTGCGGCGGTGCCAGCATCCAGTGGCCGTCAAGCCAGCTGGCAGTGGCTGGCAGCACCGGTTTGCCAAGCTCATCTGAGTGGTAAATTAGCCGCGCCTCGGTCAGCTTGACTCCGGCAGCTTGCAGGCTGGCCAACAGCGCCGGGGGAAAACCGGCGGCCTGCTCGGCACTCAGCAGGCAGTCAAAGCCGCTGGCCAAGGCGGCCAACCCGGGCTCGCCAGCCAGCAGCTGCAAGGCCTCTTCACTGGCGGCATTCGCCACCAGCAGGACCGCCCCCGGTGCCAATTTCCGGTCGGCCAACGGCTGAAAAAACAGCGGCATGGAGGTGGCGTTCATGGGCAGTTGCGCACCCGAAATTCAACCCGGCGGTCCAGTGCGTCGCGCAGGTCATCGGTGCCGGTGCCGATCAGGTTTTCACGAAAACCCATCCCCACGGATTGCAGTCGCCCCACCAATGCCGGCGCCGCCGCCTCCAGCTTGCGCTGCATGCTTGCAGCACGCGACAGCGACAAACGCTCGTTGACCTGCTCTGACCCGGTACGGCTGGAGTGCCCCAGCACCGTCACGCAGTGCGACGAGCTGGCAATTTCCTTGGCCAGCACGCGCAGCCACATGTCATATGGAGCGCTGATTTTGGGGTCGTCCAGAAACTCGGTGGTGGCGGGTTTGAACAAGAATTTGAACGACAGGCTGTTGGTGCTCAGGCCCAGTGCCACGATGCTGCCAAAGGCCTGCTCGGCCTGCTCCGTGCGTCCCAGCTGCTTGTTGGTCAGGTACAAGCCGTTGAACACCCGCAGTTGTTTGCCGTCGGGCCGCGCTACTGCTGCTTCATAAAGTTGCAGCGACTGATCAAACTGCCCGGCATCGTAAAGGCGCGCACCCTCGCCAATCAGCGCGGACACCGTCAGGCTCGCCACATAGACGGCATCGGCTTCTGCCCCGGCACGGGCTTGCGCGGTGCGAATCTGGCCCTCGACGATGCGGTCACGCACCAGCGACGGACTGTCCTGGTAGAAGCTGGTGGGCGTTGCATCCACGCCGGCCGCTGTGGCGTTGGCGCCAGCCTGCGCCAGCACAAAACCAGAGCGCAGATCGGTCAGCGACAAATTGATGCGGTAGCGTACCTGCCCCTGGGCTGCCTGCTTGTCCATGGGGGACAGCGTGGCGGCCAGCAAGTAGCGCTCGGTGGTCAAGCCTTTTCCGGGCTGCATGGCGGACGGCAGTGCGATCACCTCGAACTGCGGAAACTTGGCCTGGGCGCGCAGTAGCAAGCGCGAATCAAGAAAACGCGTGGCAGCGGTTTGCTGCGCCGACTGACTGTCCACTGCCACATCGACCACAAATTTGCTGCGCGGCGGCGGCTTGTCTTTCTGCAACACCGACTCCACCAGCGATTTCTCCGGGGGCTTGAAGTCGGGCAGTCGCTGCGCTTGCGACAGCAGGTCATCCACCGCGAAATCAATGGCGGAATCAAACGCCACCGCTGCCGTGGGCGCCTCCAGTCGCTGCGGTGGGGGTGGCGGTGCGGCACAGGCGACCAGCAACAGCGTCAAACCCACCAACGCGGCGGCTCGGCCGCTCCAGTGCTGGCGTGGGAAGGCATGGCAGGACAGGAAAGTTAAAGCGTTCATTGACATTTGGACACCATTTCGTGTTGCTCTTGCGGGGTCATGGGCTCACCGGCGCCTACTTTTTCAAGTAGTCGGGCGCACCGGGCACTGAATATATTCCTTTTTGCCGGCCGCTCTGGCGCATCAGGCGCAGCCTGTGGTGTTGGCATGACGCCGGGCGACACGATTCTGCCCGGTCCAACCGGTCTCATAGGGGCAAGCCGATGCGGTCTGATGGCGGGCAGTGGTCGGATTTCACGGATATTTTCGGCTGGCTCAGGCTGGCTTTGCATCCCGTCGGCTGCCCGTGGCGCGGCCAGCCTCGCTGGGGCCGCTGGCTTGGCGGTGGGCAACGCGGTTGCTGCTGCCAAGGGTGCCGTGACCAAAGCCGGCACCGAAGCGCCAGACACTGGCGCGCTTATCGTGGGCTGCGGCATGGACGGGGCCGATGTCGCAACCGGCAGGTCTGGCAACGCGGCAGCGGCGGGTGGCGCGGATGCAGGTGGCGCCACTGGTGGTGTTGAATGGGTGTCAGGCGGCATCGCCTCGGGTGGGGGCACGGGCGGCACCAGGACACTCAGCAGCAACAAGCCCACCCCAGCACCCATCAGCAACAGCGTGAGCGCGCGGGAACGCAATAGGCCAGACAGGCCAGGAATACGCAGCGCCATCGCATGCCCGGCATCACTGTGAAACCACAACGACAGCAGCCCGATGGCGACAGCGATCAACAACAGTCCCAGGCCCAACGATTCAAGCAGGTGCATAGGGGTCAGGCAAGGTGCCTGTTGCCAAACGAGGCAACCCGCATGGCGCAGGGGCGGATGTCGAGGAAGGGCAGGTGCATTGAACTAAAACCTTGTCAGAAGACCGATGTCGCTGAATTTTAGGCGCGGCCACGTTGTTGCCCGTGCCGCAGGGCACTACGCCGCAAAATGCCCGAGCGTGAACGCTTCTTCGAAGATCGAGTAGCCAGCCCAGTCGCTGTGGGCAAACGTCAGTCGTTCGTGCTGGCGCCTGGGTTGATATGGATAATGTAGCTTTCCACGCTTATGGGGTAAGGGCTGGAGGCCAATTTGGCTGTTATTTCCTGGCACCGGTATGGGCATCGCGTGGCCATAGCGGGTGATGTCGATGCGCGTCACCTTGGCGGCCAGGTCCGGGTGCGGTAGCGCCAGTTCGGCCAGCAGCGCAGCGCACTGGGTACGCCAGGGTTGCGCCAGCAACCAGCGTCTGCCGGCCTGGCCAGCGGGGCTGTGGGCCGTGCCTGGGTCGGTGGCCATGTCACCGAGGGCGCGGTAGTAGGTCAGCACGGTGGCCCCCGGCACGCTTTGCAGACGCTGGTGGCTGGCATCCACGTAGCCCAGGCCAGAGCGGGTTGGCGTGTCGCTGTAGATCACGTTGTCCCAGCTGGGTGCGGCACCGGGGCGATCGTGCAGTGCCTCGCCCAACTGGATGTTGGCCACCAGCCAGGGCGCGTACAGCGTTTGTTGCGCGGCTTGCTTGAGCCAGTCGGGTGGGCGCTCGACCACCTTGGCGGCCACGAAGATGGGCAAGGCAACAATGGCCCGGCGCGCTTGCCAGCGTTCAACGCGTTGCGTACTGATGTTGAACGCATCAACTTCCACCCCATGTTTGGCATTCGCCACCCGCAGCACCACGCAGCCGCAGTGCAGCCGCGCGCCCAGCGGGGCGGCCAGGCGGCGCGTCAGCCAGGCGTTGCCCTCGGGCCAGGTCAGCAGTGGGTCGCGCTCGGCGGTTTCCATCCCTGGTGCCGAAAACCCGTGCCGGCTGGCAAAGTAGTGCATGCCGGCCCACGCCGACACCGTGGCCAAGCCCGCGCCATAGTCATCGCGGCAGCAGTAGTCCAGATACCAGTGCAACTGCCGGTCGGTGCAGCCGTTGTGCCTCAGGTAGCTTTCAAATGTCATAGCTGTCAGCGCAATCTGGATGGGGGCTAGAGGCCTTTTTTGTGCCGGAATCACCCAGTCCGCCTGGGTTTGCAGCTGCGCCACCAGCGCGGCAAATTTCTGGTATTGCGCCAGTGTGGCCGGCCCCACCCCGTTGATCGGCAGCAAGCCGTCTTGCCAGTCACCGTTGAAAAACAGCCGTTCCTGCGGGCTGTGGCACAGGTGGCGCTCGTCATACGTCCAGCGCCCGGCCACGCGCTGGCGCAGGCCAAATTCTTCCAGCAGGTCTTGCACCTCGGGGGCATCGTCGCTGGGCAAGGGCAGGTAGTGCGCCCCCAGTGGGCAGGCCAGCCCACCCAGCACCCCCGCCCGGCTGTTACCACCGGCCTCGTCTTCGAGGTCGAGCAGGGCAAAGTCTTCGATGCCCTGTTGCCGCAGGGCGCGCGCTGCTGCCAGCCCGGCCACGCCGCCGCCGGCAATCAGCACCTGGGTTTGCCGGGTGATGGCCGGTGCCGGCCAGCTTCGGGCGGTCTGCAGCAGGTGGCCCCGGCTGTCGTCAATGCCGTTGAAGCCCCCGGCGATGTGCGCCAGCGGGTCGCGCGGCTGGCAGCCCACAGTGGCCAACGCTGCCCCCAGGCCCGATAGCAGCACGTTGCGGCGCGCCCATGCCGGGCCGGTGCAGGCATCCGGTGCCTTGGGTGGGACGGCTGCGCTGGCGGGCATCCGGGTGCGGGTTTGGGGCAGGGCAGGGGTGAGCGCAGGCTTCAGGCAGCCGTCGGATTGGGGTAGCGCACGCGCAGCACCTCAATCTCTTGCACGCGCTCTGGCATGACCAGCTTGAGCACATCGCCTTCAAAACTTTTCAGCAAGGTGCGCGCGATGGGCGACACCCAGCTGACCTCGCCGGCGGCGCTGTTGGCTTCGTCGATGCCAACAATCCTGACCGTGCGCTCCAGCCCCTGGTCATCGGCATAGGTCACGCTGGCACCAAAAAATACCTGGGTGTGGCCAAAATGCAGCGCCGGGTCGGCCACCACGGCAATCTCCAGGCGCTTGATCAGGAAGCGGATGCGCCGGTCGATCTCGCGCAGGCGCTTTTTGCCGTACAAATAGTCGCCGTTTTCAGAGCGGTCGCCGTTGCTGGCGGCCCAATACACTGCTTCGACGATGCGGGGACGTTCGTTTTCCACCAGTTCCTTGAGCTCGGCGCGCAGCGTGGCAAAGCCTTGTGGCGTGATGTAGTTTTTGCCACCGGCGGGCAACGCGGGCAGTTGCAGCTCGTCGTCATCGTCGCCGCTATCCGGTTCTTTGGTAAAAGCCTTGTTCATGGGGCATCGTACAAAAAACCGCTGCCGCAAGGCAAGCGATCAGCACTCATTTGGGAATCAGCTTGAGCATCAGCTCAATGTTCAAGTTGACGCGCACGGTGGTGGCGGTCAGGGTGGATTGCACGGCAAAGTCGGGCTTGGCGGTGTCGCGCAGGCGCGGCTCGGCAATCGGCTCGTCGTTGCGGTTGAGCACACTGGCCACCCAGGGTTCGGCGGGTTTGACGCCGCGGCGCATCACCACCGCCGTTTCGCCATTGGCGAGCTTGACAAAGGTGCCCGGCGGACTCAGCCCCAGCACCTTGACCAGTGCCGTGCCGACCTCGTCGTGTCGGGCGTCACCCGCTTGCACCACCACGGCGCGTACCGAATCTCGCGCGGTGCGGCCGGCGCGCGACTTGCGCGGGCTCATGGCGGCGCTGTAGCGGTCCACGGTTTGCAGGATTTTGGCCATGCGCTTGACCGCCGGCCAGCTCGTCACATCGTCGGGCCCGGTAATGGCGGCATGGTGCATGGCCACCACCATCAGCCAGGTAGCGTCGGTCACACCGGCTTGCTCCAGCATCTTGCGCCCGCTGGCCGCATGGGTGTCGATCAGCTGGCGCTGGCCGGGGCTGGGGGCCTGCTTTTGCACCGCCAGCATGTCCTGCAGGCGCGTCATGGCCACATTCATCGTCAATGCCGCACACACCAGACTGCTGCGCTGCGCATCAGACAGCGCAAATGGCTCGGCCAGCAAGCTCGCCAGTGTTGCGCACAGCAGCGAATGCATCACGCTGTAGCCGCCAAAATGCGTCACCGCACGGTTGAATAACAAAAACTGCGAGGCACTGGCATCCTCTGCCAGCAGTTGCCTGATCTGCCGCTCCAGCAAGCCAATGCGGTTGGCAAAATCTTCGGTAGTCTCGACACTGGCCAGCAAGCCGCCCAGTTTGGACTCCACATCGCCCCAGCGCTGCGCCAGGTTGCCGCTCTGCTTGTCCTCAACATGGCCCGCTTTTTTGAGGTTGAGGTACTTGGTAAAGTCCTTGATCGGCGCGCCGGCGTGATCGAGTGCCGTCAAACTCGACATCACGGCACGCACGCCGCCGCCAGTCTGGTCGATATCGACAAAGATGCGCTGGCGACTCTTGATGGCATCGAGCTGCTGCTGCGTCTCGATCTTGTGCGCTTTGGTCAGCAGCACCAGGCCGCTGGCATCGCGCAAGGTGAATTCCAGCGACATGCCCAGGAACAGTTCGTCCTTTGGAATTTCAATCAGTTCCATGGCACAGCGTCAGATTTTTCAATAGCGTCAAACATAAGCGGTTGGCTCGCGAGTTTAGCCGCCGGCAGGACATTTCCCAACACGGCGCGGCCGATCCGCGCAGCACAGGGTGCGATCCAAACGGAGGTGTTGCTGCAAAAGGTGAGATTTTTGGCACCCAGTTTCTTGCCATTGCTGGCCTGATCAGTCGCAGGCATGCTGAGGCGTGCGTTTCGCGCGTGCTTTTACCCCGAAACCGCATGCGCATGACCTAGTCGCCGTGCCGGGTGGAAACTGAAGCATGGGTTTCGAGAGACACCACACCCGCTTGAATCGCACCCCGCAGCACCTCCCCGATAATCGCCCGCCATGAATCCGTTACTGCCCCTGCTTCAGCCCTACCCGTTTGAACGTCTGCGCCAACTGCTCGCCGATGTCACGCCCAGCCCCGCCGACACACCCATCAGCCTGGGTCTGGGTGAGCCCAAACACGCCACGCCAGCGCTGATCGGGCAAGCCATGCTGGCCGCCGTTAACCGCAGCCCCAGCGGCCTGAGCGGCTACCCGGCCACCGCCGGTGAACTCGCCTTGCGCCAGGCGTTTGTCGATTGGCTGGCGCGGCGCTATGGCCTGGCGGTCAACCCCGCCACCCAGGTGCTGCCGATCCTGGGCTCGCGCGAGGCGTTGTTTGCCTTGACGCAAACCGTGGTGGACCGCAGCGCCAGCGTCAATGGCAACAAGCCACTGGTGCTCAGCCCCAACCCGTTCTACCAAATTTATGAAGGCGCGGCGCTGCTGGCTGGCGCCGAGCCATATTTTGTGGCGTGCGACCCTGCGCGCAACTTTGCCCCCGACTGGGACAGCGTGCCTGCCGACGTGTGGGCGCGCACCCAACTGCTGTTTGTCTGCTCCCCCGGCAACCCCACCGGGGCCGTGATGCCCCTGAGCGAATGGCAAAAGCTGTTTGCCCTGAGCGACCGGCACGGCTTTGTGATTGCCTCTGACGAGTGCTACAGCGAGATTTATTTTCGCGACACGCCGCCGCTGGGCGGCATGCAAGCCGCCGCGCAACTGGGCCGGCCTGACTTCAAAAACCTGATCTCACTCACCAGCCTGTCCAAACGCAGCAGCGTGCCGGGCATGCGCAGCGGTTTCGTGGCGGGTGACGCAGACATCTTGAAGCAGTTTTTGCTCTACCGCACTTACCACGGTAGCGCCATGAGCCCGGTGGTGCAGGCCGCCAGCATTGCCGCCTGGAGTGACGAGGCGCACGTGCAGGAAAATCGCGCGCTGTACCAGGCCAAGTTTGCCCAGGTGATGCCGCTGCTGGCCGACGTGCTGGATGTGGCACTGCCCGATGCCGGCTTTTACCTGTGGGCCGATGTGGCTGGAGACGACGTGGCCTTTGCCCGCGCGCTGTACGCCGCGTGCAACGTGACGGTGCTGCCGGGCTCCTACCTGGCGCGCCATGCGCACGGTCACAACCCCGGCAGCGGACGTATCCGCATGGCACTGGTGGCCGACACCGCCGAGTGCGTGGAGGCGGCGCGGCGCATTCGCACCTTTGTGCTGGGTCGCAGCGCCACCGAACATTGATGCCGTCTTGGCCGCCAGCCTGTTTATCATTGCCCCCAAACAACTTTTAGCGAGACACCCAGCATGACCCAACAATTGCAAACCATTCTTGATGCCGCGTGGGAAGACCGCGCCAACCTGACGGCCAGCACCGCGCCCAAAGAGCTGCTCGATGCCATCGAGCACGTGATTCACCAGCTCAACACTGGCGCGTTGCGGGTGGCCACGCGTGAGTCGGTGGGTGTCTGGACCACCCATCAGTGGATCAAAAAAGCCGTGCTGCTGAGTTTTCGCCTGAAGGACAACGAACTCATGCGCGCCGGCGACCTGGGCTTTTACGACAAGGTGCCCACCAAGTTTGCCCAGCTCGACGAAGCCGGCATGAAAGCCACCGGTGTGCGCGTGGTGCCGCCGGCCGTAGCGCGCCGGGGCAGCTACCTGGCACGCGGCACGATTCTGATGCCGTCGTTTGTCAACATTGGCGCGTATGTCGATGAAGGCAGCATGGTCGATACCTGGGCGGCGGTGGGCTCGTGCGCACAGATTGGCAAGAACGTGCACTTGAGCGGCGGTGTCGGCATTGGCGGCGTGCTCGAACCCATGCAGGCCAACCCGACCATCATCGAGGACAACTGCTTTATCGGGGCCCGCTCGGAGGTGGTGGAAGGGGTCATCGTGGAAGAAAACTCGGTGCTGTCGATGGGTGTCTATATTGGCCAGAGCACGCCGATCTACGACCGCATCACCGGCGCTGTGACCTATGGCCGCGTGCCCGCCGGCTCGGTGGTGATCAGTGGCACGCTGCCCAAGGAAGGCGGTAAATACAGCCTGTACGCGGCCATCATCGTCAAGCACGTCGATGCCCAAACCCGCGCCAAGACCAGTTTGAACGATCTGCTGCGCGACTGATTACGTCCATAGAAAGGCAGGCATCCCGTGGCCACTACCGAAAGCAACACCGAAGGCACGATGAAGCGCATTCTTCGGCTGATGGCCGAAAAACGCGCCTCCGATGTCTATTTGTCGGCTCACTCACCGGCACTGATCCGCATCAACGGCTTGTGTGTGCCCATCAACAGCCAGGTGCTGCCGCCAGAGGCACCGATCAGCCTGCTGAGCGAGATTTTGCCGCCCACGCGCATTGAAGAACTGCAAGACCTCAATGAACTCAACATTGGTTGGTCGATGCCGGGCGTGGGGCGTTTTCGTATCAGCGGCATGCGCCAGCGCGGCTCGTTTGCGGCGGTGATCCGCTTCATTGCCAATGACATCCCACCGCTGTCGTCGCTGATGCTGCCGCCCTCGCTGGCCGACATGATGCTGCAAAAGCGTGGCCTGATCCTGATGGTGGGCGCCACCGGGGCCGGCAAAAGCACCACGCTGGCGTCGATGATTGACCACCGCAACACCTGCATGTCGGGCCACATTCTGACCATTGAAGACCCGATTGAATTCTTGTTCAAGAACAAGCGCGCGGTGGTCAACCAGCGCGAGGTGGGGGTGGATACCCAGTCAGCGCAGATTGCCCTGAAAAACGCGCTGCGCCAGGCCCCCGACGTGATCATGATCGGTGAAATCCGCGACCGCGAAACCATGACCGCAGCCATTGCCTACGCGCAGACCGGCCACCTGTGTCTGGCCACCATGCACGCCAACAACAGCTACCAGGCACTCAACCGCATCCTGAGTTTTTACCCGGTCGAGGTGCGCCAGACCATGCTCGGCGACCTGGCGGCAGCACTCAGGGGCATCATCTCGCAGCGGCTGCTGCGCACCGTGGCCGAAACGCGCACGCCGGCGGTGGAGATCATGCTCAACACCAAATTGGTGGCCGAGATGATCGAGCGCGGCAACTTCTCGGACATTGTCGAGGCGATGGAAAAGTCCATCGCCGAAGGCAGCCAGACGTTTGAGCAGGACATTGCCCGTCTCATCGCCTGTGGCATGGTGGACCGCAAAGAGGGGTTGATCAATTCCGACTCGCCCACCAACCTGATGTGGCGGCTGCAAAACGACTTCTCTACCCAGGCCCAAGCCAAAGCCAGGGGGCCGGAGATCGACCCCGACGATCAACCCACCTTTACCGAAATCACGCTCGATGTCAGCCACCCCTGACGCGCCAGCAGCAGAGCCCGAGGCGACACCGCCACGGGACACGCTGGCGGAAGTGTCGCTGCTGCAATGCGTCAGCCGGGCTGCCGAACGCCTGACGCAGGCCGGTGTGGCTTTTGGCCACGGCACCACCAATGCCTTTGACGAAGCGGCCTGGCTGGTGCTGTGGTGTCTGGGCTTGCCGCTTGACACCCCGCTCGAGGTGCCACCCGGTGCCGCCAATTTTGAGAACAATCGACCTGTAACCCATGAGGAGCAAGCGCTAGTAGCTACACTTATTGATAGCCGTATCAGCACCCGCAAACCCGCCGCCTACCTGACGCACGAGGCCTGGCTGCAAGGGGTGGCGTTTTATGTGGATGAGCGCGCCATCGTGCCACGCTCGCTGATTGCCGAACTGCTGGTTGAGGGCAGCCTGGACTACTGGCTGGGCGAATCGACCCAGCGGGTGCTGGACTTGTGCACCGGCAATGGCAGTCTGGCGGTGCTGGCGGCGATGGTCTATCCGGATGTCAAGGTGCAAGCCTCCGACATCAGCCAGGAGGCACTGGAAGTGGCGCGTATCAACATTGAGCGCCATGGTCTGCATGATCGCATCGCGTTGCGCCAGGGCGATGGCATTCCCACCAGCGGCAGCCATTACGACCTGATTTTGTGCAACCCGCCGTATGTCAACGCGCAAAGCATGGCCGCGCTGCCGCCCGAATTCAAGACCGAGCCGGCACTGGCGCTGGACGGCAACCGCGCGGGCGGCAATGACGGCATGGATTTCATCCGCCAGCTGCTGCGGGACGCGCCGGCCCAAATGAGCCCGCAAGCGGTGCTGGTGCTGGAGATTGGCCACGAGCGCGCGCACTTTGAAGCCGCCTTTCCCCAGCTCGAGGTCATCTGGCTGGAAACCAGCGCCGGTGAAGACCAGGTGCTGCTGGTCACCCGCGAGGCGCTGCTGGCTGCCCAAGCCACCGCCACCCCTTAAAATCAGGACATGCGCCTGACACAGCCACAAATCAACCATATTCGCCAAAGTGTTGCCGAGCTGGCAGGTTCTGCCGCGCGGGTATGGCTGTTTGGCTCGCGCGTGTCAGATCTGGCTCGGGGTGGCGATGTGGATTTGCTGCTTGACCTCGATGAGCCGGTAGCTGAACCCGCTGCGCTGGCCGCCCGCTTGTCTGCGCGGGTATCGCGTGGGCTGTATGGCCGCAAAGTGGATGTGCTGCTCAAGGCACCCAACCTTGCCTGTCTGCCGATTCACCGGGTCGCCTTGGCTGAGGGGATTTGTCTTTGAGCGTGCCAAAAGCCCTGGCCGAACGTTTGCGGTTTTTGTCGCAGGTGCTGCGCAAGGAGTGCCTTCACCTGGCAGATACCGATCAGCGTTTGTTCGCGCAGGCTTTGACTGAGCAGCAACTGGTCCTGATCGCTGCCGACCCCGTCTTGGCAGAACGTCTGGACGCGTTTGTCAGTCGTTTTGGTCGCTTGCAAGATACCCTGGGTGACAAACTCTTGCCCGCTTTGCTGACAGCGCTGGCAGAGTCGCCTGGTGCCGCCATCGACAATCTGGACAAAGCTGAAAAGCTCGGATTCATGCCCTCGGCGGACCGTTGGATGGAAATGCGTCGGCTCAGAAACCAGATGGTGCATGAATACATTGAAGATTTGACCGTTTTGGCGAGCGCCTTGCGCACCGCGCACCAGTTTGTGCCCGATTTGATCAGCGCTGCCAACCGATGTGTGCACGAGGTCCAGCGGGTGCTCAGCTTGCACGAGCAATAGCGGCCCTCGATTCACACCCCACGCATCACCAAGCCGCTTGCGCAGGGCGCGCGTCGATTGGCTGGTGTGTCCCTTTTTTTACTGAAGTTTGCACCTTGATCACCCTAAAAAACGTCACCCTGCGCCGCAGCGCCAAAGTGCTGCTTGAAGGCGCCACCGTCACCCTCAACCCCGGCGAAAAGGTCGGTCTGGTGGGGCGCAATGGTGCGGGCAAATCGAGCCTGTTTGCGCTGTTCAACGGCAATCTGCATGAAGATGTGGGCGAGTACTACATTCCCACCCAGTGGCGCATGGGCCAGGTGGCGCAGGACATGCCTGAGACCGACCAGAGCGCCACCGACTTTGTCGTCGATGGCGACACCGCGCTGTTGGCCGCGCAGCAGGAAGTCACCGAGGCTGAGG